>Ga0210409_10000040_pt1 | contig 294799 bp, 255 predicted proteins | sample IncBWH17MmetaG_FD_161649 | JGI IMG/M metagenome (GOLD analysis project Ga0210409, IMG submission 161649) | Forest soil microbial communities from Barre Woods Harvard Forest LTER site, Petersham, Massachusetts, United States - Inc-BW-H-17-M | ecosystem: Environmental > Terrestrial > Soil >...
GCCTCATCCATCTCCGCAAGCACTCCTTGATACACCACAAGCTGCTGGACCGACCCATCTTCGTCGATGACGCCTTTGAGGACGATGGCACGATGCGATTTCTCCACAGCAACGGGAATGCGCTTGAAATCGAAGCGATGAGTAAGATCCGCGTCCGGCGGAAGTACAGGCATGTCAAGGTGAATAACCGTGGATCGAGACTCCGATGACATCTTTTGCGGCCGCGACTGTTTGACGCAATACTGCAATGACCAATTCTTACCCGGCATAGGTAGAAAGACAGAATAGATTTTTCCACAGTGCAGTGCGCCGTAAACATTTAATCCGCCTCCGCCAATCGGACCCGCGGAGACCACCAGAGAATTCTTCCTGAAATTCAGAGGAGGAGCGGATACGGCGTAGACCATGCTGTTCAGCAGTGCACTATCGAGCACACCACCGCGTCCACCGCCCGTTCCATTTCCAGAGACACTTATTGTGCCCGGCGGCCCTGATGATCCGCCACCACCCCCGCTGCTGCCGGTCCCGATACCTGTGCTTCCGTCCCCTCCCGATCCCTCACCCCCTATGCCTCCGCCTACTATCCCTCCGGGACTTCCGCCGGGCGAACCAACCGTCCCCCCAGGAAGCGCGATGGAAAATTCGCCCCATCGATTCCCCCCGGGGATCGAAACTTGGTCTGTTGGCCCGGAGGGATCTACCCCGATGACAAGCAAGCTTTCACCGCCTGCGGTTGCCTCCCCGGAGCCGCTCTCCTCGCTGCTTCTGTGCCCTTGAATCGGGGCTCCTCCACCGGTAGTTGGAATAGGCATGAGGGGGTGCGCGCTCGTTGATTTTGGGAGTGGCAGGACCGCATCCGTTGGATTGGCATTCAAGGAAATGACAGGTGCCTCGATCGCGCTTGATTTTCGTGGGCTCTGTGTAGGTTTGGCGTCGCTTGGATTGAACTGCGGCTTCGGCTTTTCCAGGGGATGCCCCATCACGATGTTCGGCAGCTTTAGTTCTGTTGTAATCTTCAAATCCGGTGGCGAGGTTGGTTGGTAGATCGTTTGCCGAAAATTATCCGGACGGGCGGGCTTGGAAACGATCGTCAGATTCGGATGCGTGGCAGTGCTGCCCAAGATCGGCGGGAGAGTCTCCACCGAAGCGGACCCAGGCGCTCCGCCCGGGCCGGCAGGCGCGACTCTGGGTATCTGTCCTGGATCCACACGCGGAACGCGGTAATAAATTTTCTCCACATGCAGCCGGTTTGCCAACAGTGGCGACGCTTTGGCGGGAATTGCGCGTGGCAAGTAAATCAAAAACGCAATCATCGCACAATGCAGCACAAATGAAGTACCCAGGTGCCGCGCCGCGAAATTCACTCGCGCGACGTTCGCCCCGCGAAAAAAATAATTTGGCGGCAGGGACGACTTCGAACCCGTCCGGCTGGTGAGTGCCAAGGCAGAGTCTCGAAGATTGCCAAGAAAAGATGCGCCGGGCACAAAGACACGGAGCGCTCCGCGCTCAGCGAAGGGCGCGCGCGGGCTTCTCATCAGGGGCTTTTCCGCACATTTAATGGCAGAAAGAGCCATCCCTACATTCACCTCGTTTTTAATGCCGTGGTCAGCCGGATCTACCGCGGCCGCCATTTCGGCTTACCATGAAATTGGAGACCGGGGGTGGAGAGATTGCACGTCGGATACCATTTGCCCGAGTTCTTGATTCCATTGGCCGCTCCCAAATCGCCAGCAGTACTCCAGGTGAAACGAAAACAGTCACCATTCGTGCACATCCCATGAACTCAACTGGCAGGACTAAGTGACCTGACTGGATATCCTCGCTTCAAAGGCCATTTGCAAGCGTCCGATATCGCCGCAACCACCCTGAAAACATGTGCTTATGCCACCTGAGTCCTTCAGACCTGATGACTTTGGTATTCGTCCTGCTAATGAAGTGTGGGGAGGGACTCCGTTCACCGCCACTCCGGAGTTCATGTTACCTTTGCAACTGGCCATCGGCAGGCTTTCGGAAAGGAACTTTATGCGCGGGATCATGGGGGCTATAACGCTTTTGGGTCTACTTGTGGGAGGCACCCATGATGCGAAAGCGCAAGAAATGACCGGAGCCGCCTCGACGTACTCGAATTCTGGTATCACCGCCCAAAGCGCAAACACAGTTGCGCCCACCTTGGCGAGTCCTGCCAAGAGGAGCTCTTCTCCACATCTGTTGGAGCAAACAGGACCGCCTGTTTCTGAAATAAACCGGAAGGACATTGAAGACAATGCCGGAGAAAACGCCGGCAAACTCATGCTCCGTTCTGTACCCAGCGGCGCAGAAATTTTTATTAACGATCTACTGGTTGGGCGAACTCCCCTGCTGTTGGTCGTCGCACCTGGCAAGTACAGAGTGGCGATGCGCGGCCCCCGCGCTGAATCAGGTCAGGCCACAATTGGAGTGCTTCCAAAAGAAACGCAGAGCGTGGTGATCAAATTGACGCAGCGATATCCGGCAAATGTCTCTACCCGCTAGGGCATCTTAAATTGCGAGCGAAACGTATGGACGAAAAATCGACTGGGATTGACTTCGATCGGCAGGTGTTCGTGAATCCGCAAGCGCCGGAGACACGCCAAGCGTCGCCAGTTGGAGGGCTTCTTTTCGCTCTCGCGATTATTTTGATTGTCGCCTTTCTCGCCTACAAATTCATCCCCCAGATCTATAGAGAATATGCGTACAGCGATACCCCCGGACTGGCTCAACTCGACAGACGATTGAGCGCCATTGAGTTGAGACTAGACAAGCTCGAGGCCAGTTCACATCTTGCTGCAGGCAGGAAGATGCAGCCGGGCGACACCGATGATGGCTCCTCGAAGCCGCCAAATAGAACGGGATATCAGGTTTCGCCGGCGCTGGGGCAACACGACTACACTCCTGCCGGTGCTTCCACGGCCGCAGACCCTGCCACGGCGCAACGCTTGTCGTCCATGCAGCAGGGGATGGGGAAGATTCACAATGATCAGGCGGCGAATAACGAGGCTTGGCAAGCCGCCACCAATCGGCTTTCAGACGTGGTAGGTCAGGTCGGAAGCCAAAACGTCGAAATCCTCCGCAGTCAGGATGAGCTGAATCAGTTGCTTTCCCGAACGGAGATGAAGGCAATACCCTTTGAGTTGATCAAGGGATCGAATCCGCAGCCGGTTGGCCCGGTATCACTGATCCTGAAATCAGCGAATCCTAAGTCCCAACGCTATACCTTGTGCGTTTTCATCTCCCCTTCGTGTATCGAGCTGAAAGACCGCACGCGGTATGAAGTGGTGCAATTTGTGGTGACGCGCAATGCCCTCCCTTTCAAAGTGATAGCCACGAAGATAACCAAGGACGAAATCCTGGGCTATCTAGAGGTTCCCAGAGGTCAGAACTGATATCGCACCGGCGAAATTCAATTCCGCCAATCTGTCGCAGTTCCCGATGTCAACAAATGCTGGTGGTGCGTCGGCTCCAGTAGTCTCCATTTCTTGACTGTTGTCCGGCCGATTGCGACTCTGAAGACCAGTCGAGGCGCCGCTCGGGCCTGCTGGTCGAAAATGCTCGATCTCCTGCAAGTCCCGCTTCATCTAAGACCTACAGGCAACCTGTCGCGTCTCTAGTCTGCCCGGTCCCCCAGAATTGTGTGGTTTAGCCCTTACTTCGCTCTAGTCGCACTTTCTGGGAAGAAACTGGCAATCTAAGTGCACCTGACGTGACGGGTAGTTGCGACCGTTGGGGGCTAGTGTGACTAGCTATGGTCGACTGGGGTCGCCGTCTGAGCTCTTGAGCTGCCACTGGAATCTAGCCATGGCTTACACGTTGCGTGCGGCACGTGTGAGGGTAGCGGCCTGTCCCGACAACTATCCGTTTTTTAGTGAGCTCGTGTCCAGGAAATCTTGCCAAAGTAAGCACAGATGGAAGAAGGGGCTCACTTGGCGTAGGCTGCTGTCGCCAAACCCTCGGCCGCAGCGCAGCTTTAGCCGTCAAAGTGGCAACCGGTAAGAGAAATGTCGATCCGTCGAATCCATTCACAAGACGCGAAGCCCCCGTCCGAACGGCGTCTCCGCGCGCGCCAGCGGATGGATGATTTGGCCTATGTGGATATAGGCGCGGATAACGGGGGGATCATCCTCAACTTGAGCGATGATGGTCTGGGGTTTCAAGCCGCCGTTCCGCTGGGCGACCAGACAGAAGTCGACCTGCGCATCCAACTGCCTCGATCCCGCACGCGTGTCGAAACACCGGCGGACATCGTTTGGGTCAGTGCGGAGAATCGACAGGCGGGAGTGCGTTTTCGCGACATCCCTGCCGAGACTCTCGTTCAAATCCAGGAATGGATTCGCTCGCGGCATTCGCCCGATGAACTCCCGGCAGAATCGGCGTCTAAAACGGACCCTTTCAAGGAATCGGCCCGGAGCCAGCGGCCAACGGCGCCCGCTCGAAAGGACAAGTGGATCAGGTTGATGGCCCCGGCCGAGGAACCAAAGCCCCACACCGAAAACTCGCCACCAATAGAGCAAAAGCCGCGTGTTGAAAATTCTCCTTCAATCGAACACAAGGCGGATACAAATCATTCCAATCCAATCGCCGACGATCACCCGCCCATCATCCCGGCGCAGCAGACCACGTCGCCCGGCTCTGCCCCACGTGAGACTCAAATTCCACGCGCGCACTCGGAAGATACTTCTATTCGGAAAGACCCCGAAAAGGTGGACATCAAGCTGCCCCGCTTCGTGTTGAACGATCCGCCGATAGCTGAAGAATCGGAGGAGCTAGAGGATGCGACGACAATTCTCGGCAACTCAGATCGCAGAGATCCCGTTAACTGGTCAGCGCGAAAGCCTCAGATTGTGCCTCCGTCCGTTCACGATGATGACTGGCAAAGATTTCTCCCGCTGATCGAATCTGCCGCCATCCCGGCATCCAGCACGAGCACAAATAAGAATTCGAACCTGCCGGCATCCGAAGCAACTGAAAAACCGATTCTCCCCGTGCCCGCCAAATATGGCTACGCGCAAAAGTGGGCTGGAGCCGTTATGCTCCTTGCGGGGATTTCTCTTTTTTGTTTCGGGATCGGGACTTGGATCGGGCATCAAAACAAGCAGCCTCATGTAGCGCAACTTCCTGTGGAGCCGGCGTTCAATGCTCCAGTCGCGGCACCGGCTGTTGATTCAGGCACAAAGATCAGCAGCATCGTGCGTCCAATGGTGAATGGCCTGAAGATTCGCCGCCGTGATACCACAGCCGGTCACGTGCTGGAGAGCCCGCAACCAAGAATTGCACCTGCGCCAAGTGCCCCTAGATCAGAACCAACATCTGAAGCCCCTCCCGTAGCAGAAGACACGACGCCGTCAATCGCCGCGAAGCCCGCGGAAGCCAAACCTGTGCCTCCACCCATCGCCGCCGAGACGGCCGATCCTCCTCCCGTCGCCGCAAGAATAGTTGCTGGGCGGAGATTGCGGCCGGCGGACCGCTTCAACCCATGTCATCTGAGCTATCGCCTCGAACCCACGTATCCAGCCGATGCAAAGCAGCAGCTCATTGAAGGCACAGTGAAAATCCATCAAGTCATTGCAGCCGACGGCAGCGTTCAGAGTGTGACGCTCATAAGTGGGCCGCCGCTTCTGGCTCCTGCAGCTTTGGAGGCGGCCAAATATTGGCGCTATCTTCCAGCCTTGCTCAATGGGCAACCGGTTGAAACCGAGCAGGACGTTGCCATCGACTTCCGATTGCCTCGCTAGAAATTCTGCAGGTTATCACTCGCTCTCTCCATTCCCACCCCATTCTGTTGTCGCTGATGATGAATCACCATCCATGTCATTTAGTCGAGTGTGACGCCCATTGCCACGCCGAGACCCACCGACTGGGCCATCTGTCCCGTTGCTGCATCAATGGCTGCACCGATCCCCGCGCCCATCGCTACCCCAAGTCCCAGGACCTTTGGCTTTCGCGGCGCACAAATAGGTTAGCAGCATGTGATTGCAGCCTCTACTGGCCAGGGACGGAATTGGAAAAGTTGGCAAACGGTACAGACACTGGAAAACGAACGGGGCGTTGAATAGCCGACTAGGCGTGACGAAGGCGTTGTTCGCCCAGACTATCTTCGTTCGCGCTGAGCACCTCACGCACTTTGTTTGCGAGATCGTCCGGGCTGAATGGTTTTTCGATGAACGCCGTTCCGGGACTGAGAACCCCGATATTGATCGCGGCGTCCTCCGTGTAGGCGGACATGTAGAGAACCTTGATCCCGGAGCGCAGCTCTGCCAGACGTTCGACCAACTCGCGGCCTTTCATGCCCGGCATCAGGACATCGGTTAGCACCAGGTTGATCGTCTGGTCGCGGCGTTCCACGAACTGAATTGCGTCGGCGCCGCTTCGGGCCTCGAGCACGGTATAACCGCTGATCTTCAGGAACTCGCGCACCATCCGGCGAACCGCGTCGTCATCTTCCACTACGAGGATTGTCTCGCCGCCCTTTCGTAACAGAGCAGGCGCTTCGGGTGCTTCGGCAACTTCGACGGGCTCGTGGACGCGCGGTAGAAATATTTGAATTTCTGTTCCTGTTCCCTCTTTGCTTGAGACGGTGATGAATCCACCACTCTGGTTTACCGTCCCGTAGACAGTCGCCAGGCCCAAGCCGGTCCCTTTCCCTCGATCCTTGGTAGTGAAAAACGGTTCGAAGATGTGTAACTGGGTTTCCTCGCTCATGCCCAGTCCGGTGTCACGGATCACCAGCACGACATACGAGCCAGCGTGAGCACCGGGACGGTTCCGCACCGAACTCCCATCCAGTTCGGTATTGAGAGTCTGAATCGTTAGCTCGCCGCCATCCTGCATGGCGTCTCTGGCGTTGAAAACCAGATTCATGAGGACCTGCTCGAATAGCCCGGGGTCGGCCTTCACGTGCCCGAGCTGAGGATCCAGATTCATCCTGAGTTTGATGTCGTCGCTGAGAACGCTAGGCAGCATAAGGGCCAGTTGCGCGGTCAGCGCATTGAGGTCCAGGACGCGGGGCTGAAACACCTGCTTGCGGCTAAACGCCAGCAGTTGCCGGGTAAATGAAGAGGCACGATCCGTGGCCTTCAGGATTTGATCCAGTTCCCCGCGAAGCACGCTGTCCGCACCAACTGTGCGCAAGGAAAGCGCGGCGTGCCCGCGAATCACCATGAGTAGGTTATTGAAGTCGTGAGCCACCCCGCCGGCCAGGCGCCCGACGGCCTCCAACTTCTGCGCCTGACGCAACGCGTCTTCGACTTGTTCGCGGCCAGCGATTTCTTTCTCGAGGTTCTTATTCGCTTTGACCAAGGCCTTCGCGCGCAATTCGGCGGTTTCCGCCATATAAACTGCAAACGCCAGCAGCACGGCCAACAGTGTTCCGGCGATGAAAACTACCTGCGGGAGCGACGACCAGCTGTAAGTGAGCTTTCCGGGCTTTGGCCAGGCATACACGCGCCAGGTCAGTTGCTGAAACTGAATGTTCGCTTCCTGGGTCCATCGTGTGTCGCGGGAACTGTTGCCCGTGCCTCGATCATAGATCTTCTCGTCACCATCGTAGATGTTCACAAAATAGTCCGAAGCCACATCGTGAAGAAACGAGGAAAGCAAATCCTCATATCGGTACGCGGCTAGCAGAAAACCGTCCAATTTTTGGTTCGAGTACACCGGCACGCAGATCAGGAGCCCTCTGCCGTCGGGCGGCAAACTTACCGGGTGTGTGACGAATAGCTCGTGGCTATCTGCAGCGGCTTGCAGCGCTACGCGCTGCTGCTCATCCAGTCCGAACTTCGCGCCTGGGTTAGCTTGATTCCGGCCTTGCGGCGACACCCAGTGGACACGGTATGTCGGGTCCACCCATTCGATCGCCTGATAAGGGGGATAGCCGCTCATTGCCAGTTCCACATCGGATTCCATGTCTGCTTCGTCCACTTGCTTGCGAGTCTTCCACCTCCCGGCCAATTGCCCCAGGAGCACGGTGCTCGCCTTCAATTCCGATTCGATCTTGGTTCTCACGAACAAGGCTTGCTCCTTGGTCGCGGCTTGGATCTCGACGCGCTGATGGTCCAGTAGCAACTGCCAGAGGATGAGTGCAGCGAGAACTGCAGTGAGACCAAAAATGGCAGGCAATAATAACCGGTCGATGAAGCTCCTCCGCATCTACCCTTTCTCCATGGATCGCCGGGCCATCGGCGGGAATGCTGGCTTGTCTTGTCGGGCAGGGCGGAACAAGACTGAACGTTGATGCTGCCCCTTTTATACGCCGCAAGTCAAGTTCCTGTACTCGTGCACATGATTAGTGACACTTGGCTTCCTTTTGTTGAGATTTCCAGCGCTCCAGGAATTCGAGCGGAGTCGACGAGCGCCGTCATCATCAAGCCTGAGTAGCGTTCCCGCCGTAGCTCGTAGTGTGAGTCCGCCAGCAGTTTGGAGGGCTCGTCGTTGGAGTCCGCCAGCCTCTTGGAGGACCCGTCCTCCGCGCGAAGGAGGGTCAAGCGCGCCGGAGCCCGTCCTCCGGGCGAAGGAGGGCCACCCCTTCAAAATTCGAAGGCGCGGGGCACCCGGCGCTGACAAGATAGCGCCGCCCCGGCGAGAAGTAATTAGCCGCCAGTGTTAGGGTACGGGATTGGCACTGGCCCGCCCGGCGCAGGATCGGACAGCGTTTTCAACGCCCTTATTTGCCCCACTGTCTCCCGGGTCAGCTTCTTACCTCTCCTCGCTGTTTTCCTTGCTTTATTGGCCATAACCTATTCCTCCCTCCTGAACATTAGGAAACCAAGGCGGCAGCAATCAAGAACAAATTTCAGGGCATGGACTTTCGCCGCCTTCCTCCTGCTCTGCAACTCAGATGCCGCATTTGTCGCTACAGTGAACGGCGAGCTTCGGATCGTTCCGCTGGGCTATGAGATCCCCTGTGTTGGTTCAGCCTGAAATGGAGGGAGGGCGGATGGGCCAGCCTTTGAATCTGAACCTCTTAGAACTTGAATTTCAGGGTGCCCACCATTAGTCCGCCACGGCGGAAAGGGTCGGGACTTTGCGAGAGTAGGTATCTCACGCAGAGGTCGAACTTCCGTCCGTGGTGTTTCGGGATTCCGCACCTAGGGAGCACGCGAAGCTTAGCAAGGTGGGCTAGACGATACTAAAATACTTGCTTAAGTGGCCTGAAGGATAAGGAGCCGGTCATATCGGAATTACATACAAACCAGAACCGAGGCTATCGGCCCGATATCGAAGGGCTGCGTGGCGTTGCAGTCTGTTTGGTTGTCGTCTTCCATTCGTCACCGAAGTGGTTTCGCGGCGGCTTCATCGGCGTGGACGTGTTCTTCGTCATCTCGGGATACTTGATTACAGGCCTTCTTGTGAGAGAAATCGAAGAAACCGACCGGCTTTCGCTGGCTGGGTTCTATGCTCGGAGAGTGCGCCGTCTCTTGCCCGCCTCAGCTCTGGTACTTCTCGCGACGATTATGGCGTGCACTCTGCTGCTTTCGCCCCTTCAGCAATATCGTTTAGGGGATTCCGGGAGCCATACGGCGCTGTATATTAGCAATTTCTGGTTTTTGCGCCAGTCGAGCGATTATTTTGCGCCCGCAATTGGGAGCAATCCTTTTCTGCACACGTGGTCGCTTGCCGTTGAAGAGCAATTCTACTTGGTCTGGCCCGCGATTATCCTGCTTGGTCTGCGAGGCCGCCGACCCCGCCTGACGCTGTTTGCGATTATGATCCTGATCACTGCCGGGTCTCTGGCCGCATCCGTGTGGTTCAGCGGAACAAACGGGCCGTGGGCGTTCTTTAGCCCGTTTTCGCGCGCCTGGGAATTCGCGGCCGGAGGTATCGCCCTCCTTCTGGCGCGGCGGGGACTCTTGGTTTCCCGATCGGTACGCGCGCTTGCGGGCTGGCTTGGACTGGCTTCGATTCTTGCGGCTGCCGCGCTGCTCCGGGGTCAGGCTGGCTGGCCAGGCTGGCTCGCTGTGATTCCGGTAGCCGGAACGGGAGCCGTTCTGCTCAGCCGCGTGCCGGATGGAGGCGCTTCGAAGATCCTGGAGTTTCCTGTCTCGCAGTGGCTCGGTCGGCTTTCCTACTCCTGGTACCTGTGGCACTGGCCTCTGCTTGCGGTGCTGGTAGCCATGCGCCCCGGGTCGACCCGTTTCCAGCGCCTTGGCGACGTCTTGCTTTGTGTGGCTGGCTCCGTCGGCCTTGCCGCTGCCACTCACGCCATTGTGGAGAACCCGATTCGCTTTAGCGGCTACCTCGCACGGCGTCGCGCACTTTCGCTGGTTGCCGCGGGTCTGGTAACGATAATTACGGCCGGAACAGCGATTGCGTGGCAACACTCCACATCTGTGGAGCACGCAAAGATTCTTGGGGCAGCGCAAGATGCCAGAAATATCAGCACATGCCCCCCTGTCGGCTTTGAGGGCTCAGACGTAGTGGAATGTGCCAGGGGAGATCCCGCGTCGAAGTTTGCTGTCGTGCTCTTTGGCGACTCCCACGCGGACCAGTGGCTTCCGGCATTCGAAGCCATGGCAAACAATCGCGGATGGCGGCTCGTCCTGATCCGCAAGCCAGCTTGCCCCACAGCTCGGGTGGCGTCATTCAACGTATTTCTCAACAAGCCGTATACAGAGTGCGAGACATGGCGCGAAGCGGCCATCAAGCGAATTCTCGAAATGCATCCGGCGGCCGTCGTGATCGCGAACCGTCAGGTACAAAGCTTTTCACCGGGCCCGAAAGGCCTGAATGACTCGTGGCGCGAAGGCTCCCGCAAGACCCTCGAAACGCTGGATTCAGCCGGTATTAAGACTATTCTCCTGCGGGATACGCCGTCGCCTGGCTTCGATATTCCGGATTGCCTGGCCGGAGACTCATCATGGTGGGCGAGGAGGCACTCCCACGGGAACAGTCCATGCATGCTGAATCGGGCAAAGGCGCTCGATCCCGGTGTTTTTGGCGCGGAGCAGGAAGCTGTTGCCGATCTGCGCAACGTCCGGATGCTGGATCTATCGGACCTGTTCTGTGACGCGATAGTGTGTCAGCCCGTGAAGAACGGCTTGATTGTTTACAGTGACGACAGTCATATCAGCGAACAATTCGCGCGAAGCCTCGCATTCACGGCAGCTGACCGATTGGTCCCGCTGATTTCAAGCATCCAGTAGTGAAAACCGGAGATACAAAACGAAATGGAGATAGGAGTAGGAAGTTTTGCTTACACTTTGGCAGTTTTCCTGCAGACCAGGGCGCGTTACCAATCCAGTTCGCTCACCCAAGCTTCCGGTAGTTCCTGACTCTGGGTTTGACGACTTGACGAATGAGATGTCAAAATGAACTCTGCCCTCCCGCTTAACACTTGTCTCTCGTGGATGCCCATGAAAAACAGGCTCAAAACCCGTCTGCTGCGCTTGTCCTACTGGCTCGCGCATTACCTTGCTGCGCCGGCGGTTTACTCTCGCCAGCCATTCGTGAGGTACCCCTACATGTATTCGCCATCGGAGTTAATGGAACTTACAAGGCAACTCCTGTCCGTTAAGGTGCCTGGCGCTGCGGTCGAGGTGGGCTGCCACCAAGGTTGGACAACCTGTTTCCTAGTTGAAGCCCTTATGGAGCAGGGATTGGAGCGCGAGTACGTATGCATTGACACGTTTACCGGCTTTACCCCCGAGGACACGGCTGTTGAGTACAAATATCGTGGCAAGGCCGTTGGCACCTATGATGACGATTTTGTGATCACCGATCCGCAATGGCTCAGAGCGTCTGTAAAACGCTGCGGCTACTCCAACGTGAGCGTATATGCGGCCGACGCAACGACCTTTGACTACCAGGCGCTCGGCAAGATCGCTTTCGCCCTTGTTGACCTCGACTTATACCGACCCGTGAAGGAGTCGCTGAAACGCATCATCACGCAGATGGCGAGAGGTGGAGTGATCGTGGTCGATGACTGCCATGATGCACAGAACCCTCGCTGGGACGGCGCTTACCAAGCGTTCATGGAGTTCTGCAAAGAGAGGAACATTACGCCGGAAATCGTGCGTGGGAAACTGGGAATCATCCGAACTTGATGATCTAGCGGCGCTACCAGGGCGGGCGCCGAGTATCTTGATACTTGTATCAGGCTCCTTAGATGGGACCGCGGAGGGGAGCACTTGTGCAGTGGCTATCCAAGCTATTCGATTCAGTTGCGCGTACTACAACCTTTTGAGAGACGTGCAGTCACTCCTCGCTGTGCGAAGGTCCGCCGCGGCGGGATCGTCATCCCGCTGGGCCTGTCAGTCCCGAGCCCACGCGGACCGAAGATCGGTTTCGCAGATTTTTGAAGCGGCTGGATGAGAGCGACTGAAAGCTGTTGCTTTTCATGGCTCAGAAGATGGCTCGTCTGATTAGCAATGGACAGACCTGTGGGGGGCGCCTTCGCAGTGCTCGACTTACGCGTTTAACGGATCTTTGCCCGCTTCTAAGTATCGCTGTCCTGACTGATCCGCCTACCCGCTCTCCTGTTAACGCCCACTCAAGCGGCTCCTCAAAGTCTTGACTGATCCTCAACAAGAACTTCGGTCCCAATCTGGCCTTCCCATATTCCGTTGTGGAGAGTCAGTCTTGGCTGACTCCGATGCCCGCGGCAAAGCTCTTCTAGGTTCATGTCTGCACTCACTAATCGACGTCGGGTGCCTCAGTGGACAGTTTTTTGCTTTTCTGCCTCTGCACCCCAACTGATACTCCACCGTCCGATACCAGCGTGTGGCCGATATCAAGATCGGATTCATCAAAAAGGACTTTCCTCGGGGGCTTCATTCGAGGCTTGGGGTTGACTTTTTCGCTCCGCAACGCCCACAGAGTCACTGGCGCCGGGTATCGGCAGTTGAATTGATCAAATACGGTTACTATCGCCGGAGCCATTTCACCGTGTTCGATCCTATTGGGCATACTTGTGCCCACCGCAAACAGGCACCCATCGATGGATTGGCCCCTGGGCAGCATTCGCGTAGCGTCTGCGTAGTGATTTAGGCCTAAGTCCCTCATATATTCGTCCCCGTGCCGTCCCGGGAAAGTGTACAAAGGAGGATGAATTCCGCATTCTAGAGGATCTTGAAGGAATCGGAAAAAGTGGTCCTCCCACGGCAGGTCAAGGCCAAAATCTGAGACCGCAAAACGGGACAGATTTACTGTGACTCTTATAGAGATTATGTATCCCGCTTGGTATGGAGGGATGTCGAATACCATATTCTCAATCGCACCGCCGACCGTCTCGATAAGCAGTCCTTCGCCACGCGCACGAGGACCATCTTCGTCGTCTTCTTCAATATAGAGAGGGATTCCTCCAGCACGCATTCGCCGCGCATATGTTAGAAATTCTTCATTTTTCATGGTAGTCCCCCTGAATATCATTGCACGAGAACTTCCTTTTTATATTAACATACACGTACACTACAACTGGTGACAATTGACCCCATGCGGGCCAAACCGCAATGCAGCGCCCTAAAGTACATAACATACACAACATACATACAATCAGATTGGATTAGCACGTTACCCTAACCCTATGCGTTTTCCCGACAGTTCAGTCAGTGCTGCCAGCCAAAGACGTGCAATAAGGACAACCTGCTATCGGTTGCTCGATTGCGGGCGCATCATAATCGCGCGCTAGCTCATGCACATGACGGGCGATGGACTGCGTCAGCAAAAGCCTGAAGCCTTTGCAATCACGCTCCTCGGTCTTAATGCGCAAATCCCGAAGTTTCTCTCCGACTTCGCGAGCCGTTACATCACGCATTTCCCCACGCCCCGCTAGGATCGCCTCTGCCGCCTTGGCAATATCGCCAACATAGACAATCTTTTGCTCTTCGTGAACGAACCCCAAGAGCGCTTCGATGACGACCACGACAAGATCGGTCCATCTCGCAGATCGGACTTGGAGTGCCAGCGCCTCGAGCATATGCACAAGTTCCGCTTGAAGATCTGCATCGCCGGGAGTGCAAGCACCCAAACTGCGCGCGAAGTCCCTCGTTGGACAAAGGAATTGCGGCACATCGAACTTTGAATCACAGACATTGGCGTAGTGCTCGCAACGGTACCAGAGCAGTTTGTTTTGAAATTCTTCGGTGATCCGGCGCAGAGGTTCCTTCCCCAAAATTTCCTCCTTCCGGTGGGGCGGCGCGGAGGGAATTTCGATCCCGACGAATCCTTCACTATCCGGGCTCCCAAATTCTGAGAACGTTGCCACCGCGCTGTGAAATTCGACCAAACGACCGCCGTGCGGAATGTACTCTCTGGGCCTCCGTGTTGATTCCAACAATCGCTGCAAACGGGGCTTCAACTCCGATTGCCGGATCACCAAGGTTGGATGCATCTCCAGAGGAAGCGACAAAATTCCGGCGACATCTAGTCCGGTCAGCCGTAAAGCGTGCCGGCACAATCCAGCCAGAATGTCCAGCAATTGACCGCGAGCGATCGTCTCGGGGCCAACGACGCGGAGTGAGGGCGCTGCCGGCAATGCCTCGATCACCCAACTTGATAGCATGAAGCGTCCCACGACTCGCGCGAAGTGTTCGTCCATCGCAGCGAATACTGTAAGGAGCCGGCTAATGTCGTCGAGCAGTTGTCGGACGGATCCGCACGGCTTGATTTGAGTGGGAAGAGGCATCGCGCGCAGAACGGTGGGATCGATCGCCGCCGCCTGGAAAATTTGGCCGTTCAGTTCCAGGTGCGGAACCACCGAAGCTTTCCGGCCATCCCAGTGGAGGAGGTGCAGCCCGTCAGTACGAGTGATATCCCGCACGATCTCAATCATGCCGAGGTTTTCGAGCACTTCGCCAGTCGTGGCGTTTCTGGACTGTTCGCGGGGTGCCCCGATGGTCGAAGGCGCGTGACTCGTCCTCATAAGTAAAATTTCTCCCTTCGCGAGAAAATCCTCGCATCACTGAAGCAGCCAGTCCCTCAGCGTCCGCATACCCTCGTACGACGCATAGAAGCCTCCGCGCAAAAAAAAACGCCGCACGGATCAACTCCGCAGCGGCGCAAACTCCTCACGATGCCAAATTTCGCGAACCCTAAAATCTACAGAATACTCGTAACACCTTCTCGCGCACCTGTCAAGGTGTTGTACTCGTCCACATGATTAGCGACACTGGGCTTTCTTTTGTTGAGATTTCCAGCGCTCCAGGAATTCGAGCGGGGTGAGAGAGCGGAGCGCCTGGTCCGGGCGCACGCTGTTGTAGATGTGTTCCCAGCGACGAAGCTGAGGATTGAGTTGCGCCACGTTCCAGCTGTGTGGGATCAGGACGGCTTCGGCCTGCGAAGCAGTCCAGGTGTGTAGGCTTGATGCGGACGATCCTGGGGTGCATCTCACAGCAGATCGTGCCCGATACCTTCGATTAAGAACAGATTTCGACTGGTTCTATTCTTCGCCCGTGAGTAGCCATTCCAGCGACTTATTAAATTCTCGACTGATTGCAAGCAAGACTTCCGCCCCAGCTTCGTTTCGCCCACGCTCGACAGCAGACAAATAACTCTGGCTCACACCAATCCGACTCGCAAAATCCGCCTGCGTCATATCAAATCCTCGCAAGCCCCTGATCCTTCGACCAACCGCAGCCCAGTCGATAGCGTAGGCTTTTGGCTTCAAATGTTTCCTTGACATGTTAGCTGTATACAACTAAAATAGACGTATGCAGGTTAACCATGCCCCGTCTCAAAAACTCTCGTTTCTCACCTTGTCCCTTTTACCCCTGCTGGGCGGCAGAAGGCAATCAAAGAAACGGGACTCGAACTCTTTTCATTGATGAACAGCATTCATTTTAGATGCGCAACGAAGGAGGATTCATGAAGAGGAATGTTGTCAGCTTTCGCTCCAATGCAAAGCTCGCGCGCCAATTGTGGGGTGAGCCTTCGCGTGTAGCCCTTCGCGGTCTTCGAGAGCTTACTGTTAGGTATTCTCTCTCAGTAGCTGCGGGCGATCTGCAGTTCTTGGAGGGTCGATGGTATGTGACCCACTCTGGGCTCCTGCAGCTTGCTTCCCGGAGAGGTTGTCGTGGGATCAAGACGATCCTTCAAGAACGCCTTTCGGATGGTGGAACCGGTCGCTGGGTCTTCAAGGCAACTGTCTTCAAGAGCTCCTCTTCGAAGGGTTTCGTTGGTTACGGAGATGCCAATCCGTCTAACACTTCTCCCCTGGTCCGCGGCGCCGAAATGCGAGTCGCAGAGACTCGCGCCGTCAACCGGGCCTTGCGCAAGGCCTATGGGATTGGTCTCTGTTCGGTTGAAGAACTTGGGCATCTGTCCTCGACCCCTGAACTTGTCCGGGTTAAGGGAATCACTCCCGGTCATTCGAATGGGAATGGCTCCACCAACGGCCAGCCCCGGCTGCGTGACCGACTCTGCCTGCTGATCCGCCAGCATCAACTCGATTCCGCCTTGGTCAAGCGCTATGCCGCTGATTTCTGCGGTACTCAAGAACTCCGAGAAGCCAGCCGGGATTTGGTCGAGTCCTTCATCGCCCACCTCACCGAATGGGCCACCCGTGACCGCGCGGGGCTTCTCTGCAAACTCAACAGCTTTGCCCCATCTCAGGAGGTTCACTCATGAAACGCCATTTCCCCGGCCTGCATTTGGAATCCAAGAACGGCAACGATCTCCTTGAAGGGCTCTTTCTAACTCGGGTTGAGCAAGCCTCTTACCGTTGGCATCGCGAGAAGCCCTTCTTTTCGCTCCAATTTTCCATACTCGAACCCAAAGAATACGCAAGCCACATCCTCTCAGGGCGGCTTTACTGCACGCCGAAGGCTTTGTGGAAACTGAACTGGTTCCTGCGGGATTTTGGCTATGACCATGATCTCTTCGCCCGAGACGAAATCGATGAGAAGGCCCTCCTCGATTTGACCGGAGTCGTCAAAACCTCTCGGACAACATTGAATGGCCGCTCCTTCCTGAACCTCGAAGCCTTTGCACCCGCTGGGAATTGGGAAGAGCTTGCAGCCTCCGCAACCAGGAATGGAGACGGTCAGGAGAACGGCAATGGTCTATAGCTACACACAGATCAACCAGTTTGTCCGCTGTCCCCGTAGCTATCGCTACCGCTACCTCGACGGCTGGCGGGAGAAGGACACGCGGGCTGCCATGATCTTTGGCCGATGCTTTGAAAAAGCTCTGGCTGCCTATTTTCACCAGGAGGACAGCGCCGCCGCACTATTCAAGGAATGGGGAGCCTACCGCGATGCGGCCCTCGAATATGGCAGGGTGGAATCCTGGGACAAGCTGGTCCATCAGGGGGTTCACCTGCTCCACCTGCTCGCCCAGGACAATCGCATTCGCATCCAGCGTCCCAAGGAGAACCTCCAGCTGAAACTGATTCGTTCGCTCCGAAGTGGCAATGAATTTGTCTCCTATGTCGATGCCATCGGGGAGATCGACAGCCAGCGCCATCTGATCGATTGGAAAACCACGACCAGTCGGTATCCGGAGGAGCCCGAGGGCCTGTTGTCACTTGATCCGCAACTGATCTGTTACTCCTGGATGAGTGGAATTCGGGACGTCGCACTGGTGGTGTTCGTGCGCAAGCACCTGCCTGAAATCCAGTATCTGAAGACCTCCATCACGGAGGATCAACAGAAGGAATTTGGACAGCTGGTGGAATCGGCGATCGGACAGATTGAAACCGGTCAGTTCCTACCCCACAGCGGCATTCGGTTCCCCATGAATGGCTGCACGAGCTGTTCCCATCTGGGGTTGTGTCTGGAAAACCAGCCACTGATCGATTCGAAGCTCATACGTCGACCGGGAGCGAGCGACCTTGATTGGCTTGACGAGCTTGTGGACTAACGGCGGGCTGAACGTGTCGCCCGAGCTCAATCGACGGCGGGCCCTGATTGTCCTTGGCAGGATCGATGAGATCCTGGCTTGGGAGAAGACGAAGGAACAGGAGCGGGACGAGCGGTTCGTAGAGCTAGGCCAATACCTGTGCGAGGTGCGAGCGGGTCAGTACTGGAGGCTCGAGAATTTGAAGTCCTTCGACGAATTTCTCGAGAAGCGGTTTCCCGAATCACGCCGCAAGGCATATTACCTGATGGCCATTCACGAGCATCTGACGCGAGTCCCTAAAAGGCAGCTTCGCGAGGTGGGTTGGACGAAGGCAACCGAACTCATCAAAGTGGCCCGCAGGGACGGCGCCGAATTCGATTGTGCAACCTGGTTGCACAAGGCCAAGGAACTTCCGAAGGAAGACTTCAAACGAGCGGTCGAATGCCATCTGACCGGCAAAGAAACGGAGCCTTGGGAGATCATCTACTTCAAGCTCTACAAGAGCCAGCTACCGGTGGTCGAACAGGCTCTGGAGACAGCAGCACTGATGCTCGGGACCAACAAGTCACGCGGTTACTGCCTCGAAATGATCTGTGCCGACTTCCTGGCAGGCGCAGCTCTGGAAATCAAGGGATCCGATCAATGCATCAGGTGCCCGGGGGCCAAGGATGATTCATTTGCAGCTTCGGAGCAGAGGGCTTCGAGGGAGACAAGGCAAGATGAATAGCTCTACTCTGCAGAAACGGCGGCGAATTCGACGAGCACCGAAGCTATACACGGAGCTGCGTCACCTAATCCTGGAACGCGACGGTTGGCGCTGCCAGCAATGTGGCTCCTTCAGGAATCTGGACGTTCATCATGTGACACGCCGAAGCGACCTTGGAGACGACGCGGAGACCAACCTGATCACGCTATGTCGGGAATGCCACCAAATCCTGCACTGGTCAACCAAACTTTGTCGGTAGGGTGGTTTCCTTACCGGGGCCTTAGCTTTCCTCGCAGAGCGGCCCTACCTGTTCAAATACCAGCAAATAAGAGTGCTGGGATTTAGACCGATGATATTTAACGTGCTCGGAACACGATTGTGACGTCTACTTCGGTCTTGACGGGACGTCCGTTCAACAACGTTGGCGCATACCGCCACTCGCGAATAGCGCTCATCGCTGCCGGAATAAGTGGCATGGAACCACTGATTCGTTTGACATCCGTAATTTGTCCATTCTCGGCGACGGTGGCACGTAGCTTGACGATCTCTTCAATTTCCATCTGATTGCTTCCTCGCGGATACTGTGGTTCGACGTGGAAGGTCAGGCCACCAAGTTGCAAGCGTTCCGCGCGGTGAAAGGACGCCGCCCCCGGCTCAGGCGGCACAAGGACGGAGCGTTGAGAACTGATCGCGAGCGAATGAGAAGCACTCACCGCCTTCTCCGGCAGAGTCAGACGAAACGGGGAGCTTCCTTCGCTCGGAGGAGTTACGAGCAAGGGCCTCAGCGATTCGTCGACCGATGCGTTCGCAGTCGCGCTCCGAGGTTTTGAGATACGAGGCCCGTGGAACGCGCCAGCATTTCCATGCAGGGGATTTTCTCCTGCATTTGACGCAGCCTGAGTTTCGCCCGTAGCTGTCTGCGCATGCCCGGGCGAAGCCCCAGGCAAGATATCGGGAGAATTCACCGTGTTCACAGGCAAATTGGTTGAGCTGTGGGAAGAGTTGTCGGAAGAAGCGTTGTCGGAAGAAGTGTTTGCGCCTTGTTTGACGGCGTCGCCGTGGCCCAGCCACTTCTCGAGGTAACCGTTTCCAACGCTCAGGCCCGCTGTAAATACCAGCGCCGCGACCAGAATCCCGACAACGGCAATGACGGCGCCATTTCTGCGTGTCGGCGCAGGCTCGATCCATTGACTGGCGATTTGTCTTCTCAGCTTGAGTATTGAATCGTCCATTTGATAAGGCGCGAATGAAGGGAGCGATGGCGACGATTCGCAGACCTGTTCTGGTTGCGAAGTGTGTGGCGGTGCGAAATCGCCGGACTCGCCCGTGATTGCGCCCGCGGACAGGCCTTCGGAATTAGTTGGCGCAACCGAAGCTGCGAGAAGGCTCGTCGCAGCAAAGGCCGAATTCCGCGGCGGCGCAACGGTGTCGCGTGAAGGACCGATCGACGAGACGTTGGCACCTGAATCGATCGCGGAATCGCGTGCCGACTCGCGGCGAACCTCCGGCGACAGCAAAGACGACTCGTGTGCAGAAGTAGTCGGCGCGGTTGAATTGCGCATTGCGCCCGGACTTTCGAGTAGCGGCGCGGCGGAATCGCGCGCCAGCTCGCGTGAAGGTGCGGGAGCAAATTCGGACGGAAATAATTTTTCGAATTCAGACTCTCGGAGCCCAGAAATATTGCTGGGATCAACGGCGAGTGGCCTGACGTTTCGCGGACTCGGCATCGCCGGAAATAGTATCTCGTCGCCACGAGGCTGACTTCTCCTTTCAGGGAATTCGCTGAGCGAGCCTCCCGACGAAATCCATTTCCGTAATTGATCGCGGGCGTCTTCGGACAGATCTACAAACTCGATGCCCGCGCCTCTCCTCGACGGAGACAGCCAGACAATCCGGGCGCTGGTTTCGATAAAGCGTTCGGATTTCGGCAGCCGGAACCGGATGCGCGACAAAAATTCCGCGACCACCATTTTGGCCGCCGCGATACTGAGACCGGATTCGCTGATGTTGTCCACGATGGCGCCGTTGCCCTCTCCCCACTCTACATAGGTGAGGGATTCCGGAGTGCGACGCACGTGCACGCGACGGTCGCGAGACTGGGGCAGCTTCCCAGAATATTCCCGCATATTCTGTGATTCCGACATTTCGTTTTTTGGCCTCACACGAAAACGACAAAATCCCCGCCAGTTTTAGAAGTTTCGGCGAAGATTCAGTTTGAACCGATCTGTGGCTGGGCAATCGAACTGGGACTTGGTTTCTGTTTGTTGATGCTATCGCATCACCTCAGTTACAGCAACCGCGAAGTTGTCCTCGGGGTGGGGACCGAGGGTTACACTTGCACAATTGAAGATGCAGACGAGAGGCGAAAGGTGACTATGGATTGATTGACTGGATTCAGACTCTACGACCCAAGGCACTGGTGTTGGGGGGTGCCTCTTGGGGAAGAGGAGCCCCTTTTTTACGCACAAAATTCGACGTCTCTCTTCCAGAGCCCCGGACTTGGTTCCGGCCATTGCTGCGCTGAGTGTCAGGGTGTTTGATAAAAACTACCCGGCGGATCCTGTAGAGTCGATAGTCCTGAAAGCGACGTCCATCCGCAAGCGCCTTCGTCGCCCACTGCCCTCCGCCAGACCGCGGTAGCAGCTCTTCGGCATTGCCAATCTGCGTGAAGCGGTGATGTCTTCAAGCAACCTTGCATCCTGCCGTTTGGTTGTAGCAAACTCTTTCCTGCGGCGCAGACGATCAAAGATAAACGCAAGTACTCCCGAGCTCCGTCTTTCGAACGTTTCCTGCGAATTCGCTAGTCGCCTGGTGCGCCAAGTCGACTCTGCAGTCTTGAGAGTCCTCTAGGCGTTTTCCCCCAGAGCGTCCGCAGATTGGAGGCCCTGCCCATGTTATTGGATTTCTACCGACTGCAGCAACAGCCGTTCGGTGTCACTCCCGACCCTGCTTTTTTATACCCGAGCCGGACGCACTGCGAGGCGCTCGACTCGCTCACCGATGGGATCTTGGGCAGCCGGGGATTTCTGGCGCTGATCGCGGAGCCGGGCATGGGCAAGACGACGCTCCTGTATCAAGTGCTCGAGGGACTGCGCGATACGGCACGCGCCGCGTACCTGTTCCAGACTCAGTGCGATTCACGTGAATTCTTTCAGTATCTTCTGAGCGAGCTGGGCGTCGACACACGAGGAATGGGCCTGGTTGGCATGCACAACAAGTTGAACGAGATGCTGTTTGCCGAGATGCTCGCCGGCAAGCGCTTCGTTTTGGTGGTGGACGAAGCGCAGAACTTGGCAGACTCAGTTCTCGAAACGGTCCGCTTGCTATCGGACTTCGAAACGTCCCACACAAAACTCCTGCAAATTGTTCTGGCCGGCCAGCCTCAATTGGCGGAAAAACTAGCGCAGCCGCGCTTGGCGCAATTGCGCCAGCGAATTGCGGTTCTCAGCCGTCTCGAAGCGCTTTCATCCGAGGAAACAGATCGCTATATCAATCACCGGCTCAGGGTAGCCGGCTATCTTGGTGAGCCCCTTTTCACCCCAGAGGCGGTGGCCGCAATCGCGGAATCGAGTGGGGGCATTCCGCGGAGCATCAACAACATCTGCTTCAACGCTTTGTCTCTTGGCTACGCTGAAGGGCGCGAAGTGATCGCTCCTGAAACTGTGCGGAAAGCCCTAGCTAAGTTGAGCCTTCGGACCGCTCCAGGGCTGTTGACGGCCGCCGCTCACTCTTCTCCAAGCGTGGATCGCCCAATTGCAGCCCAACTCACCTACAAACCGCTTGTACAATCTCAGCGGAGGCCTTGGGCCTTTCGCACAGCCGCGCTCACTAGCAGCTTCTTGTTGCTGGCGTTCTGGTTGATCCCTTCGATTCTTAGATTCGTGGAGTCCGGAAGGGCAACAGCAGCTTCGACAGCCAAACCCGCAGAGCCCGTGGCCGCAATTACAACTGTTGATGCCCCACTCCGTTTTGCCGTGCAAGTCGGCGCTTTCGACAAAGCGGAGGCTAGCCTCTTGGCGCTTCGGTTCTCCGGGCGATATCACCGGCCTGTGCTGACGACGCCCACCAAAGTCGGCAACCGGACCTTGTACCGAGTCCGGATTCTTGCTGGGACAAAGCCCGAAGCTGAAGGTTTAGTCCTTAGCTTGCTCCGCGAGGCCCACATCAGCGCATCCGTCACTGCCTCTGACGCCTCGCGCTGAATCGGTGAGCTTCTAACCTGCGTGGCCTTGCTCGCCATAGTAATGGGAAAGCCCAAACGAGGGCCACGCCGGGCAATCACCGATCGCGAGCTTCCGCACTCAAGTGGTCAAGGTATGGTAAGGGAGAATCCTGGAACAAGCTGGTCCATCAGGGTGTTCACCTGCTTCACCTGCTTGCTCAGGCCGATCGCGTCCGCATCCCGCGTCCGAAGGAAAACCTCCAGTTGAAACTGATTCGTTCTCTCCCCAATGGCAATGAGTTTGTCTCCTACAGACAAAGCCGCCCGCTTGCTACCTCATTGCCATCAGTCCGCGGGAGAAGTGATTCCTTCTTGTTTGTGTAATTGACGCGGAAACATCTCGATACCACTTGGGCTCCGCAGTTGCACACCCGGCCCGTATGCTGGATAATTCGACACAGTTCAAGACATAATCTCGAATTACGCTGGCTCACATGGTAGTTTGCCCACACTGTAAGACCGCAAACCCGGATTTCGCCGCGAACTGCTCTAAGTGCAGTGCTCCTATGCCCGTCGGCGATTCGGAAACAATTCAAATGGCGGATCCCACCGCCATTAGCCTGGGAAGCGATTTCGGGCCGCGTTACCGCATCGAAACCCTCCTGGGCCAAGGCGGCATGGGCCGCGTGTATAAAGCGTATGACAAGGAGTTGAACCGCACTGTTGCAATTAAGGTGGTCCGCCAAGGCGTAATGGGAGAGGCGGACGCCCTCAACCGCTTCAAGCAGGAATTAGTCCTCGCCAGCAAAATCTCACACAAAAACATACTTCGCATTCACGACCTGGGCGAGGTCAACGGTATGAAGTTCATCACCATGGCCTATGTCGAAGGCCAAGATCTTCACCAGATCATAAGGGCCAACCCAAAACTCCCCCTTGAACGGGTGCTGAAATACGCTGCGCAGCTAGCGGGGGCGCTCGCGGCCGCCCATGCTGAGGATGTAGTCCATCGCGATTTGAAACCGCAAAATATCTTGCTGGACAAAAACGATCAAGTCTACATATCAGATTTCGGCCTCGCGAAATCCTTCGCCGAAGGCGCTGTTGGCATGACGCAAACCGGCGCCTTCCTGGGTACTCCTCGCTACATGTCTCCGGAACAGGTCGAAGGTAAGGCGACCGATGGGCGCTCAGATTTGTACGCTTTTGGCCTAATTCTTTACGAGATGGCAACAGGTGATGTTCCCTTTACCGGGGACTCCACACTGGGGGTGATGTATCAGCGCATTCGAGAAAAACCGAAGAACCCCAAGGAGGTCAACCCTTCGCTCCCGAACTGGTTGGTCCAGATCATTATGCGCTGCCTTGAGAAGGACCCGGCGGACCGATACCAAAACGCATACGAGATTCTGGCGGACCTGCAGACTTCACAATCCGGAAGCGGCGTTTCGCGCGGTGTGTCCCGCAGCGGTTCTACTGTTCACATACAAATCCCCGAATTCGCAAATCGACGATGGGTCTTGATCACCGGTGGAGTTGTTGTCGTCCTGCTCGGAACTTTAGCAATTCCAAAAGTACGTCACTTGATTTTTGGCGGTGCAGGCAAGGAAAGCGGCTCAACTATAAGCGGCGTTCCGCCGCTCTCAAGCGGACGATTCGTTGCGATTCTGCCCCTGCAAATCTTGGGTGATCCTACACATCTAGCCTATATCGCTCAAGGCATCGAGGAGTCTCTTTCGGCCAAGCTATTTGAATTGAAAGACGTTCGAGTCGCACCGAGTGACGCGGCTAACAAAGCTGACCAGAAACAGCCGTTGGCAAAAATCGCGAGTGCATTAGGTTCGAATATGCTCGTACAGGGCATGCTGCAAGGCACTGGGGATAAAATCCGTGTCACGATGCACCTCGAAGACGTACTAAACGGCAAGCGTCTATGGATTAAAGAATTCGATGGGATCCCCGCCGATCTGTTGACCATGGAGGATCAAATTTACAATCAATTGATCGCAGCGTTGAATGTCAACCCGTCGAATGATGAACAGGCGAACGCGAAAGCCCGACCGACCGACAACGTCGCTGCGTATGACCTGTATCTACGGGGGCGTAATTCCATGCGCGGCCACGACAACAAAACCATTCAGTCGGCACTCGATTACTTCGACCAGGCGCTGAAGGCAGATCCCAAGTTTGCTCTGGCGTATACTGGCGTTGCCGACGCAAGTCTGAGGATGAACTCGATTAAGAAAGATAGTTTTTGGACGCAGAAGGCTCTTGCAGCCGCCCAGCAAGCGGAACAGTTGAACGACAAGTTGCCCGAAGTTCATGCCACGCTCGGCAGCGTCTATAGGGCAACAGGTAAATACTCGGAAGCAGTCGCTGAGTTGGGCCGCGCTCTTTTGCTGGCGCCCAATTCGGATGAGTTCTACCGTCGTCTAGGAGATGTACACTTGGATAGTGGTAACGACGGGAAAGCTCTCGATGCGTATCAGAAGGCTGTACAGATCAACCCGTACTTCTGGAGAAATTATAACGCGCTGGGGAGAGCCTACGCCCATCGGGCCGACTATCCCAACGCTTTGCAGGCATTTCAGCAAGTCGCGGTTCTCGAGCCGGATATCGACGTAGGGTTCGAGAATGTCGGGAACATGTACCTCCAGCAAGGCAAGTATCAGGAGTCGATCCCCTATTTTCAGAAAGCCCTTCAAATTGAGCCCTATTTCACGACGTACTCGAATCTAGGAACTTCCTACCTTTTCCTAAAGCAATACTCAAATGCGGTCGAAATGTTTGAGAAGGCTGTAGCTCTCAATCCGAACGACACGGAAGTGATGGTAAATCTGGCGGATGCATATCGTGGGTCAGGGCAGCAGGACAAGGCACGGACCACATATCAGCAAGCCATCGCCGTTGGCTTTAAGGAATTGCAGACCAACCCGGAGAATGCTGAGGTGATGGGCGAGGTGGCGCTTTCCTATGCCAAGATCGGCAAAGCTCCGGAGGCACAGAAGTTTATTCGACAAGCGCGTGGGATTGACAAGAACAACGTCAACTACATTTACTATGAGGCGGAAATCGATGCGATGTTGGGACGATCAGCCGAAGCTTTGAAAGTGCTACGAGAGGCATTCGAGAAACATTATCCCGCTGAATTTGCCGCCGGAGACGAGGACCTGAAAAATCTGAGCGACAATCCGGATTTCACGAGTTTGATAACGCAATACTCTCAAAAGAAGCACTAGGCGAAGCGGCGAGCTCTCTGACCATGACTGAACAAAGCCAGCCGAATCAGGAAGGCAAGCCGCAGCTTCGGAAGAAAATTGCTGGCGAGTGTACCGCTAGGCAGAAAAATAGCCCGTTCGGGTAACGCGGATGATTCGATTTATCCAACACACTTAGGTGGGAAATTCGCTCCGAGCCGCTTTCTGACGAAACCACCTAGAGAAAATAGTAGGAGTCCGGTCATAAACAGGATGGACGAACTCGGCTCGGGAGTCACACCAAGAGGAATAATGCCGTTCTGACACGAGGACGGTGGATTGCACGACAAGCCCGCCGGCAACATAAGCAGAATGGGTACGTTTGAGGAGATATCAAGAAGTTCTCCCGGCGTAACCTTACCATCCTCAAATTGGAACCCGATAAACTTGTGATCGTCGCGTTTGGCGTGGCATTCCTCAAATACGTTCGATGCGCACGTGTCAGGCGGGGGATAAAGTCCGCCAGGAACTGCTGAAAAGAAGAAGTTGTGAATCGCTTTGGAGCCTGTGAAAGTGAGTTGAATGCAAAAGACTTGGGGGCAAGAAGGATCGTTCAGTATCACGTGTGCGTCGCCGGCGAAGGGGTCTATCGGGGTCTGGGCATAGGCTGCGATAGCCGAACTTCCCAAAATTATCAAGCAACAGAACACCCGAGCTAAATTCACAATAGAACCTCGATGCCTGGCTATCCGTTTAGTGTTGTTGGAATCGTTCATACGCGCCACCGTGACATCAGCAAGAAACGGCCAGCTGAGTCCCCCTCTGCTTTGCTAGCTTTGACCAGTCGCATTATTGGTTTGCAGGAAGTTGTTTGCAATTGGCCAGATTGGTTCGCCTGTCTGTTCTAGCCGCCACGAATTAAGCCATTCAGACTAGCCCAAACGCCATAACCCCGACGAACTAAGCTGGCATGGTACGCCATCACTGGGACTTTAGGATGGATCTAATTCGGAGGAAAAACTCAGTGGGGTCAACATGACACATCACTTAAGATCGATGCCGCGCAAGGCATCAGTTCAACTGCGCGAGTTCTTGCTTAGCTTGTTGCGCATCGTCCTTGTTAAGATTCATCCGCAACGCAGCTTCGAGTTGATCTTTGCCCTTAGCCTTTTGGCCGGTTGCCAGCAGGGTCATCCCGAGATGGTAGTGAAAACTTGCGGAACTCGGAGATTTCTGAATGCATTCCTGAAGCAGCGGTATGGCCCCGGCGTAGTTCCCTCTCTTGTACATCACCCAGGCAAGCGTGTCCGTGATGGTAGGCACCTCCGGCATTGCGGATTTGGCCTTTTGAGCCATTCCCAGGGCGACGCCAAGGTCCCTGTCCTGTTGAGCATCTACCCAAGCTAGATTTGCGTTGGCGACCGCGAAATTGGGATCGGCATCAAGAGCTTGAGCATAGTATTTTCGAGCTGTCTCGAGATCGCCCTTGTTTAGATAGCTGTTCCCAACCAATGTGGCCAAAGGGGCGGACTTTGGTTTCAGATCAAGAGCCTTTTGATATTGCGCGATCGCAAGATCCGTGTGCCCCTCCGCCTCATACACTTTGCCAAGCTGCACATAAGCCGGGAGGTTCTTAGGATCGATTTGGACAGCTTGCTCGAGTTCCGCTTGGGCAGAACTGTTATTCCTCAACTGGATCCTCAGCGTACCCAGTATGACGTGCCCATTTGCGTCATTGGGATTGGCGCTTACGTATTGCTCGACGTGAGAAAGTGCTTGGGCGAATTGATTGCGAGCCGCCAAGAAGTCTGCCCATTGTCCGAGAATGATTGTGTTATGCGGATCATGTTGGAAGGCTGACTCAAATTCGTTCTGAGCTTCGGGCCATTTCTTTTCCGCAGCATAAATCTGCGCCAAGTTGAGGTGAACAGTTGGATCGTTCGGCACCAGTTGCTTTGCGATGAGTATCTCTCCCTCTGCCTGCTGGAGTTGCCCTTGTCGAGCTAATGCCTCGGCGAGAAGTTGGCGATTGGCTGGCTCGGCGGGAAACTTCTGAACCAACTCCTGAGCGTAGATTTGGGCATTTGAGGGATTCCCTTGTGCCAGGCTCAGCCCCACTAGCGCCTGTAAAACAATGGGAAGCCCCGGAGAAACTCTAAGAGCATCTTGTAAAGCGTTGTTGGCTTGCCCCATTTCGCCGTTCTGCCAATATGCCATCCCCAAGAAATAGTGGGCCTGAGCAGAGTCCGTCGCGTCAGCGACTACCTTCTGGAGGTTGACGGTCGCATCCGCAGATTTTCCTTGAGCCATGAGCAGACGTCCATGATCAATGCGAACCATAATGTCTTTCGGAGCATTCTTCATCAATTCTCGATCCAAATCGGCAGCCAGCTGTGTCTGGTTAGCTGACAGGTACAGATCTTGGATTCGCTTCTGTATATCGAGATTCTTCGGTGACGCCGAAAGAGCTCGGCGATACTCGCTTAGCGCCTGGTCAGTCTCTTTCCTCTGGAAATAGAAGTCGCCGATGGCGATGGAAACATCAGCAGAGTTTGGAAGTTTTTTGCGTAGTTTATCGAGAAAAGCCTCGGCCTCATCTTTCTTGCCTTCGCTGGCCAGCATTGATGCAGAATCAATATAGAGTGAGGCTTTATCGGGGTTGTTCGCAATTGCGTCTTGCAGAACTTGCTCGGCTTGCGGGACACGGTTCTGAAGGCGATAAAGACTAGCTAGGTCGGCATAGGCTGGAAGAGCTTTCGGATCGACCGCTATCGCCTTCTTCAGGTGTCGCTCAGCAGGCGCGAACTGGTGAAGGGTGATTTCGACCAAGGCGATGTTCACATAAGCGCTAGGATTGTTCGGCAGCAGCTCCGTGACCCTTGAGAATGCAGCTAGCGCTTCGTCAGGCTTCTGTTCCCCCATCATTGCGGCGCCGAGGATTTGATAGGCGCCAACGCTTTTCGGTTCCTTTTGCAGAATAGCGTTCGCCTCCTCTTCTGCCTTATCGAACTGCCGTGCAGCGAGATAGAGGCGTCCGCGATCCAACCTGGCATCTAGGCGTCCAGGGTCAAGCTCAATGACTTTCTCGAGGGATGCGTAGGCCCCCTGCCAGTCGCGCTGTGCCAAGTCAGCCTGAGCGAGCTGGTAGTAGGCCTCAACAAACCGGGGATCGAGCCGGAGAGCATTCCGAAATTCGATCCTGGCGTCACCGTATTGGCCTTCTTTCATATTCTTCTGACCCTCGGCAAGATATTTGGCCTTCGCCTTCTGTGGATCGCGCGCGCAACCGCCGAGTAATAGAGCCATGAAAATTGCCGCCACGGTCGTTTTCAGGTTTCTGGCGCCTGCCATGTTCTTTATTCCGTCGTTCCCATGAGTTTCACTTCGGTATCAGTTCATCCAATTGGGAAAACGATCTTGGGTAAAGCCGACGAACTGAGCTCGGGCGTTGGCATCATTACCGTTTATCAGCACATCAAAACAATCTCGGACTCGATCTGCCAGCGAGTAAACGCACCAAGAGTCACAGCCGCCGTTTCCGCCTCAAGTTCGAGACTGTCTCGTTTTCTGGTTTTGGGTCACTGAATACTGGTTTCCGCTCGGACATAATTACCATCGAAATCGCTCGGTAATTGATAACGCCGCTCGTCAACGCATGATGGGCGCCAGCGTTCGAACAGTGCAAGGGGCGTGCCTTCACGGACCTGATGCTCGATCACTTCCCGCTCTTCGGTTGAAGGCCATTTGCACAACGAAAACTTATGACGTTGTGCCAGGCCAACAGGCTCGATATCGCACACGATTTGCTCGGCGACCACGTCGGCTAGCGTGCGGGCCGCGAGCACATTGGCAGCTTTCTCGAGTTCACTTAACGAGTTGACGACGCCGATTATCGGCAACAAACGACGCTCAATGACCGCGCCAGTATCGATGCCAGGGTCTACGTAATGACACGTACAGCCGACCGGGACTCCCCGGTGAATCGCGCCCGCGACGACGCCCGTGCCTCGGACCCAAGGCAGCAAACCGGGGTGACAATTGAGCACCCCGTGTCTTGCCAACCTAAGTAGCGAATCATGTAAGATCCCAATTCCCCCGAGCACAATGAAATCGGGCTGCAACTGACGCAAGTCTTCCTTCATTCGATCGCTGTTGAGTTCGCCCGTCAGGCGCAGCCGCTGCGTGAGCACTGCGTACTGCTGTTGTCGGACGCGTAGTTGCTTCTTGTCACGATACCAGTGCACGGCGCATCGGACCGGGTCCTGCCCGCCCTTAGTGAAAGGTGCGGAGCGATTTAGGCGTTTGCCCAAGCTCGGGGGGGTCTCCATGAGAGTGGTTACCGCTACCTGTCGCTGCTGCAATTCATCAAGCAAACGCAGGCCATATGGCCCGCCATTCGTCAGTATTACGACATTGAATTTCGACGGCATGCGATTGATTCTCGGATACTCGGCAGAAATCTCAATCCAGGGCTATCGGGAATGACCTTCCGCCCATTTTTGGTCCAGTCATAATGGAGCACTTCGGGCCTCCTGCACACCCGATCCTGCCCACGCTGGGGCAATAGAGACGACCGGCACTCCGTCCTCCGCCTCTTTCAGCACCCCGACTATCTGCTCTTCACTAAACCGGCTCTTCTTCATGGGCGCTTCTCCTCTCGTGGGCTTATACCCGGAGAAGCTGCATTTTGGCTGGACTAGTTTGGGGGGGCAGGTCCTTACCTTACGCCTTTCGACCGACCGCGATGTATCCTGTTAAACTGACAGTCAGTCGATTACTCTTAATGAATCGGCAGCGTAGGCTTCGATCCTACTATTATCAAAACTTGGGAGATTATATGTTCAATTTGCGAGAAGTGACGAGGATACACTCAAATGCATCAACATGCCTCTGGTAATACCCAAGCTATTCGGAATTTAACAGCGCCCTTTTTCGCGGAACCGCTCGCCGCCATTCTCAAGCGGTTCCCCCATGCGATCGGGATCTAAGTTGACTGCAGTTGTCGTCTACGACGGAGAACCAACCCGAACGCCGTGATACCCGTTCCAAACAGCAGAATCGAGCTAGGTTCCGGACCCGGATCCAGCGAAGCGCCACTGCTCGGTAGCCCGCCGTCTTGGCCACTAAGGGTCCCAGGAGTAGGACTACCTCCCGACTGAGCGTAGAACGTGAAAACGTCACCCGCGGGTAGATCTGCGTTGAGGAAAGCGTGGAAGCTAGCTCCAAAGTCGAAGCCCGTGCCGCCAGAGTCTCCCTTGTCGTCGACTCCGAGTGACGTTGCGCCGGTGACGACCCCCCAGTTAAGAGTGCTGGAGAAATTATCCTGGAGCGCGAGCGTTGATGTGGACAAGGTCTGTGGACCAGTGGGACTGGCGGCCGAATTTGAGATCTGAAATATATAGGTGTATACAGTACCGTTAAAGTAAACTGTCTCGGAAAGACTCCCTGTCCACCCACCCCCAGTCAGCGGTGACGTTATCGTGGCGTAGAGGGCCCCGAAACCAGTGGGCGCGGCTACGTCCGTATCACTTGCCAGAACTGGCTGGGCCGCTAGGACTACCAACAAAAATGCTACTGCGGCGATCCAGTAGAGTCGTTCTCTTGTTTTTTCCATTGTTTGCTCCCGTCTCCAGTTCTTCGTTAGGGGTTATGGACATCGCGAATGGCGCATTTTGGGTGGAGGTTGAATCAGTTGCAAGTACCCGAATGGGTCCATCGAAATGTCTTAGCCGAAATGGACTAATCTATTTGGAGTATTCCTAGAGAGTTCGTTGTGTTCTGCAATTTGGGATTCCGCACAGAAAGCTCTCCGCAATCGTGAATCGCAGGCAGAAATGCGCCGTGCACCTTTGCATCGGCCCCGGGTCCATGCGAAACCCCAACATCACTTCGCTTCGGCCAGCATATGCCTGGCCTCCTGCACCTCGATAGTGTCCAGTTTCATTTGGAGCGCAGCCTGGAGCTGTTCCTTCCCCTTTGTCGTTTGGCCCACGGCCATCAAAGCCATCCCAAAGTGGAACCGAAACTCTGCAGTATCCGGAGACTTCTGGACACACTCCTCGAGAAGTGGGACGGCAGCAGTATAGTTACCTCGTTTGTACATCACCCATGCCAGAGTGTCAGTAATGGACGGCAAATTGGGCATTTCAGATTTGGCTTTTTGTGCCATGCTGAGGGCGACATCGAGATCTTTACCTTCGAGAGCATCTACCCACGCTAAGTTCGAAGCGGCAATGGCGAAATTGGGGTCGGCATCGATGGCCTTCTGGAAATACTGCTTCGCAGTCTTGAAGTTTCCGCTATGAAGGTACGCGTTGCCGATCATGGTGCAAATGGGAGCTATATTCGAACCTGTGTCCAGTGCCTTCTTGTATTGTTCGATAGCTAGATCCTCCTGATCCTGAACCTGGTATATCTTTGCCATTTGCAGATACGCCTGCTGGTTCTTGGGATCAAGTTGAACGGTGCGCTTGAACTCCACGATGGCCGCACTGTAGTTCTTTGCAACAAATTGGCATTCTCCCAACATTAGGTGCCCTTGGGAACTACCCGGATTTGCATTCAGAAACTGCTCTAAGTGCGCAATTGCCTTTGGTGTTTGCTGATGCGCCAAAAGAAAACCAACATACTCGTTGAGCGTCCTGATGTTCGTCGGGTCGAGGCGAAGAGCGGTCTCGAATTCCTTTTCAGCCTCACCCGATTTCTTTTCAGCCGAATACAGCTGTCCTAAATCGACGTGAACAATACTGTCGTTGGGTGCAAGCTGCTTGGCAGTTAGGAACTGTTCCTCGGCGGAGCGACCCTGACCCTCACGTAGAAGGATTTCCCCCAATACCAATCTATGACTCGCGTCGGTTGGGTTTTTCCGCACCAATTCCTGCGCATAGACTTGCGCGGCTGAGGCATTGCCTTGAGATAGGCTCAACTCGGCGAGGCTTTGCAGTACAACACGGGAGTCCGGTGATATACGGAGTGCTTCGTGCAGCTCCCTGTTAGCTTGCCCAAGGCTTCCGTTCTGCCAATAGCAGATACCAAGGTAATAGTGCGCCTGCCAAGAATCCGCGGCATCCTTTACAGTCTTTAACAGCTCGTTTTGGGCATCTTGCCCTTTTGCCTGAGCCATTAGAAGCCTGCCGCGATTGATACGAACAGTCACATCCCTGGGAGCCGCTTTCACGAGCTGCCCATCGATCTGCGCTGCCTGTTCCAGTTGATTTGAAGCCAAATAGTAATCTTCCATCCGCTTGTCGATATCGAGGTTCTTCGGAGCGATGGATAGTCCCCGGCGGTACTCGGCAAGGGCCTTGTCGCTATCGCGACGCTCGGAGTAAAAATCACCAATAGCGATTGCCGTTTCGACTGATTTTGGCGTTTGGGTCCGAAGCTTGTCTAAGATCGCGCCAGCTTCGGCGGTTTTTCCTTGATCCCAGAGCATGCTGGCCCAGTCAAGATAATATGCCGCAGCATCCGGGTTATTCTCAATTCCTGTCTGAAGTACCCGCTCTGCTTCCGGTATTTGCTTCTGTAAATGATAGAAATTTGCGAGATTAACTCTTGCCTGTACGGATTTTGGATCGACTTGGACTGCTTTCTTAAGGTGGTTTTCTGCAGCCGTCCAACGATGCATCGTTATCTCAACCAAGCCCACATTCACATAACTCGCCGCATCGTTTGGCAATAACTCTGTAACCTTTGAAAGCGCTGCTAGGGACTGTTCAGGTTTGCCCTCTTCGATCATTGCGACACCCAGAAGTTGGTAGCCGCCTACGTTTTTCGAATCTCTTTCAAGGATCGAGTCTGCTTCTTCTTCGACCTTATCGAACTCGCGCGCGGCGAGGTAGAGACGACCACGTTCTAACCTGGCATCCAAACGGTTCGGGTCCAACTCGATGGCCTTCTGAAGAGATCCATATGCGGCAGTCCAATCTTGGTGGGCCAAGTAGGCTTGTGCCAATTGGTAATAGGCGTCGACAAAGCTGGGATCGAGCCGCAGGGCGTTACGAAATTCGATGGCCGCATCACCGTACTGTCCCTTCCTCATGTACTTCTGACCGGCAGCGAGATACTTCACCTTAGCCTTTTGGGGATCACGCGCACACGAAGTGAGCATCAAGACGACGTACAGTAAGCAGACAACCATGTTAACCGTTCCTATCACTTTCTTCATAAGCAGCCCCCTTAAACTCATCAACAATTAGTTTGGAATCAGTTCATCAATGTAAGGAAAGAGAACCCGGGTGAAACTCACGAGGCGCGATCGCGCTTCCGTTTCGCCATCATTCATGGACGTATTCAAACGAATCAAGGCGCTATCGGTACGATTGCGAGAGACAGCATCCGCCACCATCCAGAATTTAGCCCAGTATTCGTTGGCGATGACTCGGCCACGACCCTGATACCAATAGAAGACCAATTGCTTGTTCTGATCTTGCTGGATCACGTATTCGTTAACTACAATTTGACGCCCATATGGAAGGGAGATGGTGGCATATCCGGAATGAATGGGGTCCCAACCCGCTCCCGGTAAACAATTCTTCGGCGAATGAATCGTGTCACCGGTTCGCTGACTAGAGTAATAGCCGACATACAGCTGAATCGGTGAATTGTCTTCGGTTCCGTAAAGCCGATTCGTGTAATCGGTTACACCCGCCGCCTGCACAGTTCGCTGTTGTAGCGGGCGTTCTTCGCCCTTCCACGCTCCAAGAGTGTAAGCAAGCTCGCGAAGCGGTTGGCGAAGAATTACGGGTTCACCATGGCTGATCGTATTCAACAAAACGGAAGTACCAAGCAGGACGCCTGCGGTAATCCATAAGCGAGTCTGCCCTGCAAAATTAAACATCAGCTGCTCTTTGTTGGCGTATTCCAATTTGGCGCAGAATCCTGTGGCAACCAAACATCAGAACGAGGGCGACGAGAAAAATCACCCAGCCAGAGAAAGTGTGTAAGAATCCTTCGGCAGCCGCAGGACCAAAACGGTGGGCCATGATGCCAGCACCCATGATGCGGATCGCGTTGCTCACAATGGCGATTGGTACCATCAAGCCTGCGAGCAGACAGCGCACCCAGCTGCGGCGTTCCAGCAGGTAACCATACGCAACTGCCAGTGCGATCAAAGTCAATAAGGATCTGATGCCGCTGCATGCTTCCACCACTTCTAACGAGTAGTTAGAAAGTACGAGGACATTGCCGTCGCGTAGTACCGGCACCTGAACAGATTCCAAACAGAAGGTGGCCAGTCGTGAAGCAAGCAATTGGAGCGGAAAAGTTATCTGGTTATAGATGATCACGGGGATGGGGATCATGAAAATCAGATAGCCCAGTGGGAAGGAAATAGAGCGCAGCACTTTCCAGCCTGCCAAAAAAAGAATCATTCCCGCGAAGAGCACCATCAGAGAGACCCGACTCGTGAACAACTCAGCTCCCAGCGAACCGAGGAGGAGTAATGCGACTGCTCCCACCATCACGAGCAATCCGAAATTGCTAGGTTTGGCGTGGCTTTTTACCCAGCGTTTGCGCTCGCGCCAGAGAACGTAGCCTGAAAATAGCGGAATGAAAAAGCCATGACTGTAATCGGGATCGGTCCACCACTGCTCGACCAAGTGCTTGAACACAGGAGCATACAAAAGAATGACAAGGCCTGAAAGAATCGCGGACCACACCACCCAACCGCGAACTTTCCAGGAATTCTCACGCACTCGAGCTCGAGAAGTTATAGACTCGGAAGTTGCTGGAAGCACAAAAGCACCTTTACTGTGATTGCCGTTCAAGCAACAGGCGCTCAAAGTACACGGAATCTACGACATTTGAAACCATCTGCACCACCAACTTGCTCCTACTCTGATATGAGGTTCACCGAGCCGGGGCTGCAGTTTTACTTGAGCGCGAGGCAGTAAGCTAATCGGGATAATGAGTTATAAGACGCCACAATTTCCAATACCAGCGGTCCCCTAGTAGTCGCTGTGCGAACTGCTTTGTAGCGAACGAGGCTCTCATCCTAAGCCGAAGCAGTTTGTTATTTGTGATGAGGTCGCGTAGATACCTCAGGTCCATGGAATTGTGGACGCTGATTCGACCTGTTAGAGATACATCATCGATATTGCGTGAATAAGGATCTGACGTGTAGATTTGAGCGTAGGCTGCTTTTTGACACGCTTCTACAACCCGCCTATTATATCTGCCCCCGGGAAATGAAATGGACCGTACGGTAGCACCTAAGTGATTTTCCAGCAATTCCTTTGATCCTCCGATCTCTTTCGCAAGTTCTGCGTCGCTGCAATGCGTGAGCAATGGGTGAGATAACGTATGCGAACCGATCTCGTGCCCGGCTGACTGTATCGTGCGGACTTGTTGCCATGTCATGTATCGCGGAGTCCCGATCCAATTCACGGTGACGAAGAAGATCGAAGAGAGGGCGCAACTCGACAGTATGGGAAGGGCAAATTCATAGTTGGAGGCGTGTCCATCATCAAAAGTGAATTTAGGCATCCGTGCCGATTCTTCTCCCTTGCTCAATTCGCAGAAAAGTCGAACATGCTTCTCAAAGGACTCAGACCTTAATTCATATGAATGCGAAGTTGTCTGCTGGCTCAGTGAGTGATAAAGAAGGTGCAAGGGTTCGTGATTCTCTTGAATCACTTGTAGCGCTCCTTCTAATTTAGGCGGTCAGAATTCAGTTTGTAGTACGGCTGCAAAGCCAAGAAATCCTTCGGCGTCCGCTCTTGAGCTCTTACAGATATTGTTTGATGGCACGGATGAGATGATCTCGTTTAACGGCACTTCGAAATTGATCCACAGGTATGTGAACAATGTTTCTGGCGAGAAATTCGCTGCCTGCCGATCCGAACGGGAAAGTGCCGGAAAAACTACGGTAAAATGCCGGCACCATAGGCGGTCGGCCGGACTGGCGGAAAGGCTGGCTCGGGGGTTCACGGCCGCTCCGCAACGAACCAGGTCGCAGATGTATTTTCGCCGATGACTGTCTTCAAGTGGAAACCTGCCCCCTGCAGGTGTTCTGAAAGCTCCTGAACTGTTCGGGGGATGCGGCGGGCCCCGCGTGCAGTCGGAAACCCGCGCCATTCCCGAACGCCGACCATATTCAAACAGCTACGTATGATCGCGGCAGTACGTGTTCGCCAGAAGATCGGCCGCGTGTTGAACTCGAACACCAGTTGACCACTGGATCGTAACAAATTGTAAGCCGCGGAGATGTATGACTTGAGTGTGCCGTCGGGCAAGTAGTGGAACACCTCGTAGCTGAAAATGACGTCGAAAGTCTTACCGGAACGGGGTGAAAGTTGCCTGCCGTCAGCAGCCTCAAAGCAAACGTTTAACCGATCGTTGTGTATTCGCGCAGTTTCAATGAATTCACAATTAACGTCTACACCGGTAACGTGTCCAAAGCGCTCCCCCAGGGCGAAGGTCAGCCTCCCAATCCCGCAGCCAACTTCCAGGCAGCTCCACTCCGGACCAGTTCGCATGCCAGTAATAGATACAGCCCGCGCGACTTCTTGCTGGCCATTGGTAAGGAGTGCTGCCCAGTTTTCGGAACCTCGAAGAGTCATATCGATCACACTGCGCCCGTGGGAAGCGGCTTCGCCTCTCCACCACCTTGTCATTTCATTCAGATCATTCATAGCCACACCCGAGGAGGTGTCACCTAACCGTATGCTTCCATCTTGAACGCAGAAACCTCTTGAGTTGACGTTTCAGCCCAGTTCGATGCAAGACGCGAGCGCCAACTTGTGACGCTTCGGTGAACAACCGCTCCGATATGGCCGCACTGAAGGCATACAGCGTGCGCCGGCAAACGAGCGCAGTGCCTTCCTCATAAATGCGATTGCCTAACTCCTGCTTATAGCTTGCACCGCCCGCCCCGTAGTCCAAGAGATCGGCTGTCCCGGTGTTGATAAGATCTTCGATCACTCGCAGCTGTATTAAGATCCCGGGCGAGACATTCGCAAATTCAGGATCGTAGCCGGTGAGTTCGGACTGAAAGCATCCATTCACTAAATAACCAACAACGTACGCAATTGGCCGGTTATCGGCGAAAAGCAAATATCCTCGGAGCCAGCCTTCTTGAGCATATATGTTCAGATTACGAATGAGTTCCTTATTCGAAGCGGTCAAATCTTGTCCGAGCAGGTGGTAATGGTAAGTCTTGGTTGCTATCTCCTCGACAAGCTCGACCATCTCGCGAACATGCTCTGGAGCGGTGAACTTCCGCACTTCCCAGCGATCTATATAAGTTCCAAGTTTTCTTGAATGCCGCCTAATATTTTCGCGCGTTTTCCTCTGAAGCCCTTGGAAATAAATCGCGTAACTGGAAGGAAGGTCGATCACAGAATGTGGCGCGCGGGAGCGTTCAAATCCAAAGAAACTTTTGTCGCCTTGCTTTAATGATCTCCAAAGCGCCGAGTCAGTAGGGGTCTCTTCAAGGAGCAATCCGTCATACGGAAGCGGTACTTGGGCAAGTGCAGTAAAGGCCCAAGCTACTTCCGCTTTCTCGCCAACAATCCCCTCCCCGTGGAGTTGCAAGGCTTGAAACGGGAGGCGGGCGACGGTCAATTCACCAAATCGAAGCCGGAGTTTGATGCGCCGAAGCCGGAAAGGAATATAGCTGACAAGGTCCTTGTCCCTATAAAATGCGATGGCTCCGCACGTTGAGTGTTCACCATGATCAGCACGCGAGAGCCACAACAAATCGTGCTCCAATCTACGCGGGCGAAAATGTAAAAGATGTGCCTCGGCTGCCAGCTCCTCCAACTGCGTAGATCCTGTGACTATATTCCAAGCAGTTGAATCCGAGAATACACCTTTGCTCTTCATGGTTGCTTGGGCAACATTCATTTACGACCTCGCATTGCAGGACGACGTGCCGATCACGCCCCAAATTCGCGCCCGCATATTAGTCGCTCAACCTGCGCCTGATCCTGTACCTCAAAGAGCTTTTGGAATCCGTGGCGGGACGCGAAACCACACCCGGAATAGCCGACAGAAAAGAGTGGAAGTGACAAGGGATTTGTCGGCGCAAATCGCCGCTCCCCTCCGAACTTTAGTCGACTGTCCGAGTGTGCTGGGCAAATTCGGCATCCATCGTTTCCTCTATTTCCCTTTGACGCCATCACGATGGGAACTCCAGCTAACAGCTTGTTCAGCGTTCGAGCGTAGGAGCTTCTTCAAGCGGATTTTCAGCCCGGTCCGCGCTAAAGCGCGCGCGCCTAGCTTTGACGCCTCAGCTAACAGGCGCTCGGCTATAGCCGCCCCTGCAGCGTAAGGCGCGCGTCTGCAAATCAGCGCAGCGCCTTCTTCATAGTAACGATTGCCAAAAAGTTGTTTGTAGAGTGCGTCGCCTGCACCAAAGTCCAACAGATCGGCCGCCCGGCTGCCAATAAGGTCCTCGATAATTTTCGCCAGAAGTACCATACCCGGGGAGGCATGTGCCAATTCTGGATGGTAGCCTACGAGTTCATACTGGTAGCAACCGTTAATAAGATAGCCGATGGCGTAAGCGATGGCCCTGTCATTGCCGACAAGTAGATATCCTCGCAACCACCCTTTTTGGGCACACAGGGTCAGATTGTCGATGAGTTGCTGATTTGAGGCGGTCAAGTCTTGTCCGAGCAGGCGGTAATGAAAAGTCTTGGTTGCCACTGTCTCGATAAGCCCAATCATTTCGCGAACCTGCCCCGGAGCAGTGAACTTCCGTACGGCCCAGTGACCGAGGCGATCCCCGAGTTCTTTCATGCCCCGTCGAATATTTGTGCGCGTCTTTCCGGAAAGTTGTTGAAAATAACTCGCGTAATTAGAAGGAAGATCGACAACGTAATGCGGCGCACGAGAGCGTTCAAATACCAAAAGGTTCTTATGCTTCATTCTGGATGCTTTCCAAAGCATCGAATCAATGGGCGTTTCTTCGAGACTAAGTCCATCATAGTGAAGCGCAGTTTCAGCAAGTGCAGTGAACAATCGGGACGCTTCGGAATGATCGCCCACAATCCCGCAACCGCAAAGTTGGAACACGCGAAAAGGAAGTCGTGCAAGCGTCACTTCGCCAAGCCGGAGCGGAAGGCTGGATAACCGGAGCCGGAAAGGAAGATAGCTGACCAAGTCCCCCCCTCTATAAAACGCGATCGCTCCGCACGTTGAGCGTTCACCGTGATCAGCATGCGAGAGCCAAAACAATTCGTGCTCTAATCGACGAGGGCGCAAATACGATAGACGTGCCTCCTCTGCCAGCTCTTCCAACTGAGCGGAGCCAATAACAATGTTCCAATGGACTGAATCCGTAAATGCACTTCTAGGGTTCGCGGTTGCGCAAGTTGTCTTTGGAGGACTCATTTACCCCTTCATTGCGGACTTGGTGACTGGAGTCGGAGGCCTTGGTCAGATGTGTCCCGATACCAACCAGCTCGCAGACCAGCGTTGATCAAAGAGATTCGCCTGTTTGAAGCTCGGTCACAATCGAACGCCAGGCTCGGATTCTGATGGAGGGATTCCAACCCAGGGCTCGTAAACGCATGGCGATTCTCCGCGTCTGTTTCCAGCGCACTGCGTCGTGAAGAGATGCACCAAATCACGGTGCTCCTAGAAATCCACGATGTCTTCATATGTAATTTTTCGGCGGAAAGGTCGCGGGCTAACCGATGTTAGTGCACTGCGATAGCTAAGCCTGTTGGAGGGGAGACCTCGGCTAGCGGTCCCGTGTAGCTGATGGAATACGTTGTACCCCCCGAAATGACAAAGCTGAGGCTGCCGTCGCTACCCACGGCTTGGCCGGTAAGAACGATTGCACCATCCCTACTTACGGTATACGTACCGGGAGTGAGGTCGGTGATGACGTGTCTGCCAGAAACACCACTGCTATAAATCGCCGTATAAGTAATCTTTGTTTGTGGTGTCCCGTTTGCTGAGAATAAAGCCACTCGTGGAAGCACGCCATCATCGTACAACGCCCCTCGAAAATTACCGGCGCTAATGAGCGACGTGGTGGGCATCGAAGCAACGCTGGACGCTGTAGCCGCAAGTACGGTTAGGAACAGACAGTTGGTCGAGCAACTGGAGGCATTCGGGTCAGACACGATGAAATGGTTCGTCGAGTCCAAATTGCCGTGCGAAAGAGTCCACGTAGTTCTTCCCTGCTCCTGCGTAATTGTTGGTGAGGCTGGAAGAAGGGTATCAATCCATAATTTAGAAGTTCCTACGACAGCTGAGGCAATGGTGCCACTTATTCCAATTGAAGTTGCAATGCCTGGAGGGGTATTTGTTGTGAGAGTAGGCGTGTGCCAGTACAGATTACGCGTTGATGTAGACGGTGCACTGACTCTATCAAAGACAAAGGAAATATCGCTGATGTTCACATAGCTGCGCCAGTAATCGGTCATCGAGGTCACAAAATTGTTGTCTTGGTAGGCTTTCACCAACTGCATTTTCTGGAAGGCCCAGCCAACGCTCTCCTTGTGGTAAATCGTGTTGAGCGTCGGTCCAGGCCAAAATTGCTGACATCCTGTATATTTCTCGCTGTTGCCGCCTTGCCCCAGACAATGCGCTCCACCATCCCAATAGAATAATGTGTTGCGCTGCCAATTAGGATAAAGATCATCCGAATCGAATGGGCTGTTCCAAAAGACAATTCCACCTTGTCCGTTCCACTGACCTCCATTTATAAGCAGAAAGTCTGATCCCCTCGTTATCGAGATATGACCTCCTAAATGACTTTGGTGGTCTGCCCAGTTTCCAATATCTCCGCTGATTGTTGTCATGACAGCAGAAGAACTCCAATCAGTACGAGTAAATGTGTGGTTATCAATAGCGGAAAAAAAGTAGGTTGGCTCTGTTTGCTTGAAGTCTACGGGATTTTGGCCTGTATTATACAGGAACAGGTCGAAATTGGTGATGCTGTAATCTCCCCTCGGAATGGCCGACAAGCCTGGAGCGTTCTTCCAGTTATTGTACAACTGGAGCATCCATCCGCCTTCGGTCGTTCCCGTCATGAGTCCCGCCATATCGTATGGAAATGTAGGAAAAACAAACTGACTGAGAGCGCCAGTCCAGCTGCCTTCGTCCGTAATTGTGAAGTTGTCCGGACGAACTTCGTGAATCGTGTTTTTTATGATTGTTTTCCCCCAAGATATGTACATGGCGAAAAGGTCCGTTTTCCCCGCAGTTTCCATTGCCTTCATGTATTGAAGATAGCGAAGGAATTCATTACCTCCGTAATTATAAGACTCAATGGCGTATCCGCCGCTAAACACGCCGGACGTAAAGGCCGGGAAAACTAAGCTATTGAAGTTTGCAAGAACCGCGCTCTGCATAGAGGCCGAATTGGAGTCATCTCCTTCCACCGCAAGTGCGGCCAAGCCGTATCCGAGCATGTGCGCGCCGAAATAATTTCCATAAGGATTCTGATTGCTGGACCACTGATAACCGTTTGCTTGAACCCATGTCCAACAAGCATCAACTTCCGCTGTGAAGTTTGTTTTGTCGCTGGAACTGAGCTGGTCGTAAATCCAATCATATCCCAGAGCAAATGCAACTACGGCTGTGCGCGAAGCATAGCCGCTATCGACTGAGCATGGAGCTGAACCAGCAGCGGCCATCGCATTCATGATTGCTTTGACTTGATTGGAGTAGGTAGTATTCCCAGTTATTTTATAAGCTAGTGCAAGTGGCTCAATCGCACTGAACCAGCCAAAACCTTCGTAGGTATAACAAATGTCTCCATCCTTGCAGTTAGAGACTGAATAGGCTTCGACGGTTTTAGAGGCGTAAGAATCAGCATCCGCTTTCATCGCGGTCCAGGTCGGATCATTGGCGTTCTTGAGCGCCTTCAATCTTGTCAACGTGGTCGAGTCAAGCCAGATCCTTGGGTGAGAAACCTGAGCATGGACGCTGCCGGGCATCAACAGAAGTAACGATATAAGTAGCCCCGCCGTATAGTGGAATGCATCGCGGGATATATAACATTCTAACCCCGCGATGGCTCTCGTTCGGAAAGAGCAGGTTCCACATCCGTTGTCTTGGAGAATCACTTTGGCTGACACATGCATTAAGTCATCTTTCTTGCCGCACATGGATGCTAGCATCTGTGTCAGCACGCTTAGTAGCTGGCCCTTGTGCCGGGTGAAGGACAGGTATTTTGCCCTGTACGCGAGGACAGATCAGGACGAGTCGCATTGTATTTCCCGACTGGCCCATCGCTTATCTAGTTCACTAAGGTGTTGCGGCGAGGCCTTCAGTTTGGTGCCGCAACCATGGTGGTTCCTTCGCCACGCGCCCGTCCCGTGCGGTGGCTTCCCGCAGCAAAGTGATCTTTCAATTTAAGGAACGGCTTCTCGACCAGCCTGTACGAAGCATAGGCCATCAGGACCGACCCTACGAAGATAAGCGGATAAGCCCAGCGAAGCCGGAGATTGGGGAGGTAGTGGTACACTGTGGCTATCACGACAATGTGGTACAGATACAGCGAATACGAAATGCGTCCCAGGAACCGCAATGTTGGATGGTCTAACCAGGTCCAACCGTGCAGCGCAGCCAAGTGCACCAACTGTATCAGAGCTACTGCTATGATGGTTGAATCGAGAGCCATGCCGAAAACGTAGTGATACGTTGCACCCGCGCGCTCTTCTAGGAACGTCAATCCGACCAACGACCCCGCAAGGGCCATCGGCATCAGCGGCACTCGCTGTGCTGCCCTCAAAATCGGATCAAGCTTAGCCCTCCTGAATGCCAGGGCTAGCACAGATCCGTACAGAATATTATCGAGGCGAGACTCAAAGGCATACCGCAGATAGTCGGTAGGCAACGAGAATGTCAGGCTCAGAACCACTCGGTACAGCCAAATCCCAACGATTAACGAGCAGCCAAGTTTCAATAGCTTCGCAGGGTTGCGGTGGAGGCTCGCGAATATAAACGGCCACATCAGATAAAACTTTTCCTCAACCCCCAACGACCAAGTGATGCCCATGATACCGCCGGTAGCTTGTCGGAAGGCTGCGTTGTAATCGCCCAGATAGAAGAAGGAAGACCAGGCTTCGCCCCATGGAATCTGAACGCCTCGCAACACCGCAGCGCCCACACACACGATCCAGAAAACATAGAACGCGGGAAAGATTCTTAGGGTGCGGCGGATGTAGAAATCTCGGAGGGAGATCTTCCCGGTGATGTCCGATTCCTTTACGAGGAGCCAGGTGATTAGGAATCCGCTTAGCACAAAGAAAATGGCCACTGCCATCGAGCCTAGCTGGCGTGGCCCGATGGTGTGAGCGATAACAACCATCAATGCCGCGATGCCACGTACTGCGTCGAGCGCAGGGATATTGGCCGCCCCACTGATCTTGCTCAGCAGATCTCTATTGGGAAGCGAAGCTGTCTTAGCGCACATGATCGGACACCAATTTCGCGCGCCTCTTCATGCGGTGCCGCCTCGTCCGCACCTACGGTACTCGTCGAACATTACGAAATAAAGGACCCAATCACGTTTGATAATCATTTCGAAAGCTCCACGAACTGTGTGGCTGCACGTTTCCACAGATAAAATCCCTTCCTAGTGCTCCCGCCTTTCCTCAATGCTCATGAAGGGAGAGAGGATGAGAAGTGCGAACTTTGGACGCCCATATGGTGTGAGATGGAGAGCTCCGCTAAGTAGATTTCTTTTGCAGTGCTTCCCTAGGTTTAGCAGCAGCGAAACCCAAGAACTGCGGCGATGAGGTATCCACAGTTTCTGAGCAGTTAGGCCAAATGAATCACCGATATAAATGTGCACTTTTTCTTAATTATTTCTGAGGTTTAGCTTCGGATCGTGCGCAAGACGGGCTGCATGAACTTATGTGCGTAGATCTTCCGGTCCGAAGAGTTGAGACAAAGATACCACGCTGGGAAACCGATGCTGGGTAGAATGGCGATAGTCTGCAGAAAGAACGCGAACAAATTCGGCGCCGGCCACAACCTCTCGACGATGTAGGTGAGAATCACGAACGGCATCGCCGCAATGGCTGGGCGCAGCCAAGTTGAGATTAAGTACGTACTTACAGGAATTCCCAAGGTGTGCCGCACGTACCAAGGCCAAAATACTAAGCTAACGGCCAAGCTCGGCAGAGTGGTGCCCCAAGCGACGCCGTATATGCCCATTGGGCGAATCAGCGCGACGCTTAGAGCGAGATTGCAGAGTGCCTCCACAAAATAGATTTTGGCCAACGGCTTGTGCATGCTGATTCCTACCATGGTCGAACCAGCAACCAACTCTCCAGCCATAAATACCAACGAAACCGCTAAGATCCAGAGGACGTGTCCGGACGGCTCGGCGTATTCGGGCCCCATCCACAATTTAATAAAACTCGTTCCGCGCAACATAAACGTTACCGCAATGGGGAGGAAGATCACCGTTGCATACTGGGCGCCTTTCAGCAGAATTTTCCTTACGCCTTCTTCATTCCCTCCAGCGTCCAGCGCACTCGCTCTAGGAGTGACTGTAGTCGATATTCCTCGAATCAGATCGCGCGAACATTTGATCAGGTTTGCGGCGATTGCAAATAAGGTGATCATACCGACCGAAAGGAAATGGCCAATAACAATAGAGTCTGTGTAAAAGATGAGATTGTTAGATATCGTCAGCACAAAGAGGTAAAGGCTAAAAGAGAAGATCATTTGCACATGCTGCCAGTCGCAGGCGGCAACCATCAATTGAAGGTGCGGGCAGTTTCGAAAACTAAGCCATATATAAGTCGCACCCGTTACTGCCGTAAAAAAGAGTTGAATTACGGCCAGCGTAATGAGTCCACGTCCGCTCAGAAGGGCTAGTACAATCGTAATTGTACGGAGGACACCGCTGCCAACTTCCACGAGATTCACTAAGTCGAACCTCTCCAATGCGACGAGGATGCCATCAAAAACACCGCCAATTAGAGAAGCGGCGACGTTGAATCCTGCCAGAATTAAGATCGCCTGTGCAGCGAGCCGATAAGAGTGAGGAATGTGAAACAAATTAACGGCAAGTAACGCCAGAATCACTGAAACTAGGATAGCTATAACACCGGCGCCGAGAAATATGACAAATGCTGTAGATGTGATCTTGTTAACTTCCCGGTGATCGTCTACGGCGTGAAAACTCGCTATGTAACGAGTTACTGCACCTCGAACACCCAAATTCAACAGGCCAAGATATCCGGTCAAAGAACCCATCAATATCCAGATGCCGTAGGCTGAGTCTCCCAGATGCCGAACCACAAAAGGGGAAACGAATAACGCGACCAGGGTAGAAACAATGAAGCCAGCCCAGTTCGACAAAACGTTTCGAATGGCCGAAGGGCGGTGTTGGCGTACTTGTCCGGCAGGCGCGCAGCCTTTTGCGACAGGCCGCTCGGCAGTTCGATCAGTTTTTGAGTTCATTCCACCGGGGAACATCGTGGGATGCGGTAAGATCACCACTGCATGTCGAGTAGGCTATATTTCTTAAGACTGAGATAACCAACTGGCTATTCATGCGAACTGATTTTAGACTCTTACAATTCGAGATTTGACATGACGTGCCAGCGACCTCAACATGTTTCCCGAGGCCGGCGAGAACCTCCCAGCGGAGAAGCATTCTGGGATCTTTGCGAACCCGGTCGAGCATGAATTCCAGAAAGGCAGCGCCTTCCATCAGCAATGTGCGTGCTTTCCCGACCTTCCCGACCTTAAGTATCCCCTGCTGGACGAGAAGGTTCTCCCATTCCGCGAATCGCCGAGAAATGCCTGCCTCATGTCTCCACACCGCCAATTCCTTCTTTTTCCCCTCTCGATCGACGATTGTGAAGGTGTCAGCGCTGGGTTTCATCAAGTACGAATGATCGGCCATTGCCTCGATTGTGTGGTAGGTGTCTCTCCTCGCTGTGGCCTTCCATGCGGAGCGTCTTTAACGCAACCGGCTTCAATGCCATCGTCACTTTCTGAAAAGCCCGAGCGATGGATTCGACGTGTTCAACTGTCACGTTGTGGCTCCAGGTCAACAGCATGAGATTTTTCCTGAATTCTTGGAAACCCGGGAAATCGTTAATGGTCGGCGGGATGTAGGGTACGGACGAAAAAGGATACCTACTCTTCCCATAGGTTCGCTGCTCTGTCAATACGACATGACTGAACACGCCGGTTGGCACGTACTCGCGCACCACGCGTACACCTTCAGCCGTCAATTCCTGATAAAACTCCTCCTTGCTGATACCGGACAACTCTTCGTCGATCGAAAATGGATATGTCCACCAAGCGGGACGCCGCGATTCGTCAACTGTCCGCGTACGGATGAAAGGACCAATCTCACGAAGTTTTTCGTTCAGCAATGATGCTGTCTTATGCCGCTGCTGGATCAGCATTGGGAGCTTTTGAAATTGGGCGCGCGCCACGGCCCCTTGTAGCTCAGTCATTCGGTAATTCATTCCGAGAAACAAGTGAGTCCGGCCAGCTTTCCGGTCCCAGCCCTTATCGACAAACAAAGTCGCCCGCTCGACGAGGTCCTCGCGATTCACTAGTGTGATACCACCATCACCGCAGGTAATCTGCTTCGATTGCTGAAGACTGAAACATCCGAAATCCCCAAACGTTCCGACTTTTTCCCCGCGATAAGTCGCATAGTGCGCCTGGCAGCAATCCTCGATCAAGGCAATACCGCGGGATCGCAGCAATTCCTGAATGGGCGCAATCTCAGCGGGATGTCCGAAGAGATGAACGAGGATGACCGCCTTTGTTCGTGGCGTAATCTTTTTCTCGATCGAGGCTGCTGTTATGTTTCCGGTGTCCGGATCGATATCGGAAAACACGGGTATGCAGTTGGCCATCAATATGGGGATCACGGATCCCATATCCGTGACCGGCGAAGTTATGATTTCGTCGCCGGGTTCCGGATTGATTGCGCTGACGGCAACGTGAATAGCAGCCGTGCCGGACGTTGAAGCCACAGCGTGCTTTCCACCGTAAACCGCCGCGGCTTCTTTCTCTAGTTCCTTGACCATGTGGCCATCAACAGAATTCAAACGCTTGGAGAGAACAACCTGCGTCAGACCGATCCATTCTGACAAGCCAATGGCAGGATCGGTCGAGAACCAACGCCTGACAGCGCGAATGCCTCCTTCCGATGCGAGGCGATTCGCTTCCGCTGTCACTTCGTGTGACTTTGCCAATTCGATCGCGGGCTGTGTGCTCTTAGGAGGTTGGACGGGATAGAGCTGCTGGATGATATCGCCCTTGTTGGTCAGCGGCAGCTGAACTGCCCTTCCGAGCCTCGCCGATTCATAAAGTGCCATCAGGACATGAACGGTTTCGGCACTCGAAGCGGCATCGGCAGCGTACGTCGCCTTCTTGCCTTTCACCCATCCCAGAAATTCATCGAATTGCGCCTGCCAGCAGTCGTTGATAGGGGTGTCGTCTTCTTGTCCGTTAACCTTAAGAGAATTCGGTGAAACCTCGATTGAACCTTTGGAGCCCTCGACCGAGATTGAAAAAAAGTTTATTGAACGGTCGCCGGTTTCGATGTGGCACTTTAATCCGCCTTCGAATGTCAGGGCACCGATACTGCTGGTTTCGACAGGCATTCCGCGGTTCCATTCATCGCGTGATCGGTCGCACGTACATTCAACGGAAACGACCTTCGCATCACCGAAAACAAAACGGATCGTATCGATCAAGTGAGGCCCGTTGTTGGCAATGCTGCTGGCGATGTTTGCTTTGGCGCCTTTCAACATTCCAAGCTGCCCCCCGCGAATTAGCTGAGCTACCTGGGCAAATAATGAGTGAAAACGATACTGATGCCCGCCTGCCAGCTTGCAGTTGTATCCCGCGCAGACCGCGATCATTTCTTCCACTTGCGATAGCTGCAGCGCTAAAGGTTTCTCGCAGAGAATTCCGTGTACGCCTGCCGACGCTGCGGCACGCACAATTTCTGCATGAATCTGAGGCCACGTGCAGACGCTGACGACATCCAGGCGTTCCTTCTGAAACATTTCCCTGAGATCTTTGTATCCCTTGACGAATGACCAGCGATCCAGGATGTTTGAGAGTGATTGAGGCCGAACGTCACTGACGGCGACTAGGTGGGCCAGGCTGGAATTGTCGTACGCGGTAGCATGATCAGGCGCAATCGACCCGCAACCGACGATACCAGCGCGCATCGCGGAGCGTAACGACGCCGTCTTTCTATAGACAATTCTTTTGGCCTTTCTCTTGATCCTTTCTACAGCTAAACTCATCAAATTCTCCTTAAGACATATTATTCATGACTGCTGTAACTTACTGCCGTCGCATGACTATGAATATTAGGGTCGGACGATATTAGACCAGCCAAATTCATGAGACGCGTCGAAGCGGAATTTGTTCGTTCCATTCCTATGCCAACGAGCGATTTCGAAATAACCTTTAAATCTGAAAATAACTCAAGGAGGGAGCTCTCATCGAATGAGTTCACATGTCCCCAAGGCGGATCAACCTTCCCACAGGTCCGACAAGTCATCCGCCCAACTCGGATATCTTCGTCGAATGGCACGCCGACAATGAGTTCATGCTTGGCATGAAGGCGGATCAAATCGGCTGTCCAGCCATTTCTAATGGACCCGAACTAGATTATTCTTGGTTCATGTTGATGGGACACCGGTATTGCGCGCTTTTTGTCTGGGTGGAAAAGCTCAATGCAAAACTGGAGTCGCCAAGCCCCGGGCCAATTCAGCCAATTGCCCCGCAAGCTTTCGAAAATGAAAGCGGGAGACTAATCGATCGATCTCCTCGCGTGATTTAGCCGACAATTTTAGTACCTCTAGTATTCTTGTCGCAATTGCCGTTGAGTCTCCCGGAGAAACCCAGAGGCCCGATTCGGTTTTGTCAACCATATCACTGAGTGCTCCATTCTCAACGATCGCGAGCATTGGTTTTCCGGTCCTCAGATAGTCAAAAAACTTAGAGGGAAGGCTAATTCGATGGTTACCTTGAAAAAGAAGAAGAATGTCAGCCTGATCCAGCAGGTGCTCGCATTCTTGGCGGGTCACGCGCTCGCGAAATTCAATGCACCTGTTTCGAACGAGTTCCCGAGCAATTGTTTCCGCGACTATCTCACTCGATGGGCTTTCAGATCCGACGAAAAGTATTTGGAACTTGGTCGGGTCCAATTTGCCAGATTCTACGAGATCTACCAGAGCCTGGCAAAATGTATCAATTCGACGCTCACTAGAGGTATATAACTCGCCAAGGTGTAGAAGCATTATCTTTGATGGTTTTGAAAGCCCTGTGCCTGAAGACTGAGGAGCATCGTCCACGCCGTTACTCAATATTGCAAACCTCGACTGGGGCAATTGTGGATAACGGGTAATAAAGTCGTCGCGAAGAGCCCTGGTTACACAAGTAACGAGATCCGCGTCTTTCAGACAAGATGATTCTAGGGAACGATCCAGCCGGTTTCGCCAGGACGGAAGGTTACGCCATGGGTTTGCCACCCAAGGATCTCGAAAATCAGCTATCCAAGGTATACGGAATCTCCTTTTCAAGTACCTCGCGATCAAATGACAGGTCCAAGGCGGACCGCTGGAAATGATCACTGACATACCTCTGTCATTGATTATCTGGGCGCCTTTCCGTGTTGCCGCGAAATACCAGCCCCAAAATCGATCTGGGGCCTGTGATAATGCTAATATCTGCTGCCGAGCAAACGCTAAAGGCGAATGGGGGCCGCGGAGTTTGACCGACCGCAGCGGTCGCCTGCCCGTTTTAACTTCACTTTTCCGATCATGCCCGAAATTGAACGGGATTGGGAAGACAGGCGTTCGCACAACTTCAATGCCAGGTGGGTTTTCAATGCTATCGTCGTACTTGTCGTAATATTTCTCTTCGACGGTGAGGACGGTAGGAAGGACTCCGTGTTCAGGAAGATATCGGCAAAAACGCGCAATGCGCATTGCTCCGACTTCTCTGGTCGGAATATAGTGATAGGTAACAAATAGGACGTTTGTGGAATGATTCAAATCTTCTCTTCCTTTACATAGCTTCGGTCTAGCTCTTACTCTGCGAGGATGAGATGAAGATCGTCATTTGTGGCCGATTCGAATCACTGCAATGGAATAGAACCTAAGCATTAAGCTCTGAAATGCAAGTTGGTGAGATTCGACTTCGTCATACAGATGACCTCCTTAAAAGCTTTTCTTCACGATGTAGCCTTCCTTGAGACGAAATCGATTGTGGTAATAGCGAGATCTTCCTTCGAGAAGCGCTTGAACTCAGCAGCGATCTTGAGTCTGGATAGAGCCTCACATGTTCCCGGTCTGACCGCTGTATGCTTACAGACCACCTCTAACCCTGCATCCGCTGCCAAATCCAGAAACTCAGAGGCGCGTAATCGATTTTGGTATTGCAATGAATTGTTCCACTTACGCCATTCTGATTCACTGTATTGCAGATAGTTCACGAACGAAATCCCGCGATCTGCAAATCCATACTGATCGCTACAACCGACGTTATGCAGAGCCAAAGCACCGGGTCGTAGGATCCTCACACTCTCGTTCATTAGCCCCCGAATCACATCCTTGGGTATTTGCTGCATGACAGAGTTTGAGAAGACCAAGTCCACGCTATTTGATACCAATGAGGTCACTCGTGCGTTGGCCGGGGCGTAGTATTCGATTCGGGCGAGTTTCAGGAGCGCATCGACACTCTTGGCTTGAAGCAGTCCATTATACCGGCTGCGGACTTCCTCTGAGCAGACTCCACTTACTTCGGCTATCGAGTCCAAATGCCCTTCTAATAGAGCGAGCATGCGGAAGGTCAATGCCGAATCCATATGCCGGACAGTATCGTAAGTCATGACGCGTTCAACGCCGACAAGGCTGAAGCAGATCGGTAGTGTCGGATACCAACCCGTTCCGATTTCAACAAGGGTGGCCCCTCGCGCGTTGAATCCAACATCCTGAAGATATCGAACCGATCGTATCCAATTGTTTACTTTGGTCGTTATATTCGAACCGAATTCACGTAGTCCTCCAACGGTCTTCTGTAAGTAATCGTTCAGATGCTCGCCGCCGGGCATGTAGCTCAGGCTCTTTTGGACCACACCTTTCATTCTCCAGTGCATCTGAAGTTCCCCTGTTACGACTCACTCGTAAGATTCGGGCTTCGATCACGCGTATCAAAGAAATATTTTTCTCTCTTGTCATATTCCTTTGAGATCTAGAATCATTCTGTTCGAGAGCTCGCAGGCACGTATGCGATAATGCATCGAAACAGCGATTTCCAATATCACATTCCAAGAGCATGACTCGCGATTCAGGTGATTGACCTGTGACAAACGTGCTGCTGGTGAGTTATCACTTTCCGCCGAGTGGGGCGATAGGGGTGCCAAGAGCGCTAGCGTACATCCGATATCTCCGACTGTATGGATGCCGTGTGTCGGTCTTGACCGCGACCATGCCACAGACTCCCGCCTACGATCCGGAGCTCTGTAAGTCGATCCCGAGTGACGTTCGAGTTCATCGCGCCTGGAATCCAGAATTTCCATTTGCACTGCGTGACCAGATTTGGAAGCGATTGATGTCACGACATGGAAGCAGTCTGAAAGGGCAAGGTTCGAACTCCACAAGGGCGGCCGAAGGCGATCGAGCCAGACTTCCGTGGGCGATGGCGAAAATTCGGTCTCTTGCCCAACGTTTGTTCTTCCCTGATCCCCAGACAACTTGGATACCCTTTGCTGTCCGCAAGGCCATCAAAGTGATCGACTCAGAGAAGATCGACACTGTAATCCTGAGTGCACCGCCCTTTTCTACTCTCAAGGTCGGGATTGAGCTCAGGCACCGATTTCCCAAACTAAAAATAGTTACTGATTTTCGCGATGAGTGGTTGGACTACTATCTGGTACAAATCGACAATCCGACTCCGCGGAAAGCTCAGCTAGCGAAGGAACTCGAGTGCAAAGCTGTAGAGGCCTCCTCATATGTAACGACTGTGACCCAGGAATGGATGCGACGGTTGCATCGCCGCTATTCGGATGAACCAGCGGGCAAATTCATCTATACCCCAAACGGCTACGAACCGGAGATGTTCTATGACTTCAGACCAAGGGGCCGCGCCGACGGCAAGATGGTGGTGACATACTTCGGTTCGGTACACATGAACCGTGTTTACTCCCCGAAGAATTACCTGGATGCGATCGAAACGCTGCCGGCTGAGGTGCGCGACCGTATCGAGACTCGATTTATAGGGCGAGTCAGACCTGACGCGCAAACGTGCCTTCAACAAACCAAAGCTATCGTGCGGCAGCTAGGATTTATGCCCGTGGTAAAAGGGCTCCGGTACTTAGAGGACACGGATTTCCTCCTGTTGATCGCCTCCGATCCTACATCTCACGCAGGTAAACTCTTTGACTATTTCGCAACCGCAAAGCCCATACTCGCCCTAACGCCGCCCGATGGCGAAATCGCCAAACTCTTGCAGGAAACGCGTACGGGCTGGTGCGCAGATCCCTGGGATCTAGTGGCCATCCGCGAGATGTTGCTCGAAGCATTCAACCGATTCAAGACCGGTGAGGGCCTGATCGACCCAAATTGGGATGCCATCCGTACATATTCGTGGCCTGCGATCTTCGCGAATTTCGTTGCTACGGTCGGTATTGGTACTGGCAAACATGAATCGGATAAAGTTGAAGTAAGGTCAAAGTAACGCCGAGCTAACCACTGTTAGCTTTATGCAGTCCCAAGCTCAGGTCCAAAGAAACTCCCAAACCGGCGCTGATCCCAAAGAAAAGTGCAAAACTCACACAAGACATGAAACCGGGACACCAGTTCGTCCTTCGGCATTGGCCGCTTGAATTACCGTGGGCAATGCTTCAACGCTAGCCAAGTTTAATCCGTGATACAAAATGATATCCCCATTGACGAAGCGATGGGCAGTGGCTTTGTTCTTGATTTCGTGTGCTTCGGTTGCACTGTAGTCCTTTAGATCCACCGTCCACAGAACAACGCGCTGTTTGCGCAGCCATGCAGGAAGGAGACTCTGTGCTGAGAGTTTGCCAAAAGGCGGCCGAAACAGACGGCACTCCTGCCCGGTAATATCTTCCAGCACAGTTTGCGCAACTGCGATCTCGCGAGCGGCTTGAGCCAGCGATAATCGATCAAAGTACGGATGGCTATAAGAATGGCTGCCAATTTCGTGGCCTTCCCTGACAATTTCTTTCACGAGATCAGGATATTGCTTTGCGCGGCTGCCTATTAGAAAAAACGTCGCCCTAACATCATGTTTGCAGAGCGTTGCTAGCACTGCACGAGTTGTACCGGGGTCAGGTCCATCGTCAAATGTCAACGCAAATTGCGGACGACGCGAATTTCCATTCGCAATTAAATAGCGACGCGGCACGAACGAAAACAAGGCAGTCTTTGCCAACGATCGAAAGTGCGAGGCCATTGCCGTTCAATGATTCCTCATAGTTCCGCAACAGATAACTATTAGCGCACCATGCGATGGTCCGTTTCTGAGCCTCGCGTGCAAACTTGCCGACTTATTCAGGCGTAGTCGCAATATGCCAGACTAGACCATTCTTTCAAACAAGTTAGTTGCATCGGTGACAGTCTGTTCAAGATCCTTTTGACTCGCGAGATCATGCGTCCCTGCCCGTTCTGCCGCAATTACCTGCACGGGGTCACTCTGGCGTCGAATCGCATCAACTGCTAGGAACATTTCCCAAGCAGTCGCATAGTACAACTCACAGCCACGACGGCATGCTTCCTCGGCGACGAAAATAAACAGATCTCGCAACCCGCCTTCGAGCAGCAAACTTAAATTCCGCTCTTGCGCACCGTGTGTATGGAGTTTGAGGAAGAGGTCATTTCCAATCATGGGGGCCAACTCGAACCAGCGACGGGTACGATAAGGACTAGCTGGATCGTCCGCTGCAAGCGCTCCGATCTCCATTTTCGGGGTCAGGCGTTCAGCCCAGCGAAGGCCAAACGGGCCCGTAATCATCAACAGGTCACCTTCGACATCGCCGCCGGGCACTACAGCTTTCCCCTCATCATATGATTTCGGATATGCGGGATCATCAATGCACCAATAAATGGTATTCAGCAACCGTGTTTGCGACGGGGAATTTCCTGACGGCATGGTGAAATCGGCAAAGCACCCGAGGTCACGGAGAATCTGAATCTCATCGTTTAACCCGCACCACTGACCGTTCGGCAATGAGTTGTCGAGCGCCCAATTACCGTGAATGAACCCAAAACGCACTTGGCCGTTTCGCTCGCGTAACAGGCCATGCCGTTCGAGAAGCACATGGCAGAATGTTCGAATCCTGCGAATGAATTCGTCGCGGCCGTCGCGGTCATGGTGAATATGCACCTCGACATCGGCGATGCCGGCGCGCCGCATCTCGGCCAACTCCTCCAGCAGTTCAGGGCAGTATTGTTCTTCAGGGTAGAAAAAAGTGTACTGCGGGAGGCTACCCCGTGCATCTCTTGGCGCCGTTTCCGCGATGCGCGGCCAGCTCTCTAACCAGCGACCGACTCGTTTACTGGCGGTCGTTATGTCGGCATTGTGCCACATCGGTTCATAATGGTCAGTTATGCAGATCCAGGCACGCCTGATCATCCTCTTGCTGGAAAGGAACGATTTCAGCCGTTGCTCCAGATACGGCACCGCCCAGATGTCCGCATTTCGTGGCAGCTTCATACAGTTTGTGCCGCCATGGACTGCGATTGCGCCCGAAGAGCGGGAACATGAAGGGAAGAAAGACAAACATCATAGAGTTCTCGAGCCATATCTTCCCAGCTCCGTCTGAAGTGGTTTGCGATTACGTTCTCGTTCCAATCGCGGTCCAAAGCAGTTTCAAGGGCCCCGGCAAGGCCTGCAACGTCGCGCGGTGCAGCTAGTACAGCGCAGCGCTCATCCACGATTTCGGGGATACCGCCTACCCGTGTCGCTACCACGGGTCGCCCGCAGCTAGTAGCCTCAAGCACAACGTTGGGGCAACCTTCAAAATAACTGGGTAAGGCGAGGAGTGTCGCCGCCGCGAGCCAGCGTGAAACGCCCCAAGGCGACTGCGGGGATATAAACCGCACATGTTCGGCCACTCGGAGCATCCGTGCGCGTTCAGTGATGATCGGTTGGTCCGGCCCATCCCCGATAAGAGCCAATTGCACTGCTCTGTTCCGCCGCCGTAGGATCGAGAATGCTTCGACCAGCTCCAAAAGCCCCTTGGTACGTGCGAGTCGCCCCACATACACAATGAGTTGCTGCTGTGCACTTATGTCAAGCTCAGTTCGTGCTCGCAGACGGTCAGAAATTCGGAAAACTGTCGTGTCACAGCCATTCAGGACGACGTGAATCTTATTCGGGTCCGCCCCAAGCCGGATGGCCTCGCGACGCAAGCTATCACTCTTGGTCACTACCAACGTCGCTCGTTGCAAAGTCAACCGCGTAAAAAATCGTGTGATTGAATCAGAAATTGCGTTTAAGTCCGTTCCAATGGAACCGACGATGGATGGGACCCCCAGTTTTGCGGCAATTTCAACTGCCGCATAACCCTGTGGATACAGCCAATAGTTCAAAATTAAATCCGGAGCCAACGATCGGATATGGCTGAGTAGATGGGACGCGCAGATCTTTCCATTCAGTGCGCGGCTGACAACTGGGATTGCAGGAAATTCGATATATTTGACGTTGGTATCGGCAAGGCTGTGATCGAGATTGACTTGTCGATGGTCAAAGCTTCTCGGTTGTAACCACTTGGGATAACGTGGAAGGGGGCAAACCACATCGACGTCGGCAAATGGGGCCAATCGCCGAACCAACTGATACGTAGAAGTTCCCCGATACGGCTGCTCGCTATTAGGGAAGAAATTGGTGACCAACGCAATTCGAATTCGTCTCATTGGTGCATTGCCGTCTGTCTACGCAAAAACTGACGTTGATTACTAGTGGTGGATTTTTTTATTGTGGGGAGTTCAATCGGAGCAGTTGAACATGGGATTTGCACTCACTGTTGTTTACATCGTCCTCACAATCATCTCGCCGGAACAGTTTGGACCGGAATGGGCTCGCTATCATGCACTCCAATACTTGGCTGGCATCATCTTTGCAGTTTCGTTGCCGAACATACTCGGTGAACCGTACTTGAAATCGTCCATCCAGACCTTTCTTTTGCTCGGATTATTTGTTGCAATTGCATTGTCAGAAGTGGCCAACGGTTGGTTCGGGGGAGTTCTCGTCAGTTGGCAAACGTTTCTTCCGAGTGCAGCCATCTTCTTCTTTGTCGTCGCGAATGTTACGACAATTCGTAGATTGAAGGTCGTCACATTGGCCGCCATCGCCTCATGCATGGTTTTGGTGATCGAGGCATTGTGCGGGTATTATGGCGCGTACCGCGGTGAAATGTTCGTCCTGCACGATCACCTCTATTCTCACGACGAAATCGTGGGCGACATCTTTCGACTACGCGGCGTTGGCTTTCTAAATGATCCGAACGACTTCGCTCAGATTCTCCTAATCGCTTTGCCCCTTCTATTTATCACCTGGCAGCGACGCCGATTATTTTACAACTCGCTATTTGTCCTTGTGCCCGCTTGTGTGTTGCTCTGGGCGATATTCCTGACACATTCTCGGGGCGCGCTGATAGGGTTGGTAGTCCTTACGCTAATGGCAGCCAGGGAGAAACTGGGGGCGACTACGTCGGCAGTTCTGACCGGCGGACTGGTGTTTGGCATGATGGCGATCGACTTTACGGGCGGTCGTGGAATCTCGGCCTCTGAGGGTGCCGACCGACTTGAGGCTTGGGCCAGTGGCCTGGAGCTGTTCAAGAGCGCACCGATATTTGGAGTCGGATTTAGCAATTTCGCCGATTTGAACGGCATCACCGCACATAATTCGTTCGTTCTACCTCTTGCCGAACTCGGATTGGTAGGAAGCCTAATCTGGGTTGCGTTACTGGTTACAACGACGACGAGCCTGAACAGAATCGTCGACTCATTTAAAAAGTCGGAGACAATGACGGGCCAACACAAAGAAAGACTACCCACTTCTGCCGAACAAGACCAAGGAGAAACAATTTCAGCAGGCGCTTCTGCCGACGATAGTGCATTTCCCCTTGACGGTGAGACCGATTCCACCGCTGTCGAACCCCAAGCGACGGGCAACACCCCGCTAACGGTAGCGGAAGAACCACTCTCAGTAGCAGACCTGGACAAAGATGGGTGGGTTGCTACAACAGACGCAACAGACGCGAGTATGGATGTTGGCAATGAAATTGATGCTCCCCACCCACACCTAGTACCAAGGCAATGGGTTGCAGTGATGCGCTTGGCATTGATTTCTTTCATGGCCACCAGCTGGTTCCTATCGCGTACTTACAGTTCAACGATGTACTTGATATTGGGATTGGCTACCGCGACGGTGGCTCTCGACGGAGCTGACACCGGATTTCACGGTAGCAGACGCTGGGTTCTATTTACATTGGCGATTCACGCCGCGATGGTCCTATTTATATACGCTGTCGTTCGACTCCGTTATTGATTCATCCTCACAAAGAGCCAAGTAAGTGCTTCGCGTCATCTCGAGGACTTAAGCTCGACTGGTGATAATCAAAAGAACGATCGTACAGTCGAATGTAGTGGCTCGCCATTCTTTCAAGCGTGAAATTCTGCTCATAGCACTGATGGGCGGAACGTCTCAACTGAGCAAATCCGAAACGGTTCTCGGCTGCCATCCGAATGGCATTACCAAGAGCTCTGTAGTCGGACGCGGGAACAGACATCACTGATTCCGTTAAATGCGAGACCTCCCGCATTCCCCCAACGTCGGTGACAACCGATGGCAGACCAGCCGACATGGATTCCAGGAGGGACATCGGCAGTCCCTCTGATACAGACGACATCACGAAAAGGTCAGCGGCGCGATAGAAAGGACCAACGTCGGCTTGCTCTCCGAAGAACCGCGTTGCTGCGTCAACGCCCAGGTCGCGCGCGAGTTCTTGCAGTTTCGGCCTTAGCGGACCGTCCCCCACGATCCAAAGCTGCAGGCCCGGAACCGAGCCTTTGGCGATTGCGAATGCCCTCAGAAGAGATTCTTGATCCTTTGGTGGCGACAAACGACCAACATTCAGCAACGTGAAGCCGATCTTCGGCGCAGGTATAGTCCCATTTGTAGTCACCAAGTTCCCGCCATTATATACACGGACGATCTTGTTGCGCGATGCGAACGGCGCCGCCAGGAGGTTAAGCCGCGCTTCCTCACACACCGCAATCACCCAGTCACAGAATCGGGATGCAATCGCAAATTTCAGCTCGCGACGAAGTGAATAGGGAGGCGCAACCAGGCCATGTCTGGTCACTACGACGCTTTTTACACCGGCCACACGGGCCGGAATGGCGCCGATGATCGCTGCTGTCGCATTGTGACAGTGCGCAACATCCGGCTTACTCATCTTGAATGCTCGATACAAACTGCCCATCAACCCAGTGACAGTTGATCGAAAATGCAAGGTGACCTCAAAGCCTTCAGCCTCGAGTCTTTTCCCGACAGCCCCGATCTCGTAAAGGCAGTACACGGAAGGACGGTGTCCTTGTGTGCGCTGCAGGCGGCAGAGCAGTGCAATGATCGTTTCGGCGCCACCGATCTCCATGCTATCCACAATGTGAACAATCCTCATCGTCCCAGGCCTGCTGTGACGATACGTTTGCCGGAGGGACGACGTGGAATATTGTGAACGGGCCTAATCGGGATTCGGATATCGCTTCCAAAGACTTTTGCGATCTCATGATGAATCAGCGTTTTGCTCCCGTCAGATAGGGGACGACTCAGCACAACGGACAACACGATCTCATCCAAACTCATCTGCTGCACTTGAAATTCGCGTATCTCTTCCACATCCTTGAGTAGATGCGGAAAGAACTCGCCTGGAACCACTCGTCCGGCGCGGGTTCGTAACGTCTGAAGAACGCGGCCCTCGACCGACCGGATAAGCGGTAAGCCTCGTCCACAAGGACAGACAGAATCGCTTAACATGCCGGTGTCGCCAATGCGATAACGAATGAAGGGCATCCCATAGTTGTGCAGATCCGTAACGAGAAATTCTGAGGGCGCTCCGCTCGATGGAAATTCCGTCTCGACGAGAAGGTTTTCCGAATGGATATGTAGGCCCTCCTGGCGGTCGCATTCTGAAGCGATCGACATGAATTCGCGAGATCCATAGGCATTGAAGATGGGAGCTGCAAAGGCTTGTGCAACCAGCTGTCGCGTTCTTGCGTATACCGGTTCAGCCGCGGCGATGACAGCCCTAATACCGCGGACCGTCGTTCTTTTTCTTAGCAAGAATTGCGCAAACTCCTCGATACTAGAGACATAACCCACTATAAATCTTGGCTCAAACCGCACACAGTCCTTTAGCGTTTGCATCCATAAATCATCCGTTTGGGTAAAGGTTGGCACGACGAATTCGCGGCGGAGCAACCTGTAAACTCCCATTTTTGCGGACCCGAATCGAGAGACCTTGCCTAGAGGAGCCCCCCACAAATACAGCGTTCGCTCGCCGATCCGATGGCCACTCCAAGAATAAGCCCGCGCCGAAGCAGCGCAACGCCAGTCATAGCTGTCCACCGTGATGAAGAACTGCGTGGGTGTCCCAGAAGACCCACCCGTCGCATGTGCAATCAACTTGCTGGTCGGCACCTCCGAGCAAAGCGCTTCGCGATGAGAATTCACTTCCTCTCTGGTCAACGGAGGAAGCTTCGCGAAATCCCCCATCGTGCGGATATCCCGTATATCGATTCCTGCCGCCGCATATTTCTTCTTATAGTAGGGAACGGTTTGAACCGAGTGCTTCAGTAAACGCTGGAGTTCACGCCATTGGAACTGTTGGATCTGCTCGGGCGACCACCACTGACTCTGCTCCAGCAAGCTCCGGTACTTCGGGTAGAGCCGACCCTTGGATCGGTAGTATGCGGGAATCAATGCGGATTCGAGGATACGGCTAAACATCGTCATGGAAGTAGTTGTTCTCCCAAGAGCATGTCCTGGATGCTATTCGAGTTCGGCTGGAGGTATCGAAACCATCTTGCTGATCTCCCCAAGGAAATCCACGCGCTGTCATCTCATTTCTAGGAGTAAGTTCGCACGCGGAGGCGGTTGCGGTTTGTCATTGCTGTCAAGACGGAAGTTACAGCTGACGAGGGGCGTCGCGAACGACCTGAAATTACAATTGTGCAGAGTCATCACATCTAGCAGACTCTCAAATAAACATACCTCGATCTTTACCACGAACAGCAGCCTTGTAGGATGGATGCCCTCGATTGACCCCGACGTGACCTGTTTAGCGAGCCCAGCCGGCCTTCCTGCCCGTGATGAAATGGAGGAATGCAATTGCAGCCGCAGCATTCAAAACGAGGAAGGCGAGCGAGATGTTTGACAGACGGGAAACAATGCCAACCTGCGCGCGAGGCGCGCTCAATATAGCAAGCGCATAGAAGGCAAGTTGAAATCCGAGAGCGATTTCATAGATGCCCTTTCGAAGCCACATGGTTGAGACGAGCAGACCCAGCAGGGCAAATGGCACAACGAGGCGAAGCAGTTTGTGGCAGATGAATTGGAAACGTACGGGATTGGAGTGCGTCACAACCCAAGGAGTTAGTTGCAGCAATTGATAGTTTCCGGCCAGGGTTCTGACCTTGCGGCGGAATTCCTGCTTCACAGAAGGCACGAAATCGTCCCAGGCAAGCGCAAGACGCTCGAGCACGACGCGCTGGCCTTGTCGCACAACCTGAAGAGGAATGTAGACGTCGTCCAGGATCGTTTCTGGGGGAAGTGTTGAAAACAGATGCTTTCGCACCGCATAGAAAGCCCCGGTTGCGCCGACGCTTGATCCAGTGAGTCCCTCCCAATCACGAATCTTCTTTTCTAGCCGCCAGTACATCCCTACGCCGTGGGTGGACGGAGTATTTGGATTCTCGCTTATAACAAGTTCGCCGCTCACGCAGCCTACGGAAGGATCAGCAAAATCCGCGACTAGATTCTTCAAAGCATCCGAAGCGATCATCTGCCGTGCATCGGTGAAAACGATGATTTCTCCTCGTGCTTCGGCCACTCCGTGATTCAAAGCGGCCGCCTTGCCATGGTGTTCCGGCAGGAAGAGGGTCCGTCGGTTGCAACTCTCCCAGCCCGCTAGAATTTTGTTCGTCGCATCTGTGGAACCGTCGGAAACGACAATTACCTCGAGACGATCGGCCGGATAGTCGAGTGCGGCCAGGTTAGCCAGTTTGGCAGAGAGATGTTTCTCTTCGTTACGGACTGCAAGGACAATCGAAACTTGGGGAAAAATGATTGCCCGCCAAATTGGGTGCGGCCACAATCGGGCCCGACAATACATCCAGATCGGATAACCCCCATAAGCAAAAAAAATCAGAGACAAGGATGACCAGAACATCAGCCTCATTGTGCGCCCCGTCCTAGAAGTATGATCTTGATCGTTTGGAAAAAGACGAGGAAATCAAGTCCCGGGGACAAGTTCTTAATGTAGAAGAGGTCGTAGCGAAGTTTTTCCTTGGCATCCTCAACAGAGCTCCCATACTTGAAGCGAACCTGAGCCCAGCCGGTGATCCCCGGCCGGACGGTATGTCGCAAATAATAGTGGGGAATTTCCCGGCTGAGCCATTCGACAAATTCAGGCCGCTCCGGGCGGGGCCCTACGAGGCTCATATCGCCCCTCAGTACGTTCCAGAGCTGGGGAATCTCGTCAAGCCGGCTGGTTCGAAGGAATCGTCCTACGGTTGTAATTCTGGGATCATCATCACCCGCCCAAGTAGGACCACAATCAGCTTCTGCGTCTGCTTGCATCGTTCTGAACTTATAGCATTCAAAGAGGTCCTTGTTGCGGCCGATACGTCTCTGCTTATAAAAGACCGGCCCCTGTGAAGTCAATTTGATCGCCAAGGCGATGCAAGGAAGCAGGGGGAGGCTGAGTATCAAACCTAGAATCGAAATTAGGACCGATGCCGTCCTCTTGTAAATAAGAAGGAAACGAGAAACGCAAAAGCCAGGCGAAAAAAGCAGCCACCCCAGACGAAGCGACTCGATCGGAACCTTACCGGTGATGGCTTCATAAACATCCGTCCCGTCCTGGATCCTGACTCCGCGACTCTTCAACGCAAGCAAAGGCTCGACTGGTAACTTCCCGCGGCGATCGCCAAAGGCCACAAGAATCCGATTCACACGGTGAATTCTGACTGCGCGGAACAGATCTTCACCTCCGGCGGTCGAAAGAGGTTCGCGTCTAGCTTGGGGGTCAGGATTTGTCCGAGCGATTCCATCGCCAGGCAACACAAATTGACTCACGATCCGTAGCCCGAGCTCCGGACGAGATTCGACTTCATGCATCAATAGGACAGCCAAAGGCCCGTCGCCAAATAAGAGTGCACGCTCGGCGAACTCCGGCTGGCTGTTGATGGCGAGGAATAATCTTCGCCAAAGTAAAAGTATTAGTCCAACGAGCGAAAAACCAATCGCAAAGATTCCTCTCCCTAATTCCAAGGGTGGGTAGATGTAATAAAGAATTGCCAAAAGGACGCATGCTGTTCCCACAACTTGGATCAACCGCGTAAGGATCTCGCGTCGGTTTGTCAAAACTGAGGAATCGTAGAGATCGAAGTAGTACATACAAATGACAAAAAACACTGAAATTACGCCTATCTTCAGTAAACCTTGTTCATAGCTGAGCATCACGGCTGCGTCGGTGGCCCCCAGACGTACCACGGCGGCGCCCACGAATGCCAAAGTTACAAGGCACGCTTCTGAAATTCCAAGAAAAACCGTGCGCGACGGGAAATAAGCGTTTAAGAATCGAATCAAGGAATCGTCTCTGACTTACTGTTGCAGTTTCCGACCACTATTGCGTGATGCGGCATAATATTGAGCGGCGTATCCTGTACGTTCAGGTTCCGAAGCTTCGTTCAGTACCGTTCCAATCAGTTTGAGATTGTCCAGACTCTCAAGGCCTTTTTGGAGCGCCCTCACCGAGGCCACGCGCTCACGAATAACGAGGAGAGTGCCCTCTACCAAGCGTGACCATAGGTTCACGTCTGCAGCTGGAAGCATTGGTGTGGAGTCCACCACGATCCAGTCAAACCAGCCAGCCAATTGATTGAATGCTTCGGCAAATCGAGTTGATTGCAGAATGTGCGAGGGTTGTTCGTGGATGGCCCCCGCGCTCATAAACCATAAAGGTATGTCATTCAGTTCCGTAAGGAAATGCGCGATATCTGTCGCTTCTTCCGACCACCAATGACTGAGTCCTCTCAAGTCAGACAGACCCAATAGGCTGGTGAGGCTCGGCCTATGCAAGTCGCCTTCGAGCAGCAGCACCTTCGAGTGACTGTGCCGTGCGAATGTGACCGCCAAATTTGCCGCCACCAGCGTCTTGCCTTCGTTGATCACACCACTCGTGATCTGCAATGATTTCATTTCCTTTTTTTGCCGCAGGTTTTCAAGGCGCGTAGCGAGGGCCCGGAATTTCTCGGCCCCCAAACTTCGGGGCTCCGATAGCGCCACCAAGCGCGATGACGGCGTCAGCTTCACTTTCACTGACGTAAGGCCGCCGAGTTCCGTTGGAGCAACAGTTGAGTTATCCAGGAGCCCTCCAGATTGTGGAAACGGAAACGCTTCCGGATGATCGTGCTTCTTTTCCATCCGGCGGAGAGCTTCGTAAACTCGGCTCATTGTCTCTCCACTCTTGATTGGAGTTCGGTCGATTGTTCCGAATTTCTCCCAGCTGTCGTTACCAATGGAACTCCTACTCCCGCGTTGCCCTTTTGCTGGTACTCTCCAAAAGTAACCGCAAGTTGATTCAGCCGAAGATCTGAAACGACTTCCCGCACAATTTCGGCGGTGATCACTTTCACCTGTTTTCCATAACCGCAAAGAAGAGAGTTTTCGCAAAGATTGTTGATGATGCGGGGAATCCCGCGGGAAAACTCATAGATTACAGCCATCGTCTCATCAGGAAATATTGCGGTTGCGTGAGAATTTGCTCCGGCAAGTTCGAGCCTCCGATGGATGTAACCACGCAGCTGTTCGAACACTAGCGGCTCCAACTGGTATCGCAAGCTGACTCGCTGCTTGAGCTGGCGCAGCTCAGGGGAGTCAAGTTTCTGATCCAACTCCGGCTGACCCACAAGAACCATCTGCAGCAGTTTGTGCTTCGAGGTCTCGAGATTGCTTAGCAGGCGGATCTCTTCCATAAGGTCCCAATTCAGCAGATGTGCTTCATCCACGATAAGGGCAGTCGTCGCGCCGCGGCGAGAGCGCACGAGCAAATAGTCGCTTAGGTAGGAAAGCATCTCGCCCTTTGTGCGCCCGGCCAAGGGCAGTCTTAGGTCGGTCAGCACATGGGAGAGAAAGTCCGGCACGGAAAGCCGCGGATTGTAAACGAAAGCAAAGGCGACATTGCTACGGCCCATGAACTCCAACAAGGAACGAAGGAGTAGGGTTTTGCCGGTCCCCACCTCCCCAGTAACGACCACGAACCCTTTCCGACGCATCACTGCGTAACTCAGGATTGCTAGCGCTTCATTGTGGCTGGGCGTTCGAAACATAAAGCGAGGGTCCGGGGTCAGTTCAAATGGGCTGCATGTCAATCCGTAGAATTTCTCGTACATCAAGCTTAGCCTTTATAGAAAGCGTAGAGATTGCCGGCCATGAGTACGATGATCATCCCCACCGCTGCTCCAAGTTCCAGCCACCGGATTACCGCGCGACGGCGATCCTCGCCTTGAGTACTCAAATGAGGGATCCCAACCAGCACACGGCCTGGGACTAGCCCTTCAAGGTCTTTTTCATGCCAGACTCGAGCGTTTGTGAGCTCGAGCAGAGCGGCAAAACCCAAACCGATACCGACACCGAGGGCCAAGCCGATGAGACTCACATGAAAGTGATTGGGGGAGAACGGTTTGTCTGGCAAGCTTGGTGGATCGATTACGCGGAACTGTTGCCCTTGCTGGCGCTGTTCGAGGCTCGTCGCAAGCTGAGACTGGCTCTGCTTGTGTAAAAGGGAATTGTAATTGGCCTTCGCTTCCTCATAGCCACGAGAGATATCTGCCAGCTCCTGCTCTGTCTGGGGCGTCCTATTCAGGCGGGCACGATAAGTGGCAATTTGCGATTCGATATCCCCGGCATGGCGTTGATAATTTTTGATTTCGAGTTCATTGGCTTTCAGCTGGCTTCGAATCTGTATCAGCGGAGCCGATGAGTCATATTGAACTTCCTCGGTCGAGGCCGTACCCGCAGCGCTTGCTGCTTTAGCCGCCCTTTGATTGGCAGCGATGTCGTCTTCAACCTCTTTCTTTAATTTCACTGTTTCCCCGATCTTCTGTTTCAATGAGACGACATCCGGAAAATCTTCGGTGTAACGGGAACGCGCGCCAGCAAGCCGCGTGCGCAAATCCAGCAGTTCCTTGTCCAGAACCTCTGGAGATGTCGCTGATGCGTCTCCACTATCGAGACCACCTTGCACGGATTGGTGCTGCTGAAGCAGCGACTCGAGATAGAGCCTTTGCTGTTTTGCGCCATCGAGAGCACGCTGGTTGTGATCGAGTTGAGTTTGTAACCCCGTCAGAATTTGAACGTTGCTTTCAAGCTGGCCGGGGAGATCACCAAGATGCCTTGCTTTGAACGCTCGAACTGTGGCTTCTTGTTCTTCCAATTGAGACCGCGCACTAGCTAACTGATTCTCAAGAAATGAAGTCGTATTCTCGGACTCCTGTTGCTGAGACTTCAGATTTTCGTCAATAAAAAGTGAGGTAAGTTCGCTATTCACCCGCTGTGCAAGCTCACGAGAGCGCGCGGAGTAGTCGATTTTAAATGCTGTCAGTTCTCCCCGGTGTCCCGGTGATTCGACGAGTCCAATCTTGATGTCCTTGCGCATTTGCTCGACCCCATCATCTGAGTCCAACAGAGCACCCGGGGTGCGATGTTTGGGATAGAGTCCAAATCGGTCGATCGTTGCCTGAAGTCGCGTTCGGCTGAGAATCTGTTGGGTCATACTTTGCAAACGATCCTGGAGACTAACAGTCACGTTTGGAATGACATATTGTTCGGGAACCTTTTGCTGCTCGACGAGGATCAACGCCTCCGAGCGGTAGGTGGTCGGCAAGAACCAGCTCGCCGCCCACACCAGGGCCCAGCAGAGGAACAAGGGCAGGAAAATCCACCAGCGCCTTCGTCCTAGAATGGCCCAATACTCTTCCAAACTTCGGGGCGGTACTCGCTTTAGATCATTTTGCATTTCGATTTCTATTTGAGTGAGACAAAGCAGACCCTCGCGAGAACGTTGCGGAGATTACGTTTTGGATGGGCCCAGCGGGAGTGATATTGGACTGTTCAATCATCGCGAAAATCCTCTCGTGTCTTGCGCTTCTTACGGCTTTTCTACAGGAAGAAGCGCACCCAACAGCGTGGACTAAGAACCTTTGCCCCTCGCGTGAATTTTTCAAGCAGCGTAAAATAACTCTCAACATGTCGACCGAAGGGGATGTTTTCCCAGGCTCGCATATAGGCGCCTTCCGCCGAGATATCTCGGATCTAACCGTTCGGCTACATTATTTTTCCTTCCCTCGTGAGCGAATCCGCTCTGGCAATGACTAGGTTGTATCGGCCGAGTGTGTGACCGATGTTCATTCACAACTTACAGTGATGAAAGCTTTTCCAACGATCCCGGAACGGGTTGAAACACCCATTTTCACCATGATCAGGCGCAAAAACGCTTTGACAGTATTGGGGCTAATTTGCATGCGCGTACCGATCTCTTTGCTGGTTAACCCCTGTAAAAGAAATTGTGCAACTTCCTGCTCGCGCGTCGTCAGGTGAAATCTTTCGGAGAGCTGAGCAAGGGAAGCCGGCTTAGCCGACGCTCGCTCAAGCAGCACGGCCAGGACTGCTTGAGAATCTCCATTGGCCATCCCGTTCACTTGAAAGCTCCGACACAGATAGGTTCTTCTCCCCGATTGGAATTTGGGGACGAGCGCTGAGCCGTTCGACGGCTGCTCCGAGAAAAGCGTCACACGTATTCTGCTTGCGAGATACCTGTCGAGATTTCTCTGTGTGTCTAGCTTCTGGGGATAAACGAGAATTTGTGCTGCAGCGGGATTGACAAAAATCGGATTCATGGAGGGATCCAGAAGGAGAAACCCCTCAGACGATGCGCTCGTTGTCATTCCATTCTTTTGCATGACCGTTAGCCTCGTTACGTCAAAAGATTTTTTGGCGGGGTCCCGTTAAAATGTGGCGATCTCATCAGTGAAAAACCGAATTAACTACTGGACCGAGGTTGGGGCAGGCTGGAGTCGAGTTCTAAAGACTGAACAGGTGCCTGTGGTGACTCAACATCTCGATTACGGACATGCTATCGCCCTGTGGGTCACATCTCCTTATTATCCAGATCACACAGAACGGGCTTAAAAAGTCCGGCCAGCCTGTTTCAATTTCAAGACTCGCTCGAAGATTGTCACTTGGACGGCGGTTCGGGCCTTTCTAGCATCATTCTTCGAGTGGAAATCGCAAATCCGCCAAGTTGGCCTGTCAAATCCGTCGTTTCGATTCTATTTACCTTCCCCTTGGCCCGAACAGTTACTGCCGAACCCAGCCTCGATGTCTCCAGATCCACTTCAAAATGAACGGTTGTTCCAACGGGCGGGGGATCATCTGTCATAACAAATAGCCCCACTGCCGAGAAATCCCGCGTAACACCCGTTCCTTGACGATGAGTACTATCTGACAATTGCCAATAAAACTTAACGGCAGCACTTAAGTCATGCCGTTCATGCTTTCGTCGCTCCATCGGCTAATAACGCGACATGAACACGAATCCCCCACGGGCGGGAAGCCCGCTCAGGCTTCCATGGCTTTGTTTCTCACTGTCGAATGTAGCGCGGGAAACTAGCTGATGTCACCGGCCTGTACAAGAGGCAATAAGTCCCTTGAATCTTCGAAATTGCCGCCGCGATTGACGCAGGCAAAATCCACCTTTAGAACTAATGCCTTTGAACTGGATCTCGTCGGTAGTTTCCTCCATCGATCTTTGCAACCGGTCAATAAGAATCTCCTCTATTCATGCGGTGCGAGCATGGGAGGTTTTGCTCTAGAACAATTTGAGCCATTCCTGATGGATTGGGGAAATAACATGAATCATCTTGACATCGTCCATTGTGGTTAGTACATTCGGTTCCCTGTCGCGAGTCTGACCACTCAGCGGCTCGTCTCCTGGGTTTTCTCGACGAGAACCGATTGGCAGTTGCCTCATGGGATCCTTTGCCGGTTCGGAACACACTGAGACCGATAGGCGAGTAATCGATCTCCTCATCGCCGATGGCAGTCCCATGGATTGCCAGCTCTTGAAGAGTGCTCTCACGCGTTCTCGTTCGCCCATCAGGGTTGTTGCATGCGCTGTTTCACAGACGGAAATCATTCGCTCCATGAATTCCCATCCTCCAGATATTGCGTTGATCAGCGAGAGTCTGCAGGATGGGCCGTTCACAGGATTCGGTGTGCTCAGCGAACTGCATAATTCTTTCCCAAAGACCAATGTCATCGTCCTACTGAAGTCAGCCGGCGACGATCTTACCGTTGATGCATTTCGAATGGGAGCGAGTGGGGTTTTTTTCCGAGCGGGACCGCTGCACGAGCTCTGCAAATGCATCAATGTAGTACACAAAGGCCAGATCTGGGCAAATAGCAGACAGCTGCGCTTGGTTCTCGATTCGTTTGTGCGTGCAGCGCCGCTTCGTCTAGTCAACTCGCAAGGACGAGTGTTGCTTACAAAACGGGAAACCGATGTCGTGAAACTCGTCGTGGATGGACACACGAATCGCGATGTTGCGCAAAAGTTAGGCCTAACCGAACATACGGTTAGCAATTATCTGTTCCGCATTTATGAAAAACTTGGTATTTCGAGCCGCGTTGAATTGGTGCTCTACTCGCTTAAGCGAGCTTTATAGCCCTCATCAATTGCGCTGCTTCCAAAAGCAACGTCATGCATCGAACTTCCGGTGGGCCCATTACTACTAGAACTATATATAAGGAAAGGTAATGGATCAACGTTTCTCAGCTTGACGTAAGGGTTCTTTCCACGATACTCGTGAAAGCACAGAAGGTAATAATTCATGGTAAGTGTCAACTCAGGGATCAGCAACGGAGACCGGGTGGAGTGGAATGCGGTTTACACTCGTCACCAGCACGAGAAGTTAGTTGCCGAGAGCCTCGCGGGAAATGGATTTGAGGTTTTTCTGCCTACGTACAACGTCATCCGACAGTGGACGGACCGGAAAAAGCAACTGTCACTGCCCCTGTTTCCCTGCTATGTCTTCGTGCGCAGCAACTTCGAACGACGTTTGCGGGTTCTCAGCACGCCCGGCGTCCATTTTTTGGTGATGTTTGCCGGACGACCTGCTCCGATTCCTGATTTGGAAATGGATGCAATTCGCAAAGCAGTTGAGAGCAAGCTTCGAGTCGAACCGCATCCGTTCCTACGATGCGGCGACTGGGTTCGAGTCACGTCCGGACCTCTTGCCGATGTCGAGGGTATTCTGGTTCGTAAGAAGGGTTCTTATCGATTGATTTTATCGGCGGAATTGCTTGGGAAATCGATAGCAGTAGAAATAGACGCTTTCAGCGTCAAGCCTCTTCAGCGTCGGTCGACAGAGCCGCTGTTGTCATTAGCCCAACCTGCGCCGTTCGCTAAGCGCCGAGTTGCGGGATAATGAGCTGTGTGCGTTCCGAAAAATCTGGCACGTCGGTTCACCCCAATAACTTAGGTCCAATTTCAGGAGTTATGGCCAAATCTTAAGGGCAAGTCGGCAGAGACAGGAGTTTGTCTGGCTGCTCTCTATCTACGGTCGTTTTGAAGTTCTTGTTGCCGTCAGCACTCGTTGCTTGGGCCCGCAGCTCTTTGGTGCTTCGTTCGCTGCTGGCGGTTCTGGCGTTCTGGGGCGCTGGGTTTCGTTGCTGGCGGTCTCGATCAACACAATGCCACCGGACTTCGTGGAATCCCCAGTGCAGGAGTTGCTATGGCCGGCTTTCCGCGACGGCCAGCTGCAGGGAAATTTGGGAAATTTGATTGACTTGCACGGATTGGCCAGCCTGCTCCCACTGTTCCTGATTTGGGGTGCGGCATTTGCCGCCTGGATGTGGTTGCGACTCAGACTGGTCCCCGAGCCTTCTGAAGTGACCTACAAAAAGTGAAATAGGTTGTCATAGGTGACGACGCTGAGACTAACCCGATCACACTATGTAGTGACTCTTCGTAATTACTCCCTGCCTAGCCGTAGACATCTTTATTCCTATTTCAACGCCATGGGTCTGGCCGTTACTCCGACGAATGACTTTTGGACAAATTGTCCACTGATCTTTACTTCGTTTATCGATCGTCTTCAAATGGGTCGCGATCGCACCACCGCAAATCGCTCTTTCATCTTTAAGAATGGAGTTTCGAGCCAGCGATACGAAATGCTGCTGATTATCAAAGTAAAGACGAAGCCGGACACCGCGTACTCCGCAAACCCCTTCACTGAATTCGCGCGAAACAAATGCTTAGCTAGCAATAATCCTGCCAAATGATAAACGTACAATCCGTAGGATATTCTTCCAAGATAAGTAAGCCATGAATTTGAAAGAATTCTTGCACCGGCCGCGGGCGCCCCAATAACAGCAATCAACATGCCTGCTGCTCCGATTGCAACTAATGGCCGGCCCAACAGGGTTCCTAAAACAGGAGCGGGTTCGGTTTGAGCGTTCAATGTGGTACAGGCGGCTACAACGCACCACAGAGACAAAGAAATGCCGGCCAACGCGACACGACGAGATAAGGATAGATTGGGTACCTTGCTCCCGAGCGCATAGGCGACCAGGATGCCTAGCGCAATTGCGTCCAAGCGAGCAAACGTGTTGTACTCGATTCCTGCGCCAAGAACATGCGTAAAAACCAGATATACTCTGGCGGCATTCGCCAAGAGCAGCAAACCGATTACTGCATAAATCATCTGAGCGCGCGACAGCCGTCGCAAAGCAAGTGGCCAGATAAGGTAAAACTGCTCCTCAATGGAGACGCTCCATAGCGGGTTGGCAATGGAGTGCGGCAAACCTTGCCAAACGTAGACCCAGTTTCCTGCAAGTAGCAGAAAGCCGGCAATGTACGACCAACTTAAGTGCTGGGTTCGATCCCAGAGCTGGACAAGTGCAGCGACTGCTATAAAGAAAAAGTACAGAGGCCATATTCGGAGGATGCGCCGAACGTAGAACGCTCGGACATTAATGTGTCCCTGAGATTCCTCTTCACGAATGAGAAGTATCGTAATTAGATACGCGCTTAACGCAAAGAAGAGATCGACTCCGAACGCACCGGCGCCAGAGACGGCGCACACCAACGGCACCACCCTCGGAGTGAGCAAATGGTGTGTCAGATAGAAGTCGGCATCGTGAGGTATGACATGGAATACAAAAACGCCCAAGAAGGCGAAGAATCGCAATGTGTCGAGTTCAGGCCGATAAAATCGTTGGCTTTGTAGTTTGCCGGGATCCGTGACTGCGGTCATTGGCGCCGGTACGGTTTCGGGTGTGGCCACCGTTTCATGAAAGGTAGCTGGACGCATGATGGTGGTCAATAACTTTCAGAGACATGATTTCGGAGATCGCTTCGCGTTCGTTTCTAAGTTGATCTCGGCATACAATGAAAACGGCTCGGACGGTCGTTTACCAATCCTCGAGTAAAGAGGCCCGCTTCCATCGGCTTGACGTCAAGGACAAAATGGTGGGGGCGGCAATCAGAAATGCAGTTCAACCGGGAACTAAACGGGTGCGGTGGGTTCCTTCAGGATGATTCCAAACAGGCCCTTTTTGTTGAAGCGCTTTAGCTCAGGACGGAGCGGCCCCCCAATCCAATCAACTGGATCCAAACTACTGGCCTCAAGCCCAGTTCGTGAGTTGAGTTTCCACAACAATGCAGTATTTCAAGAAATATGCTCACATTTGACTGTGATCTGTTAGGATGCAAGTGTTCTTAGGCTCTCTTCGGTGCGTATCCGGCTCAGCTAGTTGCGCATCTCGGAACAACTAACCGTGCGGATTAGCACGACACCGCGTGCACACCCCCTTCTGCACGCTTTTTCTAGCAAATGATGAAGATTCAGCAAGGGAATCACTGGCTTCCCCAGAAGTCAGCTGCTGAGTTCTGTTCTACCTTGCTATTCCCACGGGCCCTTCCACGTGGATGCGGGGACGTTGAAGGAGACTCGATGATCCGAATAGATGCAAAGAAAGCGGGCTACCCTATCGCGCGGATGCTTTTTCTGGTCTTGAGCTTGATGATGTTCCAGGAGGCCCACGCCGCCACCTCATATGTGCAGACCGTCGCCAATGCAGCTTCTGGATCCTCTAGCTCTTTGTCTCTCGCTTTCCCCAAGAGCACAGTCGCAGGCGACCTCATTTTAGTTGCATTTGATTTCAACACAAACGCCACACCATCCTCCGTCACCGACTCCCAAGGGAACCTGTTCACCCAGGTAGGGAATCAATTGACCTCTCCCGGTGGCTCCCGCAGCCGGGTCTACTACGCCAAAAACATCAAGGGCGGTCCCGATACGGTAACCATCAACCTATCCGCCAACTCCGGCTGGATTGAACTGTATCTCACCGAATACTCCGGTGTGGATCCGACCAATCCCATCGATGCTCAGGCGGGCGCCTCAGGCAACGCCGGCGCTGTCTCGAGCGGCAACGTCACGACGACCGTGGCCGGTGATGTGACCTACGGCTACTGCGTCGGTGACTGGACCTGCAAGGTGGGTTCTGGCCTGGTTGCCCGCTCGATCTTCAACAACAATCTCATCGAAGACAAGACTGCCGGAAGCCCTGGCAGCTATGCTGCGACCGGCACCGCGACCAATGGCTGGACCATGCAGTTGGTGGCGCTGAAGAAGGCGCCGTAAGCGAAGACGCGTCCGTCGTGAGTCCACTGGTCAGGGTCTTCCGACCACCTACTCGTGGCTAAGACATTGGTCAGAGGATCATCGAACATCACTTGCATGGCTGCAATGATTACCATAACCCGACCTTCAACGCAGCGCAAAAGCTCGTAAGCGGCAATCAGAGCTAAGGTCGTGGACACCGCAATCACTGGAAAGAGTACGGCCGGGGTAAATCCAGCCAACCAACCTACCACTGCGAGTACAACGGGAAGCCCGGGAGGCAGCGTGGTCTGGGGCAAAAATCTGGTTTGGTAGGAGTGTTGCTCGAGAATCGATCGAGCCAGCTCTGGATATGTCGCGTCGACCACGAAATCAGGGAATCGAGGGTAATGCGTGAATTGAAATGCCCCAATCAGAAGCAGGCAAGCATAAACTGCCAGATCAAAAGACGAGATGGACAGTCTCGCGCCTCGAACAGTTTGGACAGGCCCCAAGATTCTCAAAGATTGCGTATAACGCCGCCGCGAAGAAAGGTCATCCTGGCTATCCAGGTTCGATTCGTTTTGATGACCCTCAGGCTTGGCACTACAACCCAGGGAAGGGACTTCTATACGCAGAGCGCAGCTCTACCACCATCCAGTTGAACATCTCGAGAACGACGTTTGGGATTCCTCGGCCGGAGCGAGCACTACGCTTACCTCTCTCATAAATCCTTGCTTCCGGGAGCAGCTAAATTTGCAGAGAGGCTGTCTACCACCAACACCCAGTCGTTTGCGTCAGGCGGAGTGAATTTTTGGGTACCGCTCGTGGCAAAAGTGCCGATCAGTGTGCTCGACCCATCGCGTGTGTTGAACCACCAGCAGATTGCTCGCGATGTGGTGTCCATTACCTTGCTCATGTCGATTGTGATGGTGGTTGCATTACCGTTCGGCACGTAAGCGATTATAGTCCGACCGTCAGAGGTCCGCGCTGCCACTGAGAGCATGCTTGTCGGCCGGATCGGCAGTCCATACACGAAACTTCGTAGTGTCGCCCTGGCAGACCTCCAAATGGGACGTGGATTATAACCCGCGGTCATCACTGCGTGATCAATATCAGGGATCAATTTCCAATGCTCGCGGGAGCGGAACAATTTCCCTAGCCACTCTTGCCCTACCGACCCAGGTGCATTCAGTTGGCTCTTCCATGGATCGGCCATAACCTGGGTCCAGCTAAAATGCCATATTGCATAGTTACCAAAGATCCGGCCAAGAGTGCTACCGCTTAACACGGCCCAGTAGCCCTCCTTTCTCACCTCCAAGTCCGTCATGGAGTGCTCACCTTCATACCAATCTTCCATCATGAAGACAGGGTAGGTGCCGGCCAGGTAGTCGGTCTGGGTTTTTGCTGGGATGGCAGTTGGTTCGAGGTATAGCGCATCCAAATCCAGCCACCGCGCTCCAGCCCACACGTCGTTGGAACTGGTGCCACGATAATTCTCCGTGGTCATCAGGTGCACAGTGTCTGCAGATTTGATCCCTTTCGCCAGTGCATCTAGTTTTGATTGCACATTGCTGTCAGCGGGATCGGCATCGCCACCGATTAACCATATGATGTTCGGATATCTTTTGTACCGGTCGCCCAAGAACTGGCCATAAGCTCTGAGAACATCGGTTGAACTGTTTCGGTAGCTTTGGCAGTAGCCGCCCTTGCAGCCGTATCCAACAAATGCCGGAGAAGCCAGGACAGTGATTCCTTGGGCTGCTGCCCAAGACAAGGTCTGATCAACACGGGCCCAATATTTTGGGTTCTCATTGGTGAAATCCGCTCCGTTGAAAGGGACGTTTCCGTAGCAGTCCTTTGGCGGGTGGTTCGAATATGTGTTGTCTACGAGGGCGACCCAGATGGCATTGAAACCCCTGGCAGCTCGATCAGAGAGATAAAATTGAATATCCGAATCCGAAAGCTGCACGTGCATGGACCAAGCATCATCTCCCGTGATGAACACCGGCTTCTTCGTGCGTGAATTTATTAGAAATTTTCTGGTGGGATCAAGGGCCATCAACTGACCATCAGGGACCACGGCTGGGCCGCCTATTGTCGACTCGCCGGTCGTCCTGTCGCCCAGCGGGACTTGAAACAGAGCGGAGCGAACTTGGGTGGGCCGATGGCGGACACGTATGACCGAGGCACTCGCGACCATGAGCAAGACAGCTGCCAGCAAGACCAATGGCAGCCGACTCCATCCATTGCGGTGTGTAGTAAACATCTTGATAGTGTCGGTCTCGGCTTTCAGTTCATTGTCCAGACTATCTTGAACGGTGAAGAGCACGCACTCTCGTAGAGGGTTCAAGAGTAATAAAAACGATCAGCAGTATTGAAACGTCACGTCGAACGGTTGCCAGAGTTGTTGTTCGGGACTAGGGCCGGCCACAGGACTGGATCAAGATGTATGGAAGATCCGATGCTGCTGTAGCACGACAGACTCGAACAGGGACGAAACGCGGACAAAGGCACAATGATCTTCATCCTACTCGCACCGAAGCCTGTCCACATGGACGGTCAGCTCGGCGCAATCCTTCTTGGGCGGAGTCTTCGCTTCCAGGAGCGCAGCGCGCGCAGCGCGGTCGACCCCGGGTTCACCGCCATCCAAAGCAATTCCCGACCGATTTGTAGCGCCAAGTAGGACCAATCGAGCGTCTCACCCAGCGTCTCCAATCCGTCTTTGTGATATCGCCAGAATGCGAGCTTCCGGAGTTGAATCGCCTCACTTGCGAGGACGTGGTAGTACACTGCTTTGGACTTTTTTCTGAGCGCCGCGGATTCATCCTCCTCTAGAAATACCGAAGCATAGCGCTGGACGTTAATGTATCTGTCCAATACCTCGGGCTGAAAATTACGGAAAGTGGAGGAGACGGACTCATTGTCTACTCGCAAGCACGAAAGCACTTGATGGACAAAGCCGAAGTCCCAGTGCTCCAGTATCTGCATGCATTTCTCAGTGTCCTCGTGCAGTCGGGACTCTTCGTAGAACGGCTGCTGCTTTCGGACCAAGGAGGACCGGTACATCACGGTGGTGGGCGAACCGAAAACGAAAATCCCAGTGCGAAGATACAGCTGGGCCATTTCCCTGCCAGGAAGCGGCGAGGTACGGTATGGGAATCCGGAGCCGCGGACTGCATTTCCCTTCAAATCATATGAGCTCACTAGCCCGATTGATTCAGACTGTTCAAATGCTTGGACCATCAGCTGCAGGCACTCGGGAAAGATGAAATCGTCTGCCTGCACTATTTTGCAATATTGGCTGCCCTCGGAGATTTCCGCCAGGGAGCTGTTGTAATTTTGGACCTGCGAAATCAACTGCGACCGCTGAATCAGGCGTATCCGCGAATCGCGGAGTGCATAAGCTTCCGCAATCTCCCCCGACCCATCTGTGCTGCAATTGTCCACAAGAATGTATTCGAACCGGGAGTAGGTTTGCGTGAGCACGCTCTCTATACACTGAGCCAAGTAGCGGGCCGTGTTGTGAAATGGGGTAACAACGCTAACCAGAGGTTGGCTCAATCATGTCTCCGAAACGCTTATCTGGCCATCGTCAGGGTCTACCTCCTGAACCATCACGCAGTACTTCGAATCGGCGCAGCACCCCGGGTTCGGTAAAGGATCTTCCGGCGAATGGTCGTATAAAAGCGTTAACTGTCGCATTTGAGTCGGCTAATGGATGAACCTGATCGTCCCTGTGAACGTCGTTCCCGAGCCATGACGCGGGCCTCACTCGCTATTCCACGCAGAATATTCAAACGCCAGCGCGAGCGAAGGTGAGCTTCTTGCCTGAAGGATACACGTGCTGCAGTCATGAGAAGAATTTCTTTAGGGATGTCGCGAAAAAGGTGCCGCGGGAAACCCAACCAAAACTTCACATTCTGAGACATGCGAAGTCGCCCGCGGCCCCATCGAACCGCACGTCGCATGACCCACGTCTTATCCAGTTGCTCCTTTCGGACAAGGTGTTCCACCACCGCATTCTGTACATGCCAGGCCTTATGCCCTTGCCGCCCGAGCCTCATCAGAAGCTCCGTTTCGCTTCCCATGGGATAGCTGGAACCGCTCGGACCGATGGAGGGGTCAAAGCGCGTCCCCGATTGGAAGATGTTAGTACGAATGGCCATGTTTGGCCCCTGGACTATTGGTATCAAGTTTGGGGCTAACGGCCCTTCTTTCAGGGAAAGATCGGTAAGTGTGAAAATCGGGCCGAGGTCCAACCATCGAATCCAAGGCGGGGGGGGTACTTCCCAGCGCGGGAGAATTGCGCCCCCGAACATCGAATATGCCAGCTGCGCATCAACTGCTTTCCGCATCTCCGTCAGCCAGTTGGCACGAGGAAAAACGTCGTCATCTGTGAATACTGCCAAATCTCCTTCCACCAGCTCGAGGCCGGTGTTAAGCGCGAAATTCTTCCCGATCTTTGATTCGAACACACTACGCAAGGGGAGACGATTTGCAAACGACGCGATGACCTGAGTCGTCTGGTCCGTGCTGCCGTTATCCACGACTACCAGTTTCCAGCCGGAAGGAGGCGACTCCAGCTGGCAAAAGGCCCCCAGGACATCGCGCAGAATCCGCGCGCGATTCCTTGTTGCGAGCAATACCGTGAGCATTGAGCCAGATGACCTCTTTCGTTGCTTTCTCGTAATAATGGTGCTGACGACGCCCGTTTTATGAATTTCCTTCACCGCGGTGTCAACGTATGCCCAGAACCCATTAGCGCTGCATGTCAACTCGGTTGTCTTCCGCTAAGGCAACTTCAGGGGCATCAGGAGCGATGCGCTCCAGCCAAATCTCTCGCCAATATGCGTATATACTCCTCGGGCAGAACAGGCGGCATTCACTGTATCGGGACTGGCAGATTACCGAATCCAGAATGACACAGGGGGTTTTCATTACCTGTAATCGTCCTGTTCGCTCATTGACGATCTTGGTGACATGCTTGAGCACTCGATAGGTGCCGCCACAGTAGGGGACCTCTTCGGCATCAAAATATAGACCGCGATTTCGGTTCCGAGTGTCCAGCGTTTTCAGGATTTCCTCATGTGACTTGATTCGCACCATCTCGCCGGGTTGAAGATCGAGCGTCTTTACTGGTGTGGGGCGCCCCTCGGGAATCGTTCCGCTCTTGCGAGGGAAGGGGACACCACGCCACAAGGAATAGAACTTGTCATAGAACCAGCGCATCGGGCGCCCAACGCCAATGCCGGCTTGGCTAAGCGAGTAGTAGAGGAGGTAGACCACACCACAGATGATTCGCCATAAGCCTACATTTCCCGAGCGATAGTCTTCGACGTACTGGCGAATGTCCCACCAGTCGAGGTCTGTGGTTGCGTACGGGAGTTGCGTGGCCTGACAGGAATACCTCGGCACTCCGCCCTGCGGGTCCACGGCCGCTGCCCGAGCAAACACGGTGGCCTCGGAGCATTCAGCGGATGCAGAATCAGAGTTCGCCCGCTCCAAGTTCGCCTTCTCTCTGACGATCGCGCCGTGGTGTGAACTCCCATCGACTGGTATCAGCCAGGCGTCTTTCCAGAAGATCAGGCAACTTGCCTGGCAACCGCCGTGGGCGGACCCATCACAGCGCGTGTTGAGATGGATAGCATTATCGACCCGGCGCCCGCGAACAGGAAAAACTGTGTCGCAAGTCTTGTGTGCCCGCTTGTAGACTTGAAACCTCTGTCCGCAGAACCCGAACATCTCAGGCATGAATGGCATGCCGTCGAGCTGACCGTTGGTGTCGAGGGTCCTCAGAATTTCGCCCTTGCTTCGGACTTCCACCCAGTCGCCGACTCTAAGTTTGATCTTGGCCATTTTCATCTTCGTCTTCAAAACTAGAATCCACTTAAGGTTTGCTGCGTTTGTGTATTCAGGCATCCGTGGATCGCAGCCGTTTGCTATGCCTGACTCTTCTCTGGTAATCCCTGCTTCTGCTGAAATAAACTGCTGAGCAGGTCGGCGTACACTGCTCTCTGTCCCATGACGAAGAGCAGAAGCCCTGCGTACACGGCGAAGAAAATAGTCAATCCGACAAGAAACAGCGGAATCGGCGAGATGGAGTTGTGGAAGGCCAGCTTGAAGAGCCATGCCCCGGCAGCTCCCAGCGCGCCAGCGACCAACGGCCGCTTAATGCAATCCAAGTAATCGCTGGTCGTGATTCCAGTGTCGTGTTTTGCCCACGCCACCAATGGCCCGAAGAGCAGAACCATGGCGGCGGAGTATCCCATTGCAACTCCAGGCGGTCCCTGCCGAATACCGGCAAGGATGCCCAGTATCACAACGGGAGCAATGAACAGCGCGATCTTCAGACTGCGCGCGACCCGACCTGTGGCCCGAAGAAGCCATGAAAGCGGATTCATTAATGCGAATACCAGGATTGTCGGCGAGAGCAGGCGTAAAATTAAAGCCGCTCCAATCCACTTCGGGCCGAGCATGATCCGCACAATCTCATCCGCAAAGAGCGTGCAGCCGACCACAATTGGTACCGTCAGAGATACAACTAAGGAATGGGATTTCAAGTACGAACGCCGCAGGCGCTGAGGATCGCTCTGGAGCCTGGATAGAGCCGGAAAGACCACACCGCCGACCGCGTTGCTGAACTGCTGCATAGGTAGACTAGCGAGTTGATAAGCACGGGTATAAAGCCCTAGTGGTGCGGCACCCCAGAAACGCCCCAGCAAAACTTTTTCCATATTGTAAGCGATATAGACCACGAAGCTGTTGACGCTCACAGTTCCGCCAAACCGCACCATGGAATGAATCTCCGGCGTCCAACGCGGCCTTCCCGGTATCCACGGCATCGCAATCCAGACTGCAACAGCGCCTACGATGGGCAAGCTGATATTCTGGCAGATCAGCGACCAATAGCCACACCCGAGTGCCGCCATACCGATGGCAATAGCAGCACCGATCGTGCAACTTAGGATGTCGATCTTTACGCTGGTGGTGAACCGCATGGCGCGGTTCAACAGCGCATTATGCTGAAACGTAAAGCTACTGGATAGAAATACCGTGGCAGAAGCGACGGTCACCCAAAGCAGGCGGGGTTCCTTATAGAACGCAGCCAGGATTGGGCCCGCGGCGGCCACCGCAACCGTCAGCACAGCACCCAAAGCAACGTTGATCCAAAAAAGAGTCGATATCTGCTCGTGGGTCAGGGATTCCCTTTGGACCGTCGCGGCGCTCAAGCCCGCGTCTTTGAAAAGACTGAAAAGGTTGACCAACGTGAGGACCATGGCCTGCAAGCCATAATCTGCAGGCGAAAGCAGACGGGCGAGAATAAGCGTGGTTCCTATCTGCATCGCCATAGTCACGCCCTGTCCAATCAGGGTGGCGGCACCGCCACGAACCGATTTCTGTTTGACGTCGGCGGTCGCGGTGATGCCTGTGAGGCCTTCCTGAGCCTCGCTACTCTGGGGGGAGGCCTGCGTCGTGATCACCTTGTCGTCTTTAGATGAGTCTCCCATAGCTTTCAGAACCGCGTTTTGCATCGGGTCGAGCGAGAATTGACTTCCCCCCACTTTTTTCAGCCATGTACGGCTTTGATTTGCACAGGAGCGCGTGCTCAGTTCCAAGATGTGGCGATCAACCTTTGCGCGCGACCACGACGCGGTATTGACCAAGCGCGAATCGTTCCTTCAACCGGCGAAGGATAGACGCGACGTGCGGGCCGAACGCATGATTTGGTCGCCGCGCATTGACCACGCGCAGGAATCCCATATCGCCCCTCGGCATGATCGTATTGGATCGCTCGATTGTGAACCCGGCCTGCAAAACCAAATCGTGCAGTTCTCGCCGCGAAAGCCAATGGCTGACTGGACCACTCTCCAAGCGCACCCCGCGAACGCGACGAATGCGATTGTACACAATGGGATTAACTGACGTGAGCACGACTCTGCCTCCGGCGCGCATGCTCTGCGCCATCTTGCGCAAGGTGAATCGCTGGTCGCGAAAACACGAGACTGCATCAACACACAGCACCAAATCGAAAGGCTCTGGAGGCAGCGGCCAGTCATGGAAGTCAGCCGCCTCGTAAGTCGGTCGCCTCACACCCGCCGGCAAATGAATGAGCTCAGCTTTCTGACGCGCGATCTCGATCGCCGCAGCCGAAATGTCCAGCCCGTGATAGCTGGAGAAGGTCAGCAGGCGTGAAAGCGTCCCGGTACCGCAGGCAACCTCCAAGATTCGGCTGGCGCGGCCCTCCGGAATCTGCTGGAGGATGGCCACCACCCGTGCGAAAAGCTGGGTGGATGTTTCGTCTCGGTTGTCCTCCGCGCGGTAGGACGTATTCCATAGGTCCCACCAAGCTCTTTCGTCCATATCGCGCGAGCGATCAGGTACTGGGGCGGTGGTCTGCATGATCTAATGGCTTCCTGGCTTTCTAAGGAATTTCGTCTCCTCACCGCTGATGTGACGTCTGGCAAAGATATTTTTGCTCAACGGCGGCATGGACCGCTGATAAGCAAGAAATCGTCTACCTAAATAAATGTTTAGCTGTACCTTCGGTTCACTGGCCTCACCGGGCGGCCCTCTAGATACTTCTCGATTCCCTCGTCCAAAGCCTTTCGATAAATGATGTGGGCTTCATGCACGGCTTCCGCAGTCCGCTCAATGTCCTCATCGCCGTGCGAGAAACTCACCACAAACGAGGGTGCGATCACTCCGCGCCGTATCAACTCCTGCATAAACAACGTGCGAAAACCTTGCGAGGGATTATGATCCTGATCGAGAGTTCTAAATACGAGGTTGCAGGGCCGCCCCATCAGTTCAAAGTAACCTTCCAGTTGATTTTCCGTGATCGACCGGTTAACCAGCGAACGGAGACGTTCTCCCTGCTTCCACAGAAATTCGACAACACTCCGCTCGCGATAGACCCGGATGGTTTCAAGCGATGCAGCCAGTGCGTGAGTCTCGGCCCCGTGGGTCGTGGATAGAAGGAAGACGCGCTTCCGGTCATGGTCCAAACCTCCGAGTCGCATGATCTCGCGCTTCCCGGCGAGGGCCGAGATCGCGAAACCATTTCCCATGGCTTTACCAAAAGCAGACATGTGCGGGACTACGCCATGGAATTTCTGAGCTCCTCCCAAGTGCCAGCGAAAACCAGTTATCATTTCGTCGAAGACAAGTAAGGCGCCTCGCTCCTCGCAAAGTACCTTGACTGCTTTCAAATACCCCGGAGCAGGGGGAGTAGCAGCTTCTGCCTCCATCACAACGCAGGAGATCTGGTCGGGATATTGGTCGAACAACTCTCGCAAGTTCTCGATATCGTTGTAACGGAATTTCAGAGTCATGTTGATGACTGCTTGCGGGATGCCGGCATTTATCTCCATGCTGCCGATAAACCAGTCATCGGTCGAGAAGAACGGTTGGTCGCCGCATATGGCAATTAAATCGCGGCCCGTATAAGCCCTGGCTAGTTTGACGGCCGCCGTCGTCGCGTCGGAGCCGTTCTTGGCGAACTTAACCATGTCGGCCCCTTCAATAATCTCAAGGAACGCCTCGGCAAGGTCCACTTCGATCTTTGCCGGCCGACTGAAGTTCGTTCCCAGCTGCATTTGCTGATAAGCAGCATCCACAATGGGTTCGAAGGCGTGTCCGAGGGTGACCGCCCGTAGACCCATCCCGTACTCTATGAATTCGTTGCCGTCCAAGTCCCAGGCGTGGCAACCTTTCCCACGAACAATAAAACCGGGCGCTTGTTCCGGAAATTGGTCGTCCCCTTTCGCGTACGTGTGAGAGCCGCCCGGGATAAGGCGATGAGCCTTCGGCTTTAGCAAGCGCGATTTGGAGAAGTCCCTGGAACCGGCGCTCGAAACCGCTGGAGCTATAGCCTTGTCTTTACTGCTGGGCACTTCGATCTCTCCTTCACGTGAATGGAGCTAAGACAATCTTTCGAACGTGGAATGCCTCGGCATAGCCGCTCGGGGCGTTTGACTCCATGCCACGGATCCTCATCAGACCGAGGAAAGTCTCGCGGTCGAACCACCGCTTGCCCTGTTGAGACGGGAAGGCTTCGAGCAGATGATCAACTTTGCGCTCGTAAAGCGGCGCCTCCAAAGGTACAAACAGGTTTGGCTGGCCCAGGTCCCCATCGTACTTCGGAATCTCGTATTCAAGAATCAAGTGGTCGCGAAATGTGTTCCAAGTAAGTTCCGAGACGAGCCGGTGGTCCTGGTGAGCATCGCCGTGCCAATGAGTGAAGATGAGGTCGGGATTCATTTGACCCTTCATCTCCTCGAAAAAATCCTTCACCTGGCCGCCGCTGTAGGGCAGAAATCCGTCCCGGTAATCCTTCAGAATGACATTTTTCTCCGCGCCAGCGGTGAATAGCTCCGCGGCCTTTCCGGCTTCGTGGCCGCGAGATCCTGTAGCGCTCATTACCACCCAATGAAATCTTAGGCGAGGGAAGGCCGCTTGGAGATGCAACAAGGTGCCGCCACAGCCTATTTCAATATCGTCCGAATGCGCGCCAACGCACAGGATAGTCAATTCTCTGGCGGCCACTTTCTTGAGGTTCAAGTGCAGCATACGCTTGTCGATATTAAGCCCCTTGAAGCGCAAAGCTTGTCATGCGACGCGCTCCTTTCCTAACTCCCTTGATATAGCCGGCTCCACCAGAAAAGACTGAGCAGCCGACTTAGGCGACCACTCGTGGAGCAGCGTGACCGTTCTTCCATACGCGCCACGGAGCTGTGCCTGCAGCCTCGATCTCATCCAGGAGCTGCTTGTCACGGAAAGTGTCCATGCACTGCCAGAAGCCATCGTAGCGTTGTGACCAAACTTTTCCTTCGGAAATCAGACGCTGAAACGGTTCGTAAACCAGTTCTTCTCCCGGTTTTATGTAGCGGAAGACATCCTTGCGCAGCACAAAGTAACCTCCATTGATCCAGATATTGGAGTCCTTCATGCATCGAATCGCGCGAACGGACCCGTCGTCATCTATTTGAACGGTATCCAGGCTGCTGGATCGCGGTTGCACGGAGAGAAAAGAAGCATAACTGTCTCTACGGGAGAACTCTTGAATCATCTTCGGCAGGTGGAAGTCCGTGAGGCCATCGCTGTAATTGGCGAGAAACATTTCTTCTCCGTTCAAGTACGGCTCGACCAGCCGCAATCGGTCGGCGATTGTTGAACGCGATCCGGTGTCGACGAAGGTGATCGTCCAATCGTCGATGTCCCTCTGCATAAACTCCAGCTTTCTGCCACCCTGCGAGAATACGAAGTCGTTGGATACCGATTCTTCATATTCAAGAAAGTAGTTCTTGATCACATTCGCTTTGTAGCCGAGGCAGAGGATAAAATCCTTGTGGCCGAAGTGTGCGTAGTACTTCATCACATGCCAAAGCACTGGCCGCGATCCGATGGTGACCATAGGCTTCGGAACATCCTCTGAGTAGCCTCTAAGTCTCATTCCGGCACCGCCACAAAATAGGACGACTTTCATGGTCGCTCCCTTTGCAATTCACTTAACACACGGTTACTTTCGGAATCGGGACGACGAATTGGCCGCCCCATTCCCGTATGAACTGAAGCTGTCCGATGATTTCGTCTTTCAGATTCCAGGGCAAGATGATGACGTAGTCTGGCTTGGTCTCGCGAATGCGGTCTGGATGAAAGACCGGAATATGAGTTCCTGGCAGGAATCGTCCCTGCTTATACGGGCTGCGGTCCACCGTGTATTCAATCAGGTCTCTGCCAATGCCGCAGTAGTGGAGAAGCGTTGCGCTTTTGCCCGGCGCTCCGTAGCCTGCCACTGTCTTCCCTTGCCGCGCGGCTGTCAGTAAGAATTCCACCAACGCGAGCTTAGTCTGCTTAACTTGTCGCGCAAAGGACTCGTAACCTTTCACACAAGCCAATCCGGATTTCTCTTCCGCCGAAATCAGTTGCGACACTTTAGGATCGACGCGATGTGTCCTGGCGTCTTTTCGACAAGCGTAGATGCGGAGCGAACCGCCATGCGTCGACAGCTCCTCTGTGTCAAACACTTTCATCCCGTGAGCTTCCATAATTTTCATCGTACTGAGCATTGAAAAATATGAAAAGTGCTCGTGGTAGATGGTGTCAAATTCGTTGCGCTCGATCAGCCGCAAGAGGTGGGGGAACTCCAGCGTCAGCACCCCCTCGGGCTTGAGCAGAATCTTGAGTGCCTCGACAAAATCATTCAGGTCCGGGACCTGTGCGAGCACATTATTTCCAAGAACAAGGTCAGCACAACGCCCTTCGGCCACAAGATCTTTTGCAAATTGCGCGCCAAGGAACCGAACCAACGTGGGAATCCCTTTTTCGACCGCGACCTTTGCCACATTCGCGGCCGGCTCGATACCCAACACAGGTATGTTCTGCCGGACAAAGTATTGCAGGAGGTAGCCGTCGTTGCTTGCGGCTTCGATTACGAGACTTCTGGCATTGAGGTCGAATTGCTTGAGCATCTTGTTGCAATATTTCTCGGCATGCTTGAGCCATGAGTCTGAGTAGGAAGAGAAGTACGCGTAATCGCTGAAGATCTTCTCGGGACTCTCATACTGTTCTAGTTGCACCAGGAAACAGGCTTCGCAAACATATACGTGAAGCGGGTAATACACTTCTCCGCAGTTGAGATCAGCCGCGGATGGAAAGTTCTCGCACAAAGGCGACATACCGAGATCGACAAAGGTCTGCCGCAAGGCTGCGCCACAGAAGCGACACGGCCTGTTTACCGTTTGCCGCTCCGCGTTGGCGGATTGTGTCATCGTGGCCATCTAGTGCTGTAGCATTCGGAAATTACAGCGCGAAAGCGCCGCTGCATCAAGAACTGCTGCGTGGCGCCCCATTTTTCGGGAATTCGTTCGTGCAATAGCCTTTGGCAGCCCACATAAGCTACCGCCTGAAAAATTACACGCGCCTTTCCCCTCTCCATTTGAATAATGGCAATCACCCTGCCAATGCTAAGGCCGCACGCTGATCTATTTGCTCAATGTAAGTGTAAACAGCTGATAATGAATAGCTTATGAGGAGAAATTGACGTCAGTGCACGATTTTTGGCGGAAATGACACTCAACGCGTACTCATGGGAAAAACATTTCCACATTGTGGTACTTTCCGGCGAAGGGACGGTTCTAGTTCTCCCGATTTCAGGAGGCGCCGGATGTGACTGATGCGAACATAGCGGCCACCTTCCCGGTCCGCAAGAGTGAGGCCGACCCTGCGATACGCCTCGTAGAGCTCTTGCGCTCCTTGGCGCGCAGTCCATTCTGGCTGGAAGCCTGGCACCGCGCGGCGGAACTTGTCGCAATTGATCCGATAACACCGTTTGTCCGGACCGCCGTCGGGAGCGTATTCCACTCGAGATCCGGGAACGGTTTCGCCAACGATGGCGGCCAATTCACTGATCCTATAATTTTCGTCGGTGCGCCCGACATTAAAGATCTGATTGTGGACAGCGTCTGTCCGCGCTTCCAGGACTGCAAGAAACGCGGCGGAAATGTCTCGAATGTGCACGATAGGGCGCCAAGGCGTGCCATCACTTTTCACGTAGATTCGTCCTGTCGTGCATGCCGATGCCACTAGGTCGTTTAGGACGATATCAAGCCGCAGTCGCGGGGACACCCCATAGGCGGTCGCATTTCGCAATGAGGTCGGGCTGAAATTTCTGTCTGCCAGCTTTGCAAGGTCGCGTTCGACCAGGACCTTGGATTCGCCATAGGGTGTGACTGGGTTGAGTGGTGCGTTTTCGTCGTGGAAGTCGTCGCCGGCTGCGCCGTAGGTGCTGCACGACGAGGAAAAGACAAAACGTTTCACCCCAGCCGCTTTACTTAATTCAGCGAGCCGGACCGAGGCGCGATGGTTGATATCGTAAGTAATTTCCGCGTCGAGATCACCTAGCGGATCATTTGACAACGCGGCAAGATGCACGACTGCGTTAAAACCATCAAGATCTTTTTTCTCCAAATCGCGGAGGTCTTTGCAAATTTCCGGAATCTCCGGGGGAGCTTTCGCAAAGTCGCAGCCAGCAAAAAGGTCCGAGTCAAGCCCGACCACTTCATGTCCCGCGGATTGAAAAATGGGTCCGGCAATAGCGCCGATATAACCTTTGTGACCAGTTAAAAGGATTCGCATTTAAGTCCTCGCTAGATATAATTGCAGCTTACCATAGCGAAATTTCAATTTACGTATGGCGGGAGAATATGTTCCTTGGCGGTAGTTTTGTAAACCTTGTCATTGAGAATTCGAAAAGGTGGTTCTTAAAACAGCCATTACTTGCTGACCGAAGCCTCCGTGCGGAAATTAGTGGTTCAAACGCGTCTTGTATATCTACCTGCAGCTAGCGGAACGGACCGGTTCTTGAAGTAGCATCCGCCTTTGCTTCCTCCGAGGCGCGTTCGGATACGACGGCCAGAAGCTTGTTCTCGCACAACAACTCCGCCGCATCGCGGATTACGGTGAACGGGAGGCCGGATCGATCTGCGATGTCTAGCAGGGAGTGCTCTCCGTCGGAAAGATTCAGCGCCCAGAGTCGCGCGGAAATTTCCTCATCAATCGTATGGCCCCCAATGGATCTGTAGAGGTTTCGCCGTCCCAGTTGTGGTTCACAAAAGGGGCTCAGATTGCGATACCGCCGATTATCTTCCAGCACATCCGTAGCTGCGGCACACACACGAAGCGACCGGGCCAGTTGTTGTGGGCGAATGAAATCGAGATTGTCGGCCGAGGTGTGATATTCAGGAAATTTTCCCCAAACACTTCGCATCAGGCAGCCGACCGGTAGATCAAAGCCGGGAGAGCAATACTGCCGCTCGTCATAACCATCGGGAGAGAATTCCAGGATCTCGGCAGATTCGCCTGAATGGCGTAGAACATGTGTGACTGCCCTGTCGATCTCAGCATTGCCTCGGCGGCTCTTCTTGTAGTGAAATCCGCCCGCATCTCCAATGCAGGTGAGCACCAGTCCGTGGCGGATGAGTTCAACGGTCTCACGGTTTCGCGCAAGCCAGGTGATCGCTCCGATCGTGCCGGGAATAAACAGGAAGCGGTATGAATAACGAAGATCCCGGCCTTCCATAAATTGAGCCAGGAAGGTTGCCACACTTAGGGACGACAGATTGTCATTAGCGAGCGAGGGATGACACGCGTGACAAGAGATCAGAATCTCGTCCTTTGAACGACCGGGCAAATAACACTCTCCATACACCAAGCGCCCGTCCTTGAGTGTAGAGTCAATACACACTTCATAGTCGCCGTCCTTGAGGGCCAGCATCTGATTATGGGACAAGCAGAACCCCCAATTTTCCTGATAGTACGATGTTCGGTATGGAATCCAGTCGGGGTTCTCGGGAAGGGTGAACAGGTGCGATTTGAGTTTGCTTAGGGGCATAGTTGCGTGTACTGGCGTGCTGTAGTTCAGTACATGCAGACTATGTTGATGGAAATCCACCACCCGCTTCCCATCAGCACCCTTAATGTAGGCATCTTGAATGTTCCACTCTTTGGGTACGATCCAGTCAAAGACAGCGGTTCCGGTCGGCACTTCAGAGATCTGAAGCGGGATCCGCCTTTGTATCAAACCCAGAGTTCGCCGGATCCCGTCCCCGGTGATGCTCCGGCAGATGGGGTAAAGCTCGGCAGCAAATCGATGAAGCTCCAAGCCGATTTCTGCCGAATCCCTTTGATCGAAATCTTTGAGCAGGCGCATCAGTCTTATAGGAAGTTCGGGTAACTGCGATCGCGTTCAGAGATCACTTCCATTCTTGCCGGCCAGGCAATCTGGAATACAGGGTCATTCCAGCGCACTCCCCGAGCTGATTCCTGGTTATGGATTTCCGACATCTGATAAAAAACTTCGCTTTGATCCTCCAGGGTCAGAAACCCATGCGCGCATCCTTCCGGTACATAGATCGCATTCCGGTTTTCAGCTGTCAAGACGGCCGAAATCCAGCATTTGAATGTACGCGACTGCGGGCGCAAATCGACTACCACATCGTAAATCGACCCCCGGGTGCATCGAACGACCTTGACCTCCGGGTAAGGCGCAACCTGATAGTGCATGCCACGCAGAGTTCCTTTTCGCGTGTTAAAGGAAATGTTGCATTGCACCAATTTGGGATTCAACCCGTGGCTCTCGAACTCCTTCTGGCACCAGCTGCGCGCAAAAAAGCCGCGCTCATCCACTTTCGGCTCCAGTCGAATTTCGAACACCCCGGCTATTTTCGTTTCATGAAGCGTCATACGGTTGACGTCATCGTTTTAGCGGTCCGAGAGAATATATGCTATCCGCATAATTTCTGGCACAATCGTTTGTCTAAGTGACGCCGATATGAGAGAGATGCAACAGCGCCAGCTTTTTTTGGCACCCCCTGATCGAGAAACCTTCCACATTCGAGGATCACGTTCCTGAGACTTCGGTCGCAAGCGGGATTTTGTTGTCGCCCCTCCGAAGCAAATTCAATAGCAAGGCCATCGGCAGGAGCGCAATGATAAAGAATACGATTCCTCCGCGGTGGTGAAGATTCCCGTACAGAAAGGCAGGATTCACATAAATGGCGAGTACAGAAAGTGTTGCGATACGCAATCCATTCTTAAAGATCGCAATCGGAACGACGGCGATGCAAAGGACCACCCTTTTCCAGGATTTCTTCAGGAAGATGTAACTTGCCAGGACGGTCGTAATCAGAAGCGCGAGTGTAGAGTGTATGCCGCTGCACTCTTCCGCCACGCGGATCGAAATTCCCGGCAAAATGAAAACAAAGCCTTCGCGATGATAAGGAACGCCCGCGATTCTGAAAAAGGCTTCTACCATGTGAGAGCTGCCGGCCTGCAATAGGTAAATTAATTTAGAGTGAATCGGCTCAGGGATCGGGACCATAAATAGAAGAAACAGGAGGGGGAATAAGGAAGCCCAAAATGCGCGAGCCCCAAAAAATAGCGCAAAGGCACCCAACCACACAAGAACTATGGCGAGTATCAATAGGGTGACCGGATTCGTTGAACTGAGTTGCAACAGGTTCATCCGCGCAACGGCAAGCAAGATCATGCCGGAAGTGATCGTACCGGCGCCCAGAATCCAGCCAAAGGAAACTTGAGCAAAAGTGGCCTTTCTGTGCTCATAGATAAGGAACAAGCTCACGATTGGAATCAAAGGGATTTGTGAAAACGCGTCGTTCTCGAGGATGAGTTTGAACAAAAGACTCATCGAATCCCACGCGAATGCAAGTGGCAACATACACACCAACAAAAAGGTGAGTGCCAGAAGATTCGATACCTTCGTGGCGGAGACCGGGATGCTACTCACTCCGATAGTCTTGTTCGACAAACTCATAGAAATTTAGGGATGTACGCCTTCCCGATCGTGGGCACCGGCAACCTGGTAAACAAGTTGATCGCCTTCGGCGACAGCATAGGCAATTTGTGCCTTATCCGCTTCCGGACCTTCGATCTTCCAACGACCATCCTTTTGAACTAGCTTCATCTGGCTGCGCGCTCGCCACCACCGATCGACCTCGCCAGGCAATGGCGCCCAGATCTTCTCCCGAGTGATCATTTGTCGCACATAGTCGAGGAGCGCTTCATACTGTTTGCGTGTACGACGATCGATCAAGTAATCGGGATGTGCGATGAAACTTATCAGACCGTTTCGGTCCCGGATCAAGTTTATCTGCTTCTTCCACAACTCGATCGAATAATCGTTTAGGATGTGAAAAATGGAATAATCCTCGCTCGTAGTTAAAGGAAGTTCCACGATCCTGCCGATAAAAAAAGGGAAAACCGTGCAACAACCGCCACGCTTCGGTTCCAAATGTGCAACATTTGTGAGAGACATATCGTAGGAAAATTCGTATACATCATACCAATCGAGCCTGCGATACATGGCGCCGGCGCGAAAGCCACGTGCATCATATCGATGTCCGTATTCGTTGATTTTTTTCGCGCGCCGGAGGAACTCGTCACGCTTCCGATACAGACGCCCGTCATGATTCAGATCATGGATATTGAACTCAAACCCGCGCCTCCGGATATTCTGGACATACTCATCAGGAACGTTGTAACGATTCTCTGGAATAACCTGGAAGGAAGCCTTGATCCCATACAGTTCATCGAGATCCATCAATTGCGGCGTGAAATCTCGGCCCACGATGGTCTCCACATCGTGCGTCATGATGAGGCAACCCGGCGCACCCTCGGGCCAAAACCAGATGAATGGCAGTTTCGGTACGCCGGCCGCACGCATGGACAGCCGCAGGAGTTCCTCATGGAGCGTATCCACGGTGAAGTCAACAGGCCAAGTTGGGAAAGAGCGGCTATGCCAATCGCTGAAGTAAGCTTTCTGCAAGTGTTGGCGAATGGAAGCGGGGAGAAGCGCCCTAACGAAATAATACGCTCTGAGTAGCCATTCCTGATTGACGAACCTCTCCCTGTCAGGCACTAAGTGATCCATGTAACGCTCGCGGCGGAGGTTATCTATCACTTGCGCAGGATCGAACGGCAGATGAAGTTCCAATCCATTGCCTTGCACGTTCTTGGAAGCGTCGAAGAGCCCCGCGTTCTCGATCTTTGTCGTAACTCCCGATGCGCACTGCCCGTAGCAAATTGCTTCCGGGCCGAAACAAAAGAATCCGGCATCGCCTGACGATTCTGGCGCAACAACGCGGCCTAGCAACCCTTCAGGAACGCGGTAGTAGTCTGAAAGAGACTGAATCACGGCTTGGTTCGGCCTCGTCCTTCCCCAAGAAACAACTTAACCAATAAGGAGTATCCGGTTCAACAAATTGCGGCCCACCGAATTCGCATCGCACCCGAATCGACAGATTAGAAATCCAGTCGATCTCGGAGTCGACAGGCATTCTCTTCTCACATTGTTCGCGAGTTCCGGAAGTTGGGGCGCGTGCCGCAATGTCTGAATTTTACCCAATGTGGCGATAAATGAATCTCCCAGTAATCGTAAGCAGCGAACTCGGCATGTAAGAGAAGGCTCGTTTGGCAATTCTCATTTTCCAACCGTCTGCTGAATCTAAAGCCGGCGAGGTACCAGGATATCTCCAATAGATCAGTCGGTTCGGGCTGGGGGCCCAATGATTCTTGAATGCCACGAGCCCCATGTTGTTTTCGTCTGTGCGGCCCATGTCAAATTCTCTCGATCCACTCGATTTCGCCACCGCAATGGCATTCCATAAAAGCCATGGCATTGCCCCAAACTTGTTGAACCGCGCATCCGAACCGCCATATTTATAGTAGACGATGTCCTTGAACCGGAGAGTGAGGATGGCAGCGATGGGAGTTCCTCTTTGGTACGCCAAACGGATCTCAAGCGCTTCGCCCTGGCAGTGAATTAGGTTCCGAAACCACGCATACGGTTGGGGCGGGACGTTGTGGCGACCCCGCGTAATCACCAGTAGACGGTAAAACTCCTTTAGCATGGCATCCGAGGTTCCACATCTTTCAACCAGGCCTGCCTGCTCGGCCCGCCGAACTCTGCGCTGAACAGAATCCTTATCGAGACTCCTAAACAGCTCGTCGAGATCTGGACGCAGGTCAAGCGTATGTAAGAAGTACTTCGCCGCGGGCACGAAGCCAATACCATTGTCCGTTCCTGCGAAGTTGATTGTGATCGGACGAACCTCGAGATACTTCCAGTCCTCCCGTTTCAACACCGCTTGCAAGTAGTGAACCAGGCCGATCAAGTCCTCGGCTGAGTCGAAAAGAGGTTCACAATGATCTGAAAATGGTAGCGACACAAGACGACGCCCAGTAAGCCAGCTGTTAACTCGGCAGAATACGAGCCCATCTTTCAATTCGCTGGTCGGCGGCGAGGTAGTGAAGGCCACCGGCTCATACCCATACGTGCGACGAAGTGTCTCGAGCCACGCTACCGTGTGGAAGGCGGAAGCCTTGGGATGTCTTTCCACAAGTTGCGCCCATCGCACATCCTTTGTCGGGTCGACTTGGTAAAAAATCATTGGCATTTCTTCTTGAGTGCAACGGTCAGCCAGACCTCCGGACGCTTTAGCGCTAAACAAACTTATTCCTCGTCCAACTACCAGTTGCGGTTGCAACGACAGTGCTCAATTTAGTTGAACTCAAAGCAATCGGATCCGTGCCGCGTCAACGAGGCCTGGTACGAATGAAGCTGTATTCCAACCCAGTGGGCGAAATATGAAACAATTCGAACCCCGCGCCAGCAAGGGTCTTCAAAGATTCGACCGTCAGTTGCACCGCATCCGAATCCTTCATCCAGCGGTGATGAAACTCCACCAGCAATTGGTCAATTGGGATGGCTTCCTTAACCAAATCCTGAATTACCGAATACTCTGCGCCTTCAATGTCTAGCTTCAATAGATCCACTCTCTGGTGGCCGAGCTTTTTGAGAATACTACCTAAACGATAAACCAGACCTTCAGATGAGCTCTTGCTCTCAGGGTTGGGCATCATCGTGAACGAAACACGATTCTTAACCGGCAACTGGAACGTTGCGGTGCCGTCGTAGGCCGCAACGCCGTACGGGGAAAAATGAAAGCACTGAGGTAGCTGCTGGTTGGCGATCCACTGGATGGAGATTGGTGTAGGGTCAAACGCCCAGACCTGGCAGCCGAACCTTGCTATGAGAGCAAGATCAAAACTGATGTCCAAGCCCACGCCTACCGAGTAGACAACACTCGACCTGTTTACTTGGTCAGGGCAGATGCACCAGCGGCAGTCTCCCTCGCCCAGATAAAGCATGTCACAGCGCAGGGTGGGCCGAACGCGCGGATCTTTACCTTGGATCAGCCTCACGTAATGCTGAAGCCGCGCTCGCCCGTCGTAGAGTAGCTGCTTCGCAAAATGGATTTGAAGTTTTGTCTTATTCTGAACCACTTGGATTGATTAAAGCACTCCCTTTCGCTTCATGGGATTACCTGCTTGACTCCTTGCCTAGGCATCAATATACGCCCGACTGTCTTGCTTTGCGCGAGTACTGATTTTAGTGTGTAGCGTTTCGGCACCACTGGCAAAGTCAGTCCTGACTTCCACGAAGCACGCAGAGGAAACGCTCCTTCACCCGCAATATGGCCCAGGTGAATGCGCGTTTATCCGCCGGCGCCAGATTCTCCAGACTGCGATTCGTTCCGAGAGGATTCAGCCGCTCATTCGGCCGCCCTGAAGCTCACAAGCCGTTGCTTGGCCTTGCCGGCAGCTGGCTCTCATTTCCGCTGACATCAAATATCTTCCGGAAGGGTGTGCCCCGTACTTAGGTACAGGTCGCTCACCTGTTCGCTATCTGTCCCCTGTGCCAGTAGTCTTGACCTGGAGACCAAGGCTACCTTAATCATGGAGGGAGTGCGGCCTGCCGAGAAAGGCAGAGGAATCTGCCTCATTTGTAGGGTTGCCTGATCAAAGACATGTGGAAGAACCTTAAAAGCCCTGAGCACTTCACTTTGCCGGTAATCTCCGCGCCATATACGCCGATCTTTACAATGGGCCCAAAAAGGAGCAATGATGGTTTGGATTCATAGCGAAGTGCTTTCGATAGTTAAAGTTAAAAGGCTAGCCTTCCTGTCTGGGGAGTTTATGAAACGAAAGCAATTGCACTGGCTCCTGCTTGGCATTCTGGCACTTGTCCCGAACACTCTCCGCGCGCAGGCATGGACGGGCATCCTCGACCCTTCCCGCGCGATAGACTGGCGTAACAGCCCCGGTGTGACATTTACGATTCCTTCAGGGAGCTGGACGCAGTGCGGCTCGACCATTGCTGCCTACACGGGCAGTACGGCGGCTATCAACACCGCCATTGCTAATTGTGGTGCAAACCACTATGTGCTGCTTGGACCGGGCACCTTTACTATGAATGCTGGTTGTATCACTTGGGCCGGACACAGCCACGTCGAGTTGCGTGGCAGCGGGCCGCTTAAAACAATTGTGAAATTCACTGCTGGTGGATGCGGAGGATTTAGCGGCAACACAGATGTAGCTCTCATTGCCGCTACCAATACTTTTGACCAGAGCGGGGTGACTGGAGGTAACGGAGGGCCGATTCTACCGACAGCATCCAACGCGCTGACGATCATAGGCACTACCGAAGGCGGCGTGGGAGTTTATCCGCAGGGGGCGACGCATATCACGGTAGCCAACGTTGGCTCCGACAGGCCGCGAGTTGGGACAGTTCTTTTCATTGACCAAGCGGACGATGTGGCAACTGCGAATGGATGGCTCGTCTGCCAGCAGAACGGCCTCATTCCCAGCTGTAGCGCCAACGGTAACAATAACGGACGTCTGATGGGCGGCGTGCTTCGTGAACAGGTGCAGGCGGTAGTCATCACGAACATCAGCGGCTCGACATACACGATTTCTCCCGGTCTCTACGCACCGAACTGGCGTGCGAGTCAGCATCCCGGCGCGTGGTGGAACATCTCAAGCAGCCTTTGTACCCAATGCGGGGTGCAGAACCTCACCTTCGACCACATCGCGTCCGGGCCGTCCATTACGAGTGCAATCAATATTCTTGAGTGCTACCAGTGCTGGATAAAGAACATTCGGAATATCGGCAGCGGTGGCCGCAACCACGTCTATATGTACAACAACGCCGTGGGCGTTGTTCGAGATAGCTACTTTGAGGGCAGCGTCGGTCATACCAGCGGTGGCGGCTACATGATTGACCCCGGCGAAAGTTCCGACTGGCTCATTGAAAACAACATCACTGACCAAGTGCCATCGGGCTTAATCGTCGGCGAGAACTATAACTCCTTCACGCTCGGCTATAACTTTACATGGAACAACAATCCAGGTAACGGGATGCAGGAAACCTACGTGTGCCATGACCCTGGCGCGTACATGATCTTGATTGAGGGGAACGACATCAACGGAATCTCCCAAGACACACAGCACGGCGGCTGCAACGCTACCACATATTTTCGCAATCACATTCCCGGCCAGCAGCCTGTGCCCGTGGACATCCACAACGGCGGCACGCAGAATCAGAGTCCATTTGAGATTCAAGCCAATCAGCACGGAGCAAACATCATCGGCAACGTGTTAGGCATGCTGACCTGTTCAGGTGGCGCGTTCAATGGACGCACCGCAGACAAAGCCTCTCAATGCACCGGTGGAACCATAGGTGGTTCATACAATCACAATTACGAGGCATCTCCGAACACTGGGATCGCTAGCCCGTGCTACACGAGCATCTTCGTTTTGGGATGGGTAGCAGGCTGTACCGCAACTTCAGGGAATTTTCACGATGACACTGAAGTAGCCAACGAGATAATGCGGTGGGGCAACTGTGACACGGTGACCGCGACGTGCCGTTTTGTTGACAGTGAAGTTCCAACAGCTTCAACGCCGTTCTTCAATGCTCTTACGGTGCCCGCAAGCCACACGCTTCCTTCATCGTTTTACTACAACTCGAGACCAGCATGGTACACGAGTGCCTACGGGAATTCACCGTTTCCGCCGATTGGGCCCGACGTGACGGGTGGAAATCTCGCTACGCTCCCGGCTGGAACCGCAAACGAAATTCCTGCGAGACTGTGCCACGAGAACACTCCGCAGGACTCAACGAATTATCCCGGCACGACCATCATCGCTTTCGATGCGAACAATTGCTATGGCACGGGCGTGGGCTCCAACCCACCCGCAGCTCCGACCAATCTTTCCGCCGTTATTCAGTGATCTGAGCGGAATGGCTCAGCCTGCAGACTTGGTCTTCGCACCTTTCGCGAAATCGTGGCTCTTCGACGCTAACCGGGACAGCAGGCCCCGGTTCGGCTGAGGCCGAAGTAATGCCTGGACTAATTCTGGCTCCTCCACTGGAATGTCGAGGAAGCACGATTGCAGTAACTCGCTCTTGCATGACCGTGCCTGAGGAAAATAGGCGATCAAATCATTCTGAGTAACGGGCGGCGTTTCCCGGAATGGCTGGCCCGACAATTGCGCGCATAACGCTCCAATCATGTCACGCCCTTTCCCAAGTTGCAGGTGGCAAAGCGGAGTGCATCGGGGATTCATTTCTATCAGGTAAGCCGCACCACTCTCATTTTCAATCATAAAGTCCAAACCAAAGAAACCGGACAAACCTAGTCGGCGAGCAATCCGCTCTGCGGCGATCATCATCTCGGGGTTGTCCACAACGCGCACGATGATGGCGGGTCCTGTGAGACCCTCTGCACTAACCACCTCGACACCGAGGCCAGCCAATACTTTTCCTTCCCAGCAAGCCACCGCGCAGTTCGCAGGGCGACCGTCTATATACGATTGAACAATAACAGCCGGCCTAAAACGGTTCCACCAAGGCCGCACCCAGAACGGGTCATTGTTGAGGATCAAACGCTTGAAAACTCCCTTCATCGAGAACAACCTGGTAATTTGCAAGAACGACTCTCGAGCAATTTCTGGCGTCTGTGCGACCCTCACGCCCCGACCACCAAAAGTACCATCCACTTTTAACACCCAAGGAAATTTCTCTCCTGCCTGCAAAGCATTGAGAGCTTCCACAGTCCTGACCTGACTCGTGTCAGGGACGCGAATTCCTTCTTCACGAGCCACCCCTAGGAGATCATAGCGAGAAGAAACAATTGGATAACTCGCAGGCGCACCTAGTGAGCGCTCGATTAAGTTCGCGATGACGCTCCCCGCTGCTCCTTGCCTGCAGACTTGAGCGTACAGTTCATGCAAATGCCGAACTCCGCCGTCATCGGACGGGATAATGATGTCTGGGCGAACTGCGTCAATCGCAGCTACCAAAGAATCTAGCGGACGAAGGCCGCTATAAGTGAATGATTGGCGCACCACACTTGTTTTGAGCAAAGGATGATCGTGACGCGGGCACACGGCCGAAACATGGCAACCGGCCTTTGCGAGGCCGATGGCAAGCCGCGCGGGGGCGGGCCACCTGTTAGTGTCGGTCAACAAAACTCTTAGAGCCATGAACGTCTGTCCGTGACACTGGCGGCATTTGTGGCGCCCTTGCGGGTGGCGAGAGTCCACGCGATGCCTGGATTGTGTGTTTCCGGCATGGACCCCATACGATGCAAAAAGCCGCCGGAATCAAAGAGTTCGGCACAATACAGGGAGCTGGCAAACATCTCGATGGACTTTCTTAGCGCCATCCTGAGAATCAACTTCGCAGCTCCCTCGTTTTGGGTTGCCGGGTGCTCGTTTCGCACCCCGCTTGTTCGGGACTAGCCACGATTCTGTGCCTGGACTGTCTCGCCCGGGGCCAGTTTGGCCACGCTTTGTGAAGCCGGCCTTTCGACGTGTTTTGAAAGGCGCAGGGCTGTGAATCTTGCGCCAAATGCAAAGCGCATGAGTGGCCCGTATGAATTCGCGGAGGAAGTGCCGATAAAATATAGGCCAGGCACCGACGATTCAAAATTCGACGACAGCACCGGGGTGTTTTGGACCGAGCGTAACTGAGAACGAAGGGTCGAATCCAAAAAGGTGAGGCGCCGCAAATCGACCTTATACCCTGTGGCTGCAATCACATGATCCGACATCAGTATCCGCCGAGCTCCAACCTCATCTGTGAGTTCAAGCTTTGCCCGGCCATTTTCAATGGTCGCCTGCGTAATGTTCACCCCGAGATTAAACGGCACTTTGCCGACGATTTGGTCCTTTATAAACCAGCCTGGAGCCGGGCCCAGGATCCGTCGCACAGCTTCCAGTCGAATCTGCTCAGGGAGCAGGTGAAATGCCCAAGGTGCGTTGGCACACAAGACCAGTTTCCAACCTGTGCCAATCCCCGTCATCGGCGTGCGAATTCTCACCATAAGCGGCCGGGGGACTTGGCCGCGATCATGGAAGCGAATGACAGGCTTTCGGGCGACCAACTGGACCGAGGCTCCGACCTGATGAAGCAGGGCCGCCAAGTCCAGTGCCGACGCTCCGGCACCCACGACCGTGACATTGCGCCCTTTGAACTGCTCGAGAGAACTATGTCTCGAGCTGTGGCTTACGAGTTCTTCCGGAAGCGCAGAAAGAATTTCCGGGACATACCCGAAGTGGCTGATGCCAACCGCGATTATGACTTGTCGAGCAGTCACCGCCTCGCCGTCGGCAAGATCCATTTGGAAGCCGTTTGCCGATCGGCGCACCGAACTGACGATTGTTTGCTCGAGCTCCGGGACAAACCTCTTTTGGAACTCCAAGCCGTATGCCGCAAATGTTTCAAGCGGCACGGGGAGCCCCAAGTCAGCATATGGGAGTCGCTGCTCCTGACAATAATGTGCAAGAGTAAAAGTCGAGCCGGGATCGTACAACGAAGAAGCGAAGCCCTCCGACTTTAGTCGCATGCCCTTTGGCATCTGCGTCAACCACGTATGCATCGGGTTGCCGAAGATGCGGAAGTCAACGCCTCGCGCCTTGAGGTGAGCTGCAATGGACAGGCCATAAGGGCCGGCCCCAATGATGGCTGTATCAGAAGTGGTCATCTCGCCTTTGTCGCTCAGCGCTCCTCTCGTAATTTTTTTGCGATGGCCGGTTCGCAGGCCCAAATCTTCAACTTATTTGGCTGACGAGCTTGCCCCGGCCATCAAACAGCACATGCACTCAAGAAACCTCAAATGATTACATGATTCACTCATCTGCCTGCCTCGGCTTGGGTGCGGAAACCTCCAATGCCCCGCGTTGATTCACCGCTGCAGCAGGCAGAACGCGGCGTTCGATTCGAAAAAGAGCCTTTTCCAGAGACTTGAAAAACAACCATTTCATCTTTGGAACCAACAATTCGACGCGCTTCGCCGGACCCCAACCGAAAAGTTTTTCTACCCACAAATATTTCCAAGGGAGGCGTGGACGCTCCAAGTGGCCTCCGAGCTCTGCGGCTGTCTGTTGCATCTGTTTAACGATATCGGGCATCTCGGGATAGAAGTAGATAAACAGCCTCTGCAGATAGAGGAGGCAAGCATGCCGTACCCTCGCACTGTCCTCCAACGAGCATAAATAACGAATATGCAACCTCATGGAGCGCCAGTGTGCCTCGAGTTTACGTTCAGATCGACCGAGGTAGCTCAAGGTGCCAACCCATGGCGCCCGATAGTACAACGTCGCTTCCGGCACGAACCGGATCCCATCGCTTTGTAGGAGCACACGGCAGAAGTACTCCCCATCATCGTCTGCCAAGAGCGTGGTGTCCCAGGGACCAGCGGCTTCGGTCAACTCACGACTAACGAGCCAGGTGCCTGTTTGCATGTAGGCGTTTTCCTGCAGCTTCCGCAACAGCCATTCCGCCGGGTGAAGGTCACACCACAACGACGTCGGAGAAAACTTCGCTCGATAAGGGCGGTACATGAACCGCCCAAATCTCGAAGAGAGAAGCACCCTTTTATTGGGACACGGCTCCAATGCCTCCATTTGCCGGGCAATCTTGTCAGGAGCCAGAAGGTCATCGGCATCCAGCCACTGGATGTAGTCTCCCTGGCTGAGAGAGAAGGCCTTATTTCTCGCCGCGGCGGCACCCTGGTTCTTTTGTGTGACCACGCGGACACCCTTGGATTCAAACTGCCGCGCGATTCCCAATGTCAGATCCGTGGAACTATCGTCCACGACAATGATCTCTTTTCGCTCCCAGGTTTGTGCAAGGGCCGAGCCTATCGTGTCAGCGATCCATTCCTCAGCATTGAACGCAGGTATGAGTATGGAAACCAACGGTTTCGACCGAGCCTCTTGGGAGACGGAGAGGATCGGAATATCTGCCGTGATGGTTGGGCGTAGCGCAGGTATCGAAACGTCGCGAAGAACGAGCATCTCTCGCAATAGCCTCGTCGCTTGACGGAGTGGTGCCAAGCCCTGATGGAGCAGGACGACTGCACCCAGATACAGAACTGTGAACAATGACGAGATCGCGACTACGCGTGCCAGGATCCAAATCACACTCGGCACTACCGGCAGTGACGGAAATAATCGGATGACGCCGGCAGCCACGAAACCCGCCAGCAGGGAGGCGGCGACGTACTTCCAAATGGCCTCGATAACCGGAGCGAGTCCCAAGCCTATTGGTCTCCCCGCATACCAGAGGGCGGGGAAGGTCAATATCCAAAAGGACGCGGTCCAGGCTGTCGCCACTCCCTCAGGACCCCACGGCAGTGCCAGCAGGAAAAAAAGGCACGTTACGGTTATCTCGATGGCTCCCCAACGAAGCCAGCGGTCGGCCTTTCCGATGGAAAGATGAATCCAGCTGTGCACGTAATAGATGAGCATGATTCCGATTCCCGGCGCAAAAAACGTAAAGATCCGGCCCGAGGTGGTCCACCCTGGTCCCAGCAACAAGCGAATCAAGTCTCTCCCCACGAGAGTGAACTCCGCGGACAGCGCCATGCCCACTAAAGCCGTCATGGAAAGCGCGCTCAGTAAATGCCGACGATATTCTTTAGAGTACGGGTCGAAGCGGCTCAGGGCTGCCACAGCCACGTTCGTGAGAGGCGCGGTGAGTTGACCTGCGGACAAGGCAAATAGGTCATAGGCTTTCTTATAGAATCCAAGTGCATTGGATCCAAATCGCCATCCAACGAGGAGGTTATCCGTGTTTCTGGAGAAGTAGTTAAGAGTGAAACGCCCATAAACGTTAATGGCGAATCGCACCATGGGAGCAGTGCCTTCCACCCGCCGCGGGAGCCTGGGAATCCACGGACACAGTAACCAAGCGCCGAAGGACTGGAAAAGTGGCTGTGTGACAGCTCCGATCACAAGTGCCCAATATCCCCAACCAGCCCATGCGAAAAAGATGGAAATCACTGACGATACGATGCGCGAAATGATGTCGTTGACAGAGACCTCGAAAAAACACATGGCACGTTTGAGCAAAGCTAAATGCAGGACCGATATGCTGGTGAGGAAGATTGTCGGGGATATCCCGACGGCCACCCGGGCAACGAGCGGTGCGTGATAAAACCGAGCCAGGAGAGATCCCGCTGCCCCGAAGCCGATCGTAATAACAAGGCCCACTCCTGCGGTGATCCAAAATAGATTGCTGACTAGGAATTGGTTGATTTCCTCCCGTTGGATCACCGCTTCGGTGAAACCATTCAAGCCAAAGTTCACGAGAAGCAAGCTGAAGGTCGTCACCATAGTTACAACCCCAAAATCGGCAGGCGTCAGAAGCCGGGCCAGAATCACTGTGACGACGATCTGAAGAGCGAGGGCGAATCCGCCAGAAAAAATCGTGACTCCGGCGCCTCGGACGGCGAGTTTCGCTACCTCGCCCTCCTTCACAGTCGGGTGAAAATTGCCGCGCGAATCAAACGGTTTCAAGGGGCTCCTGGCAAGGGCCGGCTACCAACACCTGCCTTAATCGCGCAAAGGCCGTGGCTTTCGGCAATAAGTAATTCGAGTTCCCATACATGACTCTGATTTTGGCATCCGCTCGAACACGGTGCGGGATCGTGGCCGTCGCTCTGGCCGTCACTGGTTTGGAGCTTGCGAGATCTTTACCGTGGTCAGGGTTAGGAAGGCTAGGGGGCAAATGTCCTCGAACGGGAGCCTCCGGCCGAACCATGATTAGTAGGAGGAGGGCAATCCACAGAGGTGACATCATCTTAATGCCCGCCTCCGCGCAATTGTAAGCAGCCGTGGCGACGAAGTACGCGAGCCCTAGGCTGGCCAACGGCGTCATCATGCGTAAACCACGAATCACGCGGCCATACGCCGCAATGAGAAGCGCGGCGAGCAGTGCGATACCTACCCATCCCAAATTCAAATAGACCTCAATGTAACCGTTGTGTGCCTGGTTTACCCCCTGGTGAATAAGATCTTTCATTTCCTCAAGCCGGGGCCCAATCCAGAAGCTCTCAAAGCCCGTTCCGAATAGGGGGTTCTGGACCAGGCTGAAGGCCGACCGCCAGATGTCGGTGCGGCCGGTGAGCGTCGAGTCTCTACCCAACTCCTGTACCATCTCACCGCTTGCGCTGAGGAAAAGTGAGAAGACCGTGAGCCCTAGAATTGCGAATACCATGACGTGCACGAACGCCGGTTTGCGAGCGGACCGAAACAAATAGCTCACCACCATGGGGCCACCCGCCAGAAAAAAGCAAGCGTAAGACGTGGCAGAATGGCATTTCACGAGCAGGTACAAGGCCATCGCGAGAGTGGCGCCGTAGGCGATTAACTGTCCAGTCTTGCGAGTACCCTTCTCATCGCGCTTGACTTGCAAAAAGCGAAACAAGGCTGCGAGTCCAAAAACTAGGCAGATTATTCCGAGGCTGTTCTTACCGGTTGCGACACCGGACCACCCAGTTGCCCCCCCGCGACTGTAGGTTCGGCCGAGATCTGGGAAATATCTAATGAACAGAATGGAGACAGGCATGACCACAAAGGCAATCCGTGATAAAACTCGTCTCACGGCAGGGACCCAGTTGGGATCGGAGAGCACCACCAGGACCATCAATACATCTCCCGTGGCTCTAAACCAGCGCTTGCCTGCCACTTCGGGAAAGTCAGACCAAAGGATACTTATTCCACAGTAGAGAAAATAGAGCAGGATCGGGAAATTTGATTGTAAGATGTTCCATGCTCGTTGTCCGCGACTGACGACCACAATCAAGGCGAGTACCAGCAATGCCGACAACGCGACCTGATCAACAGAATTCCCTTCTTGATACTGCGCTCCGCTCGAACCGGAAAGATGAAGCCACTCAGACAGGTTGCGTGTCGCGCCAATGAACAGCCACAGCGTAGGAATCCAAAGCGCCCGCGATGTCCGGACTCCCTCTTCCCGACCCAGCCTGAAAAGCTGCCAGATCACTAGCCCGCAAATGGCAGTGGCAATCAGCCGAACCATTAACGACTTTCCTTGGGCGCCACGGATGAAGGATTTTTATTCATTCCAGGTAGTGAAGTTTCGCGATCTACGCGAACACAGCTTTATAAATCCTATCGATAGTACTTGACTGTGCTCTCGTCCGGTCCAGCAATTCAACGCTGATGATTGTAAGTGCAAAAGCCAGGACGAATGATAGCCCGAGCACCACCACTTCAGAGTCGATGTAGTTGAGTCCCACGTGAAGTAACTGAAGAATGGCAATCTGAGCGATATATCCGACCAGAGAGTACTTACCAAGCAGAATGATGCACGCCCCAATCTTGCCGGATTCACCGCTCCTTTGGCCCATCAGGTAAATAATCATGAGGCTGAGACAAACCCCGATGATTTGAAGGGGATAGGTCACATTCCAAATGGTTATAGCGCCTAAATAAAGCAGGTAAGCCGCGGCAAGCAAATAGGGGTGCCCAACAAGACCATTCACTCTTTCCATTGGAAGATATCCGGCAATCACTCCGAGCAGCCCAATCGTCAGTAGTTCCAGATACGTGTGGAGTCCCATGAAATCCAAGACAACGACACCCAACAAGCACAACAGGCACGCGACATAAAACGTATACCGATAGAATCGGGACATGATCACGAGCAATGCCGACAGTCCAAGGACGTAGCTGATAGGGACCAGAACAAAAAAGGCGACCGCCTTTGCTTGTCCATCGCCTGAGCCAGTCCCCATGAGGTAAGCATCGATGAGATTGCTGCTTGACCAGGGTGCGTCCAATCCCGATCCTAGGAAGCCTCCTTGCATGAGAAGGCTCCTTGTGACGTTTAGAAGGGCAAAAACTCCTAGTATTTTTAGGGCTCTCTGCAGGAGTCGTTTGGGGAGTTGCGGATCTGAGATGCCATACTTCCGAAAATAGACGTTCGAAATTAAGAAGCCAGTGATAAAAATGAAAGACGGCGTCAAGAACCTCAGATATCTGTTGTCGTGAGGGCCGTAGAAATAATTCATCCAGTGGTACAGCACCATGATCAAGACCAGCGCTCCCTTTGTAAAATCGAGGGCAGGAATGCGTCCAACTCTGGTATTTTTTATCATTTCTCAGTGACTACGCCATATGACGGTTTCATGCATCAGTTTAGCTATGAGTCACGCGTTCGTTGAATCGCAAATGGCGTTCTGTGTCCTACAAGGAATTTGTCGGGGAACTGTTCAATACAAGAATCTGCGGCGAAGGCCGTGCAAGCTATCCGCCTTATTCATTCAGGTGCACCTAGAGCGCGGTTCGCAGGCCATCTGCAAGCCTGTTCGTGAAAATGGTGGCCCCTTTTTCGTTCAAATGGATTCCATCGCTTTGAAAAAAGCTCTCATCGAATTCACCATTTGAAACTGGCATCAACACTGAAATACCGAGTTCTTTTCCAGCGTGCGCAATCGTTTCGGATCCACTCTGGTAAGTCGGCGGGACCACCAACATAAAATGAGCACCATTCGCTCGACACAATTCATCCAATGACTTCAAACGGTTTGTTGCGAGTGCGTTGAGGGTGGCTTCCGGTATTGCGGGGTCTCGGAAAGCGCCCAATTTTTCGTGCAACAATCCCGCGACATCAGGAAGTAACCTTGCAAGTATGTAATTACGAGTTATCTGACGGGTGCTGTAAAACTTGCTGATGTGGGCAAAGATGAACGAACTTGCAGTCGTTGCGTCCATGTGCGTTTCTTGAATTACTTCGATCAGATCTTGACCACGGAAAAGATACTGTGCCGAATACTCTCCGCGGGTGCGCGAAGATGCGAGTTGGTTTGGGCTGAGCCCCAGCAATACATTGCGAGGTCGCATGCCCTCGGCGAATAGCCTTTTCAGGCCAAAATACCAATCGTAATAATCAGTCGCCAGAACAAAGTAAGGAACCGGGATGGCTTCCTCCTCAGTTTGCTCAGTCAGAATTTGAACGTTCAATCCATCGAGAAGCAGTGAATTCCCAAGCACCGCGATATGCGAAGGCCGAGTGGTGTTAGAATCATTCACAGCTAGCAGGGCGCGACGCTGTGCTACCTCGCGCCGTTGTACTCTGCTCGTGCGGTCAAATGTACAGATCGTTAGGGCTTCCACCGCCAAAAGCAGGGCCAGTGCCGTCCCCAACAAAGCGATTGTAAGCCGGTTCATCCAGCAACTCCTCTTCATGACATCAAAACTGGAAATAGATAAATGCTTGGCGGTCGCTCGCGGAAAATAGAATTAACATTGTCATGGCAACGACCGCCGTACTGTAGCGAAGAACGGGTGAACTCTTCTGGAATAGGTATTCGCTTCCAGATGATTCCAGTTGAAGGTCTATCGCAAATCCCAACCCTCCCAGAATCGCAAGAAACATCCATGCGGCGGTGTAGTCAGAAGTCCACTGAAAGTGTCCAAGGTTGTGGATCATCGTCAACGCACCGGATATTGACTCAGCTCTGAAGAAGATCCATGAAAAACACACAATCTGGAAAGTGATCACCCATCGCACCCATTTAGTCCAACTGTGTGGTGCAACATGTTGTTCGTGCTGTCCGAAGAAGAATTTTTCGAAGCTTAGGACCAGGCCTTGAATCGCTCCCCAAATGACAAAAGTCCAGTTCGCACCGTGCCATAACCCACCCAAGAGCATGGTTAGAAGAAGGTTGCGATATGTCTTGCGCTCGCCTAGCCGATTTCCTCCCAAAGGAATGTAGAGGTAGTCACGCAGCCAAGTGCTGAGGCTGATGTGCCACCGGTGCCAGAAGTCCTGCAGGCTAACAGCCAAATAGGGTTGGCGAAAATTTACCATGAAGTGAAAGCCGAGCAGCTGGGCGCTGCCTCTCGCCAAATCGCTATACCCACTAAAGTCACCATAAATCTGCCAAGCAAATGCATAGGTTCCAATTAAAACGGACCACCCATCGCTACCGAGCTTGCCACTGAATGCGGCATTGGCCAAATGCGCACAATTATCGGCGATGACGCACTTGCGGAAGAGCCCCATCAAAATCAACATGCACCCATCCTGAAATGCTGTCGCCTGGAAGACACGAGGTTTCTGAACTTGTGGAAGCAAGTGCGAAGGGCGCTGGATCGGACCAGCGATCAAGTGGGGGAAGAGGCTAATGAAAAGCCCGTAGTCGACAAAGTTTCTGGATGCCTTTATCTTCCCTGCGTATACATCCACGATATAGGCCACTTCTTGAAAAGTGTAGAAGGAGATCCCCGGGGGAAGAATAATCCCTAGCATGCCGCGAGGGACGTTGTGCACTCCTAGCACATCGAGGGCGTGAGCTGTGGAATCGAGGAAGAAATTAAAGTACTTGAAGAATCCTAGAATCGAAAAATTCACAACGAGAGAAGCAATCAGGAGAAGCTTACGAGCGGCCGGATTCTGTGCGTCTTCAATCTTCTTGGCGATGATGTAATCAATGGTGGTCGACGCAATCATTAAAAGCAAGAAACGCCAGTCCCACCAGCCGTAAAAAAAATAGCTCGCGGCCAATAGCAGGCTATTCTGGCGGCGCCAATTCAAGCGCCAGTACACCAGGACGACCAGGGTCAGAAATACAAAGTAGACCGGCGTATCAAATAACACCTACAACTCTCCTTTCCTGAAATTCGAAGTGCATGCTGAAACCAATCAACTGCAAATTCCGTTCTGCGTCAATTCTACCGGCCAGAGGCAATGATCGATGGACTGGGACACCCGCTGGAGATGTAAGCGTAAACTCGACACAGCGTGCCCATTGCCGGAGCGTTTCAATTTGTGTCGAGAAAGATTCGGTGTATGAGTTCCAAGGTCAGCAACTGGTGGATCTCGGTCGTATAGTTCCGGTCTCCCTTGAGATGACCAGTCACGATGGCTTCCACCCCACCGCGATCAAGGTACGGCCGGGATAACGATCGAGAGTCGAGCAGCATTTCCCGAACGTATTTAGAAAGGGCGTCCCGATACCAAATTCGAAAGTGATTGAACTTGTGCCTGCCGAGAAAGAGACGTTCCAGATGTAACCCCGAGAAGAGATGATCAACCCGGGCCACCGATTGGGGCATTCCGTAATCGTATGCATATTCCGCTTTGAACGTAAACTCGAGCCAAGCCCTGGAAACTGCCGCGTGCAGTGGTCCTGACTCTCCGCCAAAGCCACGGTCGGTCCGAATTCGCCGCAGGGCAGCGTTCCCATCGCCGATTAGTCGGACACAATCGTCGCCGCCCGCGAAAACGTCACTCTTCGCAATGGCCGAATCCGGTGCGCGGAAGGCCGTACGCACCAGGTCATTATCGAGGTACGGAGTTCGCACGGAAAGCTGGGTTTCCTCTAAAGCAAGGAGGCCGTAATGGTGCCAGGGCGTCTGCCGGAAGGCAATAAACGAAAGGGTGTGCCCGTGGACCAGCTCGGAATAAGTTCTCTGGGCCTGCCGGACAAAGGAGAGAAACTCCGGCTGAAACAAACCTGCGGCCGGCTCCCCGGCTTTGAATGCTCGCAAACGGCGAAGTATCTCGCTCCCATAGTTGCCCGTCATCCTGACAGGAGCAATCTGAGCGGCACGCTCGTTCACGAAGAGATCAGAAGAACGATTGACGTAAACACATCCGTCGGTAAGGTAAAGTGTTCGCTCCGCATAGTAAGGAAAGCGGGAGAGAAACTCGTTTCCCACCGGAATCACCTCAAAAGGTTGGTCACACGCCTGGGCCACCTTTCGCGCGAGTTGCACGTCCTGGCATTCACGCAACGGACCCGCGAACGAATAACAGGGAAGAGATCTCGGGGGCGACTTCTGCCAGGCCATGATCATCCGCGTGTCCAATCCCCCGGTCAAAGACATCCCGATCCGTTCTTGCCCATTGAAGTAACGCGGGAGGTTTCGCGAGAAGGTCGCACGAAGCTCTTGGTAGTAAGCTTCCGGCTCGAGAGGAGGCTGGTTCTCCCATTCCTGCGGCTGGAAGTATGTGCGCTTCTGCGCCAAGGAGTCATTCCGAAACACCCATGCCGAAACCGGTGGCAGCAGATGGATTTCATTGAAGAGTGTTCGATTCTCCAACACACAGCCGCAAGAGACCAATTCCCCCAAACCCCGTGGATCTGGCGTCCGGAGTTCGGGGCGGACCGCCAGAATGGCCTTCGCTTCTGCCGCAAAGTAAAACGCTTCCTTTGATTGGTGAAAGTAGATTCGATGCAAACCAAACCGGTCATTGAAGAGAGTCGTAATCCCACGCGTCCGGTCAGTTAAGAGCCCATGAAATCTCCCATTCAAGCCCTTTGGAAACTCGGGGTCCCCCTCAGCGAGGTGGATAAGATAGGAGGGTCCTTTTGTTGTCATCTCATGACCTTGCTCCTTGAGGTGCTGAACGGTCCCCGGTTCGGGGTACTCCTCACCGGAAAATACCAGCACCGCATCGCCACGTTCGTTGCGGAGTGGCATTCCGTCAGAAAAGGAGTCTTTGCGCGCAATCCAGCCTACGTATATGCCCATAGCCTCATCGATCCACGTCCCCGACACGTAGGCGGGCTCATGGCGGAGCATCTCAACCATCCGCAGCAACTGCGGCTCCGCCCAATGGCGCGGCATTTTTGTGATAAGACCCACGATTCCAGGCATGTTTGTACGACCTAAACCGGAAGCACTTGGGGGGCTGGATTAAGCATCAGTCTTATGGTCGAAAGGTCTTCCGCGACGGCCAGCAAGTGGTTCATCTGTTCATTTCAACTAGGAGTTGGAGCCGGCGGGAGGAATTGAACGCTCCATCTGCCGAGTACGATTCGGCCGCTCTGACATTGAGCTACACCGGCTTAATTAGTGCTTCAGATTGTACCAACTTGCGCGCGCCTTAATACCCATCATGATTACGCTGTGCGGAAGGATTCCGAGAAGGCCGCGGTGGAGCTTCAATTTCATGCAGATCTTCCCCCAAGGCGTCAATGGGATGTAAAACCTAGGCGTCAAAATCTCTTCGAATCCATTTCGACTCTTGAACTCACGCAAAGGATTGTCACGTTTATTTCCATAATTGAACATCCCATACGTAATGTAGCGCACCTTTCTAGTTTCGCAGAGCTCCACCGCCTTCGCTATCAACGCATTGGCGGGCCTTTTGTCATAGTGGCTAGATTTGGTGGCCAAATTTAAGATGGACGCAACCTCTCCCCTATGCACCAGCTTAAGAAAACCAATCAACTCGGTCCCGAGGAATGCACAGATAAAGTCGCTCCGATTCACAAATGCGGAGTGATCCTTCTTGATCTGCTCAAGCGTCTTACCGTAATAAGCGTTTGGCTCGCCTTGCCGCAATGTCGACTCATTGTGGACACCAGCAATCCCTCTAACAAGCTCATCATCAAAGCATCGCACGGAGATTGTCACGCCGCGCTTTTGTGACCGCCTCACGTTCTTACGGCTTTCCTGAGGCAAACTCTCCCACCACTGCTTAAAACTGGTCGTGTTGGCCGCAGCTATGCTGTCCCACTCGAACAGGTAGTCGAACCTGGGGGCCGCTCCAGGAACTTTTTGGGCAAACGTGAAGATGTCGGCTCGCAAACCGTCCGAGCCTTGGGCTTTCAACACCCTCATGCAGACGTCGGGATCTTCGAGTTCCATTTCCATCCAAGCTTCATCATGAATCAGCGCAATCTTGAGCGCCTTTCCTCTAGTAATTATCGCCCTGTTGTCCAACTTCAATGCCAGTACAGAAATCCACTTACCTTTGACACTGATCTCGATGGGGCAGATCTTGGTACCTTCCAAAGTATGAGGTGCCTCCAAGTGTTCTTCACAATTCCCGCAGCTCTCAGTTCGTTGGTCTGTGGTAGTCATAGTTTTCGAGGCGAATTTCCTGCGCTTGTCCCGGGGCAGAGGAGAAGGGTTCTGTTCGGGAATCCTTTATGTTTCGCGTTGCGTCACTAGTCTTAATCCAAGATACGCGAGGAGTCGGCTGGCATGGTCAAATAATTTAATCAAATACTTAAGAAATACGTGCTGCCCGAGCATGGCAAGAATTGGCAGGGCCAGCAGGTAACAGGGCACAGCAATCAACGATTTTGTTGCGTTCTTCAGCCGATGCGTGGGGTGTTTTGGGAAATTGCTGCCGCGCAGCAGGGCTCGTTTCAGTAGATACCTTCGGTTGCAGCGCGAGGAAGGAACCACCTCAAAGACGACTGCTTCGTTACACCAAACAAATTTATGCCCCTGCCCCATCATTCGTCGGAAGAAGTCTACGTCTTCTCCAGCAGTGTCAAATTCCGATCGGAACGCAGTGTTGACCTCCGTCAGGATGTTGCGGCTAAAGAGCACGTTGCCGGTACGGGCTTCGTTCCAATTCATTCTGTATCCAGTAGCGTGAGTGGGCCGCTCGAAGAATTCGCCCTTCTTGACCCAATCAGGTGGGTCGATCTCGAAATGCGGCTTCACTGGCCCGAAAACTCCATCTACATCATACGAGACACGTGTGTTGAATAGATTCAAAAGCCAATCGTTTGCCGGAAACTCGTCATCATCAATGAAAGCGATGTAGTTTCCCTCGGCGTTTTGTAAAGCCTTATTACGCGCAAGTGCAATATTCTGTTCCGGTTCAATGCAGTAGGTCACGGACATTTGGTTGGTGGAGGAAAATGCGGCCACCACCGGTTCGGCAGATCGCATAGAGTCATTATCGGCGACGACCACGGAATAGGTAAACTGTCCGTCTGTCCTCTGGTTCTCCAATCGCGCCAGCAGTGCTTTCAAAAGCTCCGCCCTCTTGAAAGTGCAAATGCATACTGAAATATGATTGGGTTTCAAAGCGATGAAAGGTGAATGTGGATAAGCCCCGGGCATTTCTTCGCAGATGCTCATGATCGGGAAGAAGCCCTTGAAAACCTAACGATTGATGCCAACATTCGCCTGCTTCCCTCGGCCATACCAAGCACTGGCAAAACCTTGCCAATCATGCTTTCACTGAGCGGGAGCCCGAACGCGCGTGGGTGACAGCGCCGCGAACTCAAGCAATCGAGCACGGTCTCCTCGGTAACAATCTCATCCATGTCCAGCGCCATGACCAATGGAAATGACTGACGTTGGGTGTGGAAATCCAGCCCTACAAATGGGATCGCACCAGCCGTGTGCATCAGCGCTGGCGCTGTCTTGCTTGGAGCCCAACCGTCATACTTTCGATTCCAAGTTTCAATTCCCAAGAGAAGTTTGGTCCAGCACGGATCGAAAGACCTCCACGCGTCTCGCCTAGATGGATGCGCAAGCACAGCCAAGCCGCCAGTAGCGTGAACTGCATTTAATATCTCGCTAGTAGGCAAGCCATCCCCCAGAAAAGGGACCGGTCCCCACACTAGAACGTGCACGCGGTTGGCCCCATCGCTGTACTCAATGCCAGGCAGAACGAGGATCTTCTCGGAACTCGCTTGAGCACACGCGGCCCGATATTGATCTAATCGTGCCGCTGTGAATCCGCGGTCGTGCTCGGTCATCATCAAGACCCTGCAGCCACGCCGACTGAACTTGGCGCTCAACTCTTCGAGCGACCAACTCCCGTCATACGACCACTTGGAGTGCACGTGGCAAGCGGCAAGGTGTTCCATGGAGTTTCAGTTCCTCGCCTTGAACAAGTTGCCGTAAATGGTGTAGTAGACATCAGCGAAGAAGACCTTCGGATCATCGGGCCGCCAGTTGTAATAAGCATCCCCATCGTGAATATGCATGACCTCTCCCATCGTTTTCCAAAACGACGGCCATTCGCTGAGCGCTTTCGACCTGCCGCCTCGCAGCACGAACAAGAGATGCATGAACTCGCGACCCACATGTCTGCAGACCAAACCAGGGGTGACGGCTGGTGCCAAGCCAACTGGCGACTTCTCATCCATTGCAAGTCTCACCTGCCACGCAGGGTACTCCAGGCCCTGCCCGCGAGAAAGCGCCATGCTCCCCCAAGGTCTGCCATTCATCTCGACAAACCAGGCTTTCCCAGTGTTATCACGCAAAAGTTCGATCATGAATCCGCCCCGCCACCCGCTCACTCTGATGAATTCTTCGGCCTTGGTCTTCAGCACCTCAGATACCAGTTGCGAGGTGCAGGCACTCGATCCCGAGCCTTGGGGATTCATCATCCTTAATCTCCGGTGACCGCTCCAGGCTCGGACTCCCTCGGGTGCCGCAAGACCGAAGACGCCTTCCCCCGTTCCCACAATGAAAGGCTGCACCAGCAATGGAACACGCTCTCCCCACTCAGCCATCGCGTGTTCCAGTTCACCGGGATTTGCGCATATCCATTTACGGCAATCCTGTAGACGACCTCCTCGCACCGGAACACACTCCGCAGGTTTCAGAATAATCGGAAATGATTCGCTGGCGCTGAATGCACACACTTCGTTTGCGCTCCGAGCCAATAGGGTCTTGGGAACGCAAAACCCTGCATCTCGTGCCATTCGGATTTGCAGGCACTTGTTCAGGGCCAAATCAGCATTGGCACCAGTTGGTCCGGCCAGGAGCCAGTGTTTGGCAAGGTTCACTCTGCTGCTGATCCATACGGCTTTGTCATCCAGTGGGAAGAGTATCCGTTGAGGGTCATCCTGCATGCCATCCATGGAAGCCAAGAGGGACTGCAGGTCGGAAAGAGAGGCTTGCAGATCTACTTCCGGCGGGCAGATCTCGTGGCATTCAACATAGCGACTATGCCGTAAGGCTGACGCTCGCCCTCGCCGCGCAAAGGCCACAACGCGGAAACCTCCATCCACAAGGCTCCAGACCACTTCCGGAGCAGCCATAGCTTCTGCGAAACCTACGACGATGATGGGCTGTGACATATGGTGGCGCGAGACGAAATAGACTGAGGAGGGACGGCCCATGGATTCCTTGCCGCTTGAATCACTGGGATCGTGCGGTTGGTCGTCTGTCAGAATCGAGCTGTTTCAAACGCTGGGCAACCGTCAGCGATAACTCGATACCCGTTCTTATTCGGGTGCATGTCATTGGCAGTGCGGGCATAGAGTTCATTTTGTGCAGACGCTGTCAATCCAGGCAGCGCGTCTACGTACAAAATGTCCAACTCCTTGAGGGACTGGAACGTCTTCTCTAGGGCCAAACGCTCGTTGGCTACTAGCTGATTCACAACTTCATGGAGAGGAAGATTCGGGTGGCTCTGGAAATAGTTTGCAAAGACCATTTCCTTGGCCGGAATGACCACCACGATGAACTGGACATTATTCTGCCGGCAAAGCTCATTCATGTCTTTCAACAGTTCGAATGTAATGCGCATGCCCTCGCGGACGTTGGGGCTCTGCTGGTCAATCCTGGTTAGCATGCCTATTGGGCGGAAAGCTTCCAGTATGTTCTGGTCAGGGATAATCAGCGATGTGACTGAAGGGTCGAATCGGGGGGCGTCTTGGATCTGGACTTGGCCTTGCAGTCGCCCCAAGAAAGACGCGTGAAACAGGATTTGATAAACCATACTGTGTCGCGATAGCCAGACTCTGGCATCCCGTTGCAGGCTTGGGGGAGTAGGCGGCATGTCCCAGATATCGAAGCTGACTTTCTCGGCTGGAAATTGTCTCAAATAGGACCAATAATCGAGGCCGTAGGTGATAGTGAAGGCGTTTTCGAAATCGTCCCCCATGTAAAGCCCACAAATGATCATCCGAGGTTTCAGGTTTAGCGCTTTGGTTTTCAAAAGATAGTAGTACTGATTTGGCCCATATCCTCCCATACCCATATTGTAGACGCGCCGCCCAGTCAAACGCCCGAGCACGTACGGCCAAGAATCCTGCATTCTAGCCGCATGACCATAGGTGTGCGAATCGCCAATGGCTACGATGTCGACCGTCTCGGGCACTTCACGGTTACGGTAACCCCATTTGTCAAACCCAGCCATCGCGCTGGGCGAGGGGACGGCCCCAAGCACTTTGTCCGGAACCATGTCGAGGGAAAGGAAATCGGAAGGATTCAGAACAAGCCGCGCCATGAACTCGCACACCAGCAGGGCGAGTCCGATCGAAAGCGACACGATGGCACCAGTCAACAGAATCTTCTTGAGAGTCACGGCAGGTAGTCGATCAATCCAGCTTGAACTGGGCGCGCCAATCGCCTGTTTCGGACAAGGCCGGCTGGTCCTTCTTGTCGAGGACGTAGTTCCCCACGACTAGAAAATCCATTTCGGTCCTCATGAAACACCGATAGGCATCGTCGGGAGTACAGACAATCGGCTCACCGCGAACATTAAAACTGGTGTTCACGATGATGCCGTAGCCCGTCAGGTTTTTGAATTCGTTGATCAGTTCCCAATAGCGCGGGTTTGTCTCGCGGCTTACGCTCTGGATGCGCGCCGAGTAGTCGATGTGCGTGATGGCCGGCAGGTCCGAACGGAGAAAATACAGTCGCTCATACAAAGGCCGCTCATGATATCCCTCGGGTAGCGGAATCTTCTTGTCCTCACGAATGGGCGCGACCAGTAGCATGTATGGGGATTCGCGGTCCAGGTCGAAATATTCGGCGATGTCCTCCTCCAGTACCGAAGGCGCGAATGGCCGGAATCCCTCTCGGTATTTGATCTTCAAGTTCAGCTTCTTCTGCATCTCAGGGTTCCGGGCATCCCCCAGAATGCTGCGGCCTCCCAGCGCGCGCGGACCGAATTCCATGCGCCCTTGAAACCAGCCGACCACATTCCCTTCCGATAGCTTGGCAGCAACATCGGAAGCAAGTTTTCCGAAGTCCTCGTAATAGCGTGCGTTGGCGCCATACTTTTGGAGCGCGCGACGAATCTCTTTGTTGGAGAATTCCGGCCCCAGATACGAACCCCTGGTTGTATCTCGGCGCCCGTTCACGTGTCGCTCGTTACCTTCGTGGATGTACCAGACCGCGTATGCTGCGCCTACGGCGCCACCAGCGTCACCTGCCGCCGGTTGAATCCAGATATCTTCGAAAGTTCCGGCTCTCAAGAGCTTTCCGTTTGCAACGCAGTTGAGCGCCACGCCACCCGCCATCACCAGGTACTTGCTGCCCGTCAGTTGCCGGGCTGTGCAGGCAAGTCGAAGGACAATCTCCTCCGTCACCTGTTGAATCGCCAGCGCCATATCCATGTACGCTTGCGAAATATCGGACTCCGATTTTCGCCGCGGCACCCCAAACAGACGCTCCCACTTTTCTTCGGCCACCATTTTCAGCCCGGTGGCATAGTCGAAGTAGTCCATGTTCAGGACGATGGAGCCATCCCTGCGAATATCGACGATCTCCGTTCGAATCTTTTCTTTGAATTCCTCGGTCCGCTTTGAAGTGGGATTCCCGTAAGGGGCCAATCCCATGAGCTTGTATTCTCCGCTGTTAACTGCAAATCCGGTGTAGTAAGTGAACGCGGAGTAAAGCAACCCTACCGAGTGAGGAAACTGCAGTTCTCGTAGAATCTCGATATCTTTCCCGCGGCCATGCCCGATAGTCGTCGTGGCCCATTCTCCGACACCGTCCACTGTCAGGATTGCCGCATCTTCAAATGGTGAGGGATAAAAAGCGCTCGCCGCATGAGACAGATGGTGCTCCGGGAAGTACAAGGGCACTTTGCCTTCGCCGAACTCCGCCAGATGTTCCTTCAGCAACCGCCGCATGAAGACCTTTTCCTTGATCCACACCGGCATCGCCGACAGGAAGCTCACCAGGCCGCCCGGCGCAAATGCATGATAGGTCTCCAGCAAGCGCTCGAATTTGAGGAATGGCTTGTCGTAAAACGATATCGCAGTCAGGTCCTTGTATCCCAGGCCCGCTTCCTCCAAAACGTACCGGCAGGCATTGATCGGAAAGGATGAATCGTGTTTTTTCCTGGTGAACCGCTCCTCCTGTGCCGCAGCCACAATCTGCCCGTCGACGAGGATCGCCGCAGCACTATCGTGATAGTAAGCGGATATTCCGAGGACGGCCTGTTTCAGACCGCTCTTCCCTGTCTTGGTCATTGTTTCTGCGTTCACTGAGCCGCTAGAATAATGTATAGATGAACGGCGCGATCGCCGACCCGCTGGCGAACACCATCAAGGCGCCAAATGCCAGAATGATTACGATCAGCGGCAACAGCCAGAACTTCTTCCGCTGATTCAAAAATCCCCACAGGTCCTTTAGAAAATCCATAATTGCTTCTCCTCCTTAAAAGGGCCTCTCTAAATCCGCAGCGGAATATTTATGGTTCCTCACCACTAGCACCGATTCTTCACTGGCCTTGAATTCCTGCAGCTTCAAGGAATCTTTCCCAAACAGCCGGCGCAGGATGCCAACCGGAGTCACCACGCCGAAGAACACAATCGAGAGCAGAATCTTCGAGCTCACGGTCCCCAGCAGTTCTGAAAACGCCAGCCAGACCATCGCCACTGGCCGGAAGATCTGCGGCACAATCATGTTCAGGACCTGCAATCCTATGGCTCCATAGAGGAACCATTCACGCTTCCGAGAAATAAACAAGATCAGCAGCAGCAGCACCATCGCCATCCCCGTGTCCCGGCTCTGGGCTTTGGTGATCTTCTTTTTAAAGATCTCCATCATGGCTGCTCTCCTAGTGAGACCACACGGCCTCGGGGGGGCACGAAGAAACTTGCCGCAATCGGAACATCCTCCGTCCAGCGTTCAGCCTCGCCTCCTGTGAGGAACCGATATTCGTCTGCTTTAGCAGGATGCGACTCTACCTCAACGACAAACTGGTGTGCGAGGGAGCGAATCCGTTCCAGGCGCCCCGGAGATTCAATCGGCTGTAGCGAGAACATAAAGTCGACGAGGTGGTGTCGTCGAGCCAGCCCGCGGTCCACGGCCTTGCGATAAAGCCGATTCGTCAAGCTCTTCTCACCAAGTTGAAATGAGAAGTTCCGCCGGACAATGGTTCCAGGCGGTAGCAGTTTCCCCAGCAGCACGTTAGCACAGAGGTGCATGTGATGATGGCCGTCGAGGCGGCTTGGATGCTTCCCGTACAGTCGATTGAACTCGTCCAGTTGAGCCGCGACGACGTACTTGAACGAGCGAACGAGTCCTGGGTGAAACATGACAAGCGCTAGACGGTGACGCAGCAAATATGAGCGAATCTGGCGCTGATGTTCCTTGAGTTGCGCTTGACATTGCCGGGCCGAAAACGGCGTCGTAAAGTTGAGATGGAGACCGGTGTCAATACTCGACTCCCCGGCCATCGCCGCGGCACGTTCCGAATCCTCCATGAAAACCATGGCGCTGACCGAAGAGACGCTCTTGTGCGCGACGCAATCAAAAATCCGCTCAGTAGTCTCTCGGTCTTGACCCCAATCGTCGGCGTTGATGATCAGATGACCGGTTTGAGGTGCCTTCCCTGACTGGCGCGCCAGATCGCCATACGCAGTCACATTGTTCGAAGGATTCGTTCTAGCCTCGATAGAGAAGGAAGCCGCTCCAATCGGCGTTGATATCAGCTCCTCTGATGGATTCATTGAGTCACTCGTTTTGTAGTTACTCATCTGCGTTAGATGCGGAACATATACTATTCGCGGCAGCGAGCGAGTTGGCCGCTACCTTCGCCAATGGCGAACTCTCGGTGCTCAGGAACTTACTGGGTAATGAACTTACTTTGTTCCTGGTCCACAATATCACCGCCGAGGAGTAGCCGAACTGCCAAGGAATACGCAATCGAGTTGAGCGGGCGAAGTGAATATTTCCACTGATATCCCTGAACCAATCTCCCCCCGAATCCTTCCTTGTAATGCAGGATGCCGGCTTGCTTTGATCCCTTCTCAGGGTTAATCCGTACGCCCTGAAAATCGAAACGCTTGACGCCCATTGCGCGAAATTGCCTGATTGCTTCCCAGTGAAGCAAGTGCATAGCTCCCAAGACCGGTTCAACACGCGAGCCGGCATAGCAGTTATAGGCGGTGTGGTCGCTGAAAGGCGCCACCACGCATCCTTGGATGACGCCCTCATGTTCAGCTACAAATATTCTTATGTGCTCGCCGAAACTTGAGACCTTACGCTTGAAGCCATCATATGCCTTGAAGTCGACTCCCGATCTTTTTAAAGTTTCTGCAATCAGCTGATAAGAAAGATCAAGATATTCCAAACCACACTTAATCTGCACGCCGGCGGTCACTGCTTTGCGGATATTTTGTCGGAAGGTCTTTCGTATTTCACCCAGAAGAACCTCCTCCGGCAGACTGAGATCCATTACGACAGTGCCATAGGGAGCGGCAACGGCGCCATCGGGGTAGGTTCGAAAAATCGCGGTATTCCCGGAGGGAACAATCATCCCGGCGCCGGTCGAACGGAAATATTCAACAACGCTGTTCAAAAACGACCTTTCATCTTCTAAATCAAGGCTGTCAACCAACGGAATGGACTCAGTTCGAAAGCGAACCATACGAAAGCCGGCCTTTCGAACGATGGTGTACGGCAAAACACAACGCAGGTCCGACTTATCACCCGAGCCACCAATCCATCCAAATTCGTCGGCTTCGGAGTGTAGGAATGCTTCCGAGGCATAGATAGGCAGGCCTGGATTCCAATTTATCTCAACCGGCATGGCTGTCAGCTTATTCACCATCGCCTTCCGTCTAGTGCATCCAGCATCAGGGGTGCCGCAAGGTCAATGCGTTGTTTACCAATCCAGACAGCCTGCGCATCTGCTCGACTCTTCGGAAACGAGCGAAATCAGGTGTCACTACTTTCTCCGCTCGAGTTGCGAGAGCCCAGAAAAATCCGGCGAAACAAAGGACTCCACCCACTACAATTGGTGGGCGCGACATCTGATATATGCATCGAAAAAACTGCCACACTGGACTGCTTCCATGAGTGTAGTCAGTTCGTCCTGCGTTGTAAGCAATGCCCAGTGCGCCATGCTTTGCAGAACTGATCTTGCGGTGATGAAAGTAAGGCTTTTCAAGAAATGATCTCGTCTGCCAACCCTTCATTCGAGCTGTGATCACGGCGACTAAATCAACCCCTCCTGTTTTGATCGGCAGGTAGCCGCCGACGTCTTCGAAGCATTCCCGCCGAAACAACTGGCAGGCTCCAGAAACATGCTCGATGCTTGTAAAGCTGAAATCGTACTGAAACGATTCCTCCCGGAAAGGCGTTCCCGCGACTCCCAATCGGGGATTGTCGACAAACTTTTTCAGGAGGAAATCAAAATAGTCCTCGTCGAATGAAGTGTCGCCATCAAGATTGCCAACTACGTCATAGTCCAAATCCGCCACTCTCGCGTAACCGGCATTGAAGGCATGAATTTTCCCGGCGAAATGCCGTTCACGACGCTCGGGCATGCGAATTAGTTCGATCCAGGGGTGTTCAGCCGCATATCTCTTCACGATCTCATCCGTGTCGTCGGTAGAACCGTCGCTGACGATGACCCACTTGAGGGGAAGATTCGTTTGAGCAACTACCGACTGGATGGTCTTCTCGATGAAAGCAGCTTCGTTCCGCGCTGGCGTAATCAGAACATATTTTAGGTTTGCCGCCTTTGCCTTTCCAGATTCTCCTGGCGCAACCATACTTGAATGACGCGCCACTTTGGATTCTCCATAAGAACTGCCAACACAATCGGCCTGCGCCTTCATCTGTAAGATCTTGGGGTAAACCGCCTCGAATGTATGTATTTCGATCTTCTTTGTGCGCAAATATGCAAGGAACGAATCAACGGATGAAAAGTCGGTCAGGTCCTTTGTATGTCCTATGGCCACAATGGGTTTGTACGACTCAGGTTCCCTTTGATCCTCTTGAATAATTCTGTCGACCATCGAAGTCATTTCAGTCAGCGTCATGCGGCAATAGTCAAGTTTGAGCGGGTAACGAAACCGCAGATAGTCGAAGGCACTCGTTAACTTTTGCTTGGCGCTTCGACCCGCAATGACATACTGAGTGGCGTACGCCATACGCTTAGAAGTCGCCATCCTCCATGGAGGGACCATGTCCGTGTAAATCGGGACTTCAAACCAGGTGCCTTTAGGGTCCGGCTCGTTTACGTCGCTGCTGAATGGCCAATAATACCCATTCTTTACAGCGCGTCGATAATCCAAGCTATAGTTGCGCTGTAAACCACCCTTGAAGACAGAAGAGTCTATCTTGATGCCTCTTTCATTGAGGACGCTTGCAGCGGTTTGAGTTGGCTGGAACAACCAGTTCCCTCCACGGAACGACAGCGGTGTAAATTGGGGCTCATCGACTACATGCCGCAAGTAGGTAAGTGATGCATCCACGATCTCAGTGATTCTTGCTTTCGCCAACGTGCAGAGATTGTATTCGCTAAGGTCGAGGGACCACATTCCATTTTCATGGCGTGCGTTCGACCACTGAGGATGCAAGTGCAGCCCGATCTCAAAACCATCCCGATGGAATTCCATTATCTGTTGTTTAACGAGATCGATGGCGGGATCTGTGCCGTACGCCTCAATTTTATCGAACTCCGCGATTTCAACGAATGTAACGAACCGAGCTTGGTAGTCTTGAAACAATTGCTTGAGCCGACGCGCTGGCTCATAAACCAATTCGTCCAGCGCCCCGGCTCCATTGCCATAAATCTCGTAGTCGATGGTAAAGACGAAATCAATCATCGATACTGCTCCTTGATAAATTGACTCCCGGCCTTCAATTCACAGAGCCGGAGAAGTCGGGCTGAGCGCGTCTTTTCCATGCTCGTAGCTTGTGCACTTCCGAAAGCAGTTTGCTCATTAGCATGTTTGTCGCGAGATAATCATCGCGAAATTCACAGAGGATGCGTCGAGCAAATACGCGGACATTGTGCTTTTTCGTCGGCTTCCAGGAGTTGGTGCTGGGATCCGTTGAACGCTCAGAGACGATTCGGATGTCGGCTGTCTGTCCGGGGTCCAACGATAGAGCAATAGTGAGGCCACCATCCGTCCGTTCCAGCATCCCTTCGAGTCCATTCAACGTAACGCGAGGCAGTGGGTCTTCAGATTTCCATTGCCGATATAGAACATATGTTTCGGACTGAGTTCCGCTATTGGTCAGGCGAAAACGATGGGTATAGAACCGAACATGAATAACGCCGGTCGGCGCAACCTTTTTGCTGCACGCCAGTGAACATATGGTGGCCAAGTTATGCCATTCAAGTTCCCCGTCCAGGTCATTGAGTTGCTGCACGAATTTGATCAAATCCGCATAACCGTTCCGAAAATAGCCGTGATGCTCTACAGCTAGCGCAGGCTTTCCCAGGAAGAGATCAAAGGCGAATTCAGCTGGGTCTCTTGGGTAATGACGCCCAAACAAAGGAACTCCTCGAAACCTTGTGACAGCAACATCGATCAAGTCGCCGAGCGTCAACGCCTGCGGCTTGTCCGATGGGGAGGGATCTGTGTTGACGGCGGCAAGATAGCCGCAGGCCTCCAGAGCTTCTAGAGCTTGTGATGAAAACAAGCCTTGAGGAAAAACCATGACGTCGTCGAACGGAACCCCTGAAAGCTGGAAGTGCCGCTGCATCCTGTCTAGCGCCAGGCGTGCTTTGCCGCGAAGCAACCCTGAATCTATTGCAGCGAATTCCGCCGCGGTGTGGTCGCACCCGTGAATGCAGAGAGAGAGAGATGAGGGCGCCGTCGAAAACATGTCCGCAATTTGCGCGGATGACCTCCGATAGTTCCAGGGTATGAACGCAATACTCACCGAAACTTTCTGTTGCCCCATGGCCGTGAGAAGACGCTGATATCCAAGAAACCCATACCTTGGCCTCAACAACGGATCGTCGATGATGAAACAGGCTTGAGGACAATCACTGTGCCAGATGCGGCTTCCTAGGGCCCTCCTGAGAAAGATCATCAATGGAACCAGCCTCGAAAACCAAGGGAGAAGCCTTCCATGATCAAGAACACGCTCGTCTAAATTGGCCACCTCTTTACAGGCGGAAAAAAATAGCTCTGATCTGCCGTGATTGACGGACACGAAGAATGGTCGATCGGCTGTTCGAACCAGAACGCTCTGTCCCCGATGTGGCTCACCCTCGACAAAACAAGCATCCCTTGCAGGGTCCACTCCACGGATGGATAACCCGGAGAACTGGCGACACCACTCTCGATGATCTTTGGCAACCCAGAACGACGTATCAGTCGTCGGTGCCTGCTCCATTCCCAGCAGGCCCCCAAAAGACAAGTTCCGAATTATCGAGGTATGCCGCTCGGTGTTTCCGAAGCCATAAATGAAAATAAAATGCGACAAATTGATGAGTTCTAGTATCCCCTCGATTCCCGTATCGAGGGCGCCAGCCATCTGGACGAGCGTATTGATGTGGACGACCACGGCGGCAGAGGAGGGTAGAAGCTGTCCAATCGACTTTGCATGACGAGCCCCATCCACGGGAGTGAGAGATACGTCCGCTCCCAAGAACCTCGCGATTCGCTCCGCATTGATTTCGTGGGCAGTTGGGTTCTGCCAATAAAGAATCGCGACGTTATGGGCCGAGGAATCCATTTCAGCAAGCATTATAGCTAGGGAACGATTCGGAACGGAGACGCATAACAGAGCGGTTGCAGTTCGATGGAACTAGCGCTGGATGCGCGCTGAGCCGCCTGTGGCAAAGGCTCGTACCTGCTCGAGCGTGGCCATAGTGGTATCGCCCGGGAACGTGGTGAGGAGCGCGCCATGCGCCCAGCCCAGTCGAACGGATTCTTCGAGCGTCTCGCCCGCCAGCAAGCCGTAAAAGAAACCGGATGCGAAGCCGTCACCGCCACCGACGCGATCGAAAACGTCGAGCTGGCGTACAGGGGCGGTATAGGTTCCGCCATGGGCCCAAGCTACTGCGCTCCAACTGTGCCGGTTGGTCGAGTGAGTTTCACGCAGTGTAGTCGCCACAACTTTGATCTGCGGATATTTCTCGAGCGTGCGATCAATCATTCCCAGAAACGATCCCGGATCAAGCTTGGAATCGGCACCCACCTCCGGGCCCGGAATCCCCAAGCCCTTCTGCAGGTCCTCTTCGTTACCTACCAGGACATCGACGTGTTTCACGATGCGGCCTAGGGCCTCACTCGCGCGCTTCGCGCCGCCGGAAATGTTCCAGAGTTTCTCGCGGTAATTGAGGTCGAAAGAGACCACAGCGCCGGCGGTTTTCGCTGCCTGCATACCTTCGACAACCAGTTCTGCGGTGGTTGGGGACAACGCCGCAAAAATGCCGCCGCTGTGAAACCATCGTAATCCACCGCGGAAAATCGCATTCCAATCGAAATCGCCCGGCTTGAGGCGCGCGGCAGCTTCATTCGAGCGATTGTAAAAGACGACCGGGGCGCGCACGCCAAACCCGCGGTCGCTGTAGACCGCGGCCATATTGGGGCCGGTGACGCCATCGTGCGCGAAGCGTTTGTAGAACGGTTGGACGCCCATGGCTCTGACGCGCTCAGCAATGAGGTCCCCGATGGGATAATCAACCATGGCGGTGGCGATGCCGGTCTTCAACCTGAAACAGTCCGCCAGGTTGGCCGCAACATTGAATTCGCCGCCACTCACGTGAATCTGGCACTCGTGGGCCTTGCGAAAGGGGACAGCTCCCGGATCTAACCGGTGTACCAGGCCGCCGAGGGACAGGAGGTCGAGCGCGCCTTCGTGAGGTATGTGCAAGGTCTGGCTCACTCCGCTGAACCCCACGATTCGTCTCTCAACGCGTGTCTTCAATCAGTCGGAGATGCCGCAAGAAATCCTCATAGGTGCGTCCTTCCCCGACAAGTGGAACTCCGCACGTTGCAATAGGCCGGGCTGGATTGCCCTGCACCATTGTTTTCGGGGGAACTGACTTATTGACGACGCTCCCTGCGGTGATGACGGAACCTTCCCCGATGGTTACATTCGGAAGAATCGTTACGGTTGGACCGATGTAAACGTTGTTGCAGATGCGCACGGTTGGTTCATTCGTATTCTTGTTTCGGTCGATACTGTCCGAGAAGTGGCCGATAATGACATTGCGAATCCCGATGGCCACGTTGTCACCAATCCAGACAAGCTCCGGATGCGCTGTTTCAATGATGGCCGAGGTTCCGATGGCACAATTCTTGCCGATGCGGACGCCTCTCAGACGGTGTAGCCAGACTCGTAAAGTCGTCAGTCCCGGCGCATATAGCGCCAGTACCTGCAAAACTCGGTTCAGCAACCCGCGCAATAATTTCTCGCCCTTGGACCCGGCCTGATTTTCACTGACGACACCGACGAATCCGGCGCGAGATTCCAGTTTGGCTTGTTCGATGAGGATGGCCAGGTCTGCGATCCGCGGTGCCTTCACCAGCGCGGAGTATCCCAACTCAACCCCACAGTGCATCTCTACGAGATGGAGCACTTCCGCCGCCTGAAGGGAATCGCCGCCGAGTTCAAAAAAATCGTCCGTAACCCCTAGCTCTTTGTATCCCAAAACTCCCTTCCAGATTTTGATCAAGTTGTCTTCAAGCTCAGTTTTTGCCGCCACCATTTTGTTATCCAGCAGGGGCCGGCCCTCATCAAGCATCGGAAGCGACTTCTTGTCGATCTTACCCGAGGGAGTCATCGGGAACTCACGCATTCGCACAAACGCATGAGGAATCATGTAATCGGGCAACTTTTCTGCAAGTTTGAGTCGCAGTTCGGTGACACTCAAATCCTCATTTCGATCGCTGATGTAATAGGCCACTAACTTCTGTTCATCCTTTTGATCGAAGCGGACCATGACGGCGACGTCACGGATGCCGTCCAGGTGTTTCATGGCAAACTCGACCTCCGGCAATTCAATTCGATACCCGCGCACCTTTACTTGAAAATCCTTACGCCCCAAGTGGATTAAGCAACCGTCTTCCAACCGTCTGCCAAGGTCACCCGTAAGATAAATCTTCTTCGCGGGCCCTTTGGGGTCACTGAGGAACGCCTTTCCGGTGAGCTCGGGGTTCTGCCAATAGCCCAATGACATGTATTCACTACGGATTGCAATCTCGCCGATCTCACCCTCCGCGACTTCATTCCGCTTCTCATCCAACAGGAGTACCTCTCGGTCCTCGGAAACCGGGTATCCTGCCGGCACGTTCGTCCCCTCGAAGACGGATTCCTTGTTCGCGAAGAATAGGTAGTAATTGTAGGACTCGCTTGTGCCCATTTGATTGACCAGCAGGCAGCGATCGTCGAAGTGCTGCCGATAGAGATCAAATTCTCTGCGCGTCAGCGGCTCGCTAGCCATGACCAGAAGCCTCGCGCTATGAAATTTCTCCTCTTCCTTGAGGGTGTCCATTAATCGCCGGAACGGTGTAGGAATCCATTGAATGCTCGTGACTTCTTCCTGCATAAGCCATTTGGAAAGTCCGGAAAGCCCACGAACCTTGACGTCCCACGGATAGACAGAGCCTCCATTCAAGAGCGGACAATAGATATCCACTACTGACGCAGCAAAACTGGTTGAGTGCAGTTGCGTCATGCGATCTTCTGCTGCGATATGCAGGTTGTTGATCAGGCACATCGTGGTGTGTAGAAGATTACGGTGCCCGAAGGCAATCCCCTTCGGCTGTCCGGTCGAGCCTGAGGTAAACAGGATGTAGGCCATCGATTCTGGGTCAACCGGACACTCCGGATTGTCGGCGGCTTTCTTGAGATCAATGTCATCGATCATTAACATGGGGTGGGCGCCGCCTGAAATGTCTTGCGCGACACCATGGTGTGCATAATCTGTGAGGATCAGTTTCGACTCCGAGCTGTTCAACATGAAGGCCGTTCGTTCCTTCGGGAACAGCGGATCGAGCGGGACATAGGACTTCCCGGCTTTGAGGATTCCCAATAGAGCGACGATCCCGTAAGCGTCATTCTGAAGAACAAATGCAACTTGTCCGGCGCCCCGGCCCGTCGTTTTCAAAATCGCATGCGCGACGTTATTGGCAGCTGTATTGAGCTCTGCATAGGTAAGGGCTCGTTCAGGATCCTTGACCGCAACACGGGGGCCGTATTTTTTTGCCTGCTTTTCAAACCGTTGATGAATTCCCTGAAAAATCTCCGACGGTTCGAAACGGCAAAACTCGTTTGTAGGCTTCACTCGCGCAATTAGCTGGACCATCTCAAATGCCTCTCGCAACAGATCTCTTTGCGAATGCCTCGGCATTCTGGTCATCGTTATACCAGCCCCAAGTTGTCAGATGCCACTGGTGGCCTGTTTTCGCCGAATAGTCAAAATCTTTCAGAATCTCTTCGACACGGGAGCAAGTCTGGGCGCCGTCACGGTAGTGATAGGACGCGATCGCTAGAAAAGGGTGCTTTGAGGACAGAGTGGAGCGCATTCCTGACAACGCCTCGATCTCCGCACCTTCGATATCCATTTTGACGAAACTAACCTGACCGACTCCCAGCGTAGCCAGAATGTCATCAAGAGTTCGTAAGGCCACCCTCTCCGTTTCTTCGGCGCCGGCAATCTGCGCGAACACGGTAAAGCCCGGTGTGTTGTTGGTCGGCACGGAAAGCTCCGAAGTGCGATCAAATAGGGCCGAATGCACGACGGTTACATTCTTGATCCGGAGTCGTTTCAAGCGATCTTTTAGGTGGTCGCACATCACTTTCTGTGGCTCTATGGCCACCACCTTCCCACTGGGCCCAACCATTCGGGCGGCAATAATTGTGAAGTGTCCTGTCCAAGCCCCAGCGTCAACCACAACGTCGCCACTTTTGGGCGCTCGCAATTTAAAGTAGCCGTCCGCTTCCTTCCAAAGTAGGCAAATCAGAGAAATTGGCATGTAGCGGAAAAACATATCCAGGCAGAATGATTTGATCCCTGGGGGCAGATGGTCTTTCACCATCACACCCCATTGGCCAATTTCATATCGCTTTGGTCGCGCCGCGGTTTTTTGCATTGCCTTCCTCTTCATCTTGAACTCTATCGGGCTAACAGGCCCGTTCCGGTGTTGTCGAAATCGTGACCATCACAGACAGGCTGTCGCGTCCCTCGTCCGTTTTCACGGCTGCCCGCGACATATGCAAAAGGCAGCACCACCGGCGCCCACAATGATCTGCTCTCCTCCGAGGAAACGCATCTCGGTGAATTTCTCCGGTCTACCTTCACGAGATCCGCCACCGATGCCCACGGCGGGCAAGCATCTCGTCGGCTGCTGCGGGTCCCCAAGTTCCCGCCGCATAGTTAGGGAAATCAAATTGTTTTTCCCGCCACGCGTCCTGAATCGGCTCGACCACGCTCCACCCTGCCTCGACCATGTCCTGGCGCGTATAAAGACTGGCGTCGCCCGCGATTGCATCGAGCAGGACATTTTCATAGGCCGAAGGCGAACGCTCGCCGAAACTCGAAGCTTGATGAAAGTCCATCGAAACGGGCCGCAATGTCATCCCCGGCCCCGGACGCTTCGAGAGAAACTTTAGCGAAATACCCTCCTCCGGCTGGACGCGAAAGACGAGCTCGTTCGAGGCGCAGTCCACGCTCACGCCCTCCGTGACGGCCAGCGGCGCATCGTTAAACTGAATGGCAATCTCAGTGATGCGCTTCGGCATACGTTTGCCTGTCCGCAGGTAGAATGGTACGCCCGCCCAGCGCTGATTCTCAATAAACAGCGTGAGAGCCGCGAAGGTTTCCGTCCGGGCTTCCGAGTTGACATCCGGCTCTTGACGGAATCCGCGCACATCCTCACCGCCGATCCGTCCTGGCCCGTACTGCCCGGGAACCGCGCGCCGGCGGACTTCCTCGGGCATCATCGGCTTGATGGAACGCAGCACCTTGGATTTCTCGTCGTGTACCGATGTCGCGTGAAAGCCCGTGCTGGGTGACTCCATCGCGATGGTTGCCAGGATCTGCAACAAGTGATTCTGGATCATGTCTGCCAGCGCGCCGGTCTCCTGATAGTAGGTGACGCGGCCCTCCAGCCCAACCGATTCCGCAGCAGTAATCTGCACGTGGTTCACGTAACGCCGGTTCCAAAGTGGCTCGAAGATGCCATTGCCAAATCGGAAGGCGAGGATGTTTTGCAGGGCTTCTTTGCCGAGGTAGTGATCCATACGGTAGATCTCGGATTCGTCGAAGGCCTGGTGCAACTGGTTGCTGAGTTCGCGCGCGCTGGCAACATCGAATCCAAACGGCTTCTCTACAATCAGGCGCCGCCACCCGTCGCCCGGGCCGAGTCCGGCCGCGCCGACACTCTGCGCAACCGCCACGTACTTGCTAGGCTGGATGGCCAGATAGAAGACGACATTGTCACTGGTGTGGCGCGCCGTCTTGATCTCCGTCAGTCTGGTTCCAAGATTCTGGAAGAGCTGCGGATCGTTGATGTCTCCCGCCACATAAAAAAGACTGTTTGCGAATGCGCGCCAAACGTACTCATCGAATTTGGTGTCTTCCGAAAACTGCTTGACTGCATCCAGCATCTTTGCGCGAAACTGCTCGTCTGAAAGAGGCGTGCGCGAAGTCCCAAGCACGACGAAGCCCGGTGAAAGTCGCCGGTCGTATGCCAACCGGTACAGCGCCGGCATCAGCTTGCGCTTCATCAGGTCCCCGTCCGCACCGAATATAATCACCGTGCATGCCAGCAATCCCTGCTCGAACTGGGGCTGATCGTGAAACGGAACCTCCAGGCGCATGGATTCCCGCACGCTCCGTTGACCAATGTCAGAGGGAGAGGAGCGCTGGGCAGGGTCCAATTTTCCTCGATCGCGGCGCTTCAGTATCATTGGGTGTCTTGGCCCATTTATATCAAACCCGACTATCGCAATATCGTCGGAATTTCACTGCGTTACAGCACGCCCTCTTGCTGGGCGACCAAAAGGTTTGACAGGGCATGAAACAATTGTGACTGCGGCCATCGGAGGAATGAGACAGTGTGCTTGATTCCGCCCAGGTAGACTCGCGTCACCCAATGGCCTGCGGGGAGTGCATAGCGCCGGACCAACCGTGCGGCGAGGGTCTCGGCTAGGTCCAGCGCCCGCGGGATCTCGTTCCGGAGCAATACACCAAGTGTGATTGCTTCAGCAACATTGTACATCTCGAGGCGAACGATCTGGAGGCGCGGGGCAATGGCAAATGACTTTGGGTTGTCCTGCTCGTCAAACAGAGCCTTGCGATACCACGCATACCCGCGACGGATCGCCTCCTGTACATCCGCGCTCCGCAATTCGCGGTTAATCTTGTGAAGGTTCTTTAGCACAAAGCACGTATGGAAATTGTCGATGAAGGCTTCGGCCGGGTTATCAATCGCGTACAACCAGGAGCCGTCCTTCTGTTGGCTCTCCAGGATGAATCGCAGGTTCTTCCAGGCCTTCTCTCGAAAGGCGTCGTTTTGAAATCTCCGCGCCGCATCAAACAGCAAGAATGCTCGATAGGCGCTCGCGTTGACGACCTTGCCCCAGTCGTGCGGGGTATAGCTGCAAGCCGCTGAGTCGGTCCCCGTCGTCGTGTCATTTAGATCCTCGAACACAAATGCCGTTATCGAACGAGAAATTTCAAGATAGCGATTCTCGCCCGTCACGTCGAACAGTTTGGTAAACGCCTCGTAACAGTAAGGAGTTGCAGTGATGTGCGGGGTACCCTTCGGCATCAATCCATTCACGTTTTGCCAGTCGAATGGATAGCCCCAACAAAATCCGCTGTAACCCGGTACGCTTTGGGCCAGTAGTTCGTCACCAAGGTCTTTTGCCTTCGTTAGCCACGATTCGTGCGTCAGACCTGGAAAGGCAGGCGCAGGCGGCTTTCCGTTTGTCGATTGCTGGTTCTGGCTCGCTTCATACAAGTTCAGATACCCCAATATCAATTGGGCGTCTGCGGTTGGATATCGATCTTTCTTTACGAACATTGCTCTCAAACGAGGGCAGATGATTTCCATCCAGACGAGTGGAGCCGTCAAAATGACCCCCATTGGGTTCTTCTCGTAATACAGTCGTCGCGCAAATCGTCCAAATCGACTTCCCCAGATATCGTAGGGGTCGTAGCTTGCGTACCCGACTTTGTCCAGCCAAGCGGCGAATTTATAAACCGCGGTCCAGATTTCGGTCAACGTGAGAATGGAATCCGCATCGGAATCTGCACTCATTCCCTTGCTGGCTTTAAACTGCAAGGCGCTCCCGATAGATTCCGCGGTCGAAGAAATGTCGCCAGTGACGTTCACGCGTCCTTGCCTACTTAACTTCTCGGTAGTCGTCCGCATGATCTTAGACAATATGGCCCGCGCCGCCACACAGACCATCGCTTATCACGATGACCAATTCGACGGCTCGTATTAATCGCATCAAAATGGATACGACGGTCGTCGCAGCGATATACAGCCCATGATCACTGGCGAAGTAAGGTGGGAGTTTGAGTCAGCATCCTTCAGCTCCCCTTGAGCATGCGCATTCACAAAGAATGGGCGAGTGATTGAGGAGAGGGCAACCGTTAACTGCGAATATGAAATCATGCACCAAGAATGGGCGGCCGGTGCCCGTCGGCTTTGACAGTTACACGCAGGGTTCTGAAATCCGCGACTGCAGAGGCATGCTGCGTTCATGGTGAGTTCGCACCAAAACCTCAATGATTCGCCTCGCTGCCTGGCCATCCCAGTTCTTGGGCGTGGCACCGCCTTTTCGTCCCAGCTGCCGTCGGATGGCCTTGCGGATTCCGTCCTTCTTAGTCCCCGCGATCAGGTTTGTCCCACTTTCCACCGTCACCGGTCTTTCAGTATTCTCTCTCACCGTGACGCATGGGACCCCGAGGCAGGTCGTTTCTTCCTGAATTCCTCCCGAGTCGGTCACCACGATGGCGGCATGCTTCATCAGGCAGAGAAAATCCAGATAACCCAAGGGATCGGTCAGGATAATTCCAGTGGGATTACCTCCTGCCTCACTGGCATCAGCAACGAATTTCTTCTTGTCCAACCCATTGATAAGCTCCAAATCGAAATCCTTCAGCCGCTGCCGCGTCCGCGGATGTACAGGAAACACGACGGGGCATTCCATCACCAATTCTTCCAGCCCGGCCAGGACATTCATGAAAGTGTCTCGGTTGTCCACATTCGACGGTCGGTGCAATGTAAGGAGGCCGTAGCGGATGATCGCCCTGCCTGCGTCGCCATTGGTCCTTTTAGGCCGCAATCCAAGCGTCTCCAGAATCGTGGAGGTTTCCGCTTGTTCCTTGAAAGCCAGAAGAGAATCGATCATGGTGTTGCCGGCGAAATGAACCTTGTCGAGTGAGACTCCCTCATTTCGTAGATTCTCGATCCCGCTCTCCTCGGTGACAAAAAGCAGATCGGACACCTGATCGGTCACCACCCGGTTGACCTCTTCGGGCATCGACCGATCAAAGGACCGCAACCCCGCCTCCACATGAACGATCAGCGGCCGCCGACCTGCCGCATCAAAAGATATCTTCGACGTCACCAGGGCACAGGCCATGGTCGAATTGACGTCCCCGACCACCAGCACAATGTCGGGTTTCTGTTCCAACAGTACAGGCTCAAATTTTTCCATAATTTCTGCGGTCTGTTCGGCGTGCGACGCGGAACCGACTCCCAGGTGCACATCTGGTTTGGGTAACCCGAGGTCGGCAAAGAAACGGTCTGACATGAGCGAGTCGTAATGCTGCCCCGTATGTACCAGCACGTGATGAATCCGTGGGCCGCCATTCTGATCGTTGTGCTCGCGGATGGCCCCAATGATGGGTGCAACTTTCATGAAGTTCGGACGCGCACCCACGACAGTGAGGACCTTCATTTCTCCGCGCTGCGGCATATCGCTCACCTGAAACTTCGCAGGCTCCTATCGCTCAATTCACAGTCGGCCAACATTTTCACTTTCTCGGAGTGCAATGAACTCGTCTGCGGTTTTCCCCATTTAAATTGAGTTCCTTGAGTCGCACGTGGTCTCAGGTACGGTAGGGATCGATCGAGAAGGAACATTCTCACTGGCTTTGTGGTAGGCATTGGCGTTCCGCGATGGAACTGATCCCTGCAACAATACTCTCAAGTGCGGGGCCGCGTTCGATATCATTCTCGTTCGTTGCTGTCCTCTGTTTCAATACCAGCTTGGTTCTCAGGTCCTCCACGGTCTCAATCAGCACGAGGCGTCCGCTCGTGGCGAGATACCTGTCTACCCCTCCGATGCGCCCGCGGAAAATACTGTAGACGGGCACGCCCAGCGCGGCTGCCTCCCGATTCATCGTTCCTCCCCCGCTAATCACCAAATCGGAGAACCAGATCAAGTTCAGGCCATCCACCATATGATCCGGAATGATAATTTTCCCCTCTTGAATCCAGGTCCTCCAATCCCTCTCCAGCGCCGCCGCTTGCTTTCCGTTGCGTGGGAGCAAAATCACGCGCACTTCGGGACTTTCCATAAGCAGACGTAGAGCGGCGTTAAGCAGCACCTCGGCCTCGGCGTTGTGGTAGTGCGCCTCGGTTGCGGGCGGGCGCACCGTGACGACCAGGTCTCTCGAACCGAGCCCCAACTCACGCTTCAAGCCAGGATCCGGGCGAAACCGCGGGACGTACACATCCTCTTTCAACCCGGGATACTTCATTACATGTCTCTTGGCTTTCGGCGCTGACGAATCTGGAATGAATTGCGGCAGGAATATCCAGTCGGATTTCAAGAATCCGACCTTGGCGGTGAATTCATAGTCGGCGATCGTTACCGTTGGAATTCCAAGCAGGAAGCTCGTTAATAGCTGGGCACGCGAGCCATGAGAAACGGCCAAGTCGGGCTTTTCTTTAGCCATCAAGGGTATCAATTGCAGTGCCCTGAGGATGGTTCCGATGATCTTGAATACGCGATTTTTGCCCCAGTGTCCTCCGATGACTTGGCAAGAAAGTCGGTGAAACTTCAGGAGCTCGCAAACTTGGTAGGAATCCCGTGCCGTCAGAATCACGCTGTGCCCCTGCTTCCGAAGCTCCTCTATGATGGGCAAGAAGAACGGGACGTGTGGTGAATTGTCCAGGTCAATCCAGATCCTCTTTACAGGTCTTTGGATTCGCGGCAAATCAGGCGCCTGTGATTGAGGCGTGCGGAGGGGGGGCTCAGCTGTATTGGCGGGATGAACCATGGCTTCGGGCGGGTCGTTCCTGTTGCTGACAGCAGGCGGGAAATTTCGCGGCGTGCGAAGGAATCTCGGACAGGGCTAGCTCGCAACTCGAGCCGAAGCGAATTGCGTCACAGCTTCGGCCACACGCTGCTGTTGCTCTGCCCTCAGTTCCGGATACATGGGCAAAGAGAAGATCTCCGGGGCGACTCGTTCAGTAACCGGGAAATCTCCCTGTTTGTATCCGAAATTCTCGTACGCCTTTTGGAGGTGGAGGGGGATGGGGTAGTGGATTCCGGTGTCGATTTTCGCTTCGGCCAAGTGTTTCTTCATCGCCTGGCGGTCCTGCACGCGAACCACGTACAGGTGATAAACCGGCCGCGACCATTCGGGGCACACTGGCGTGACAACGCCCTCAACTCCGGCGAATAGTTCATCGTAGCGTCTCGCGACTTCCAGCCGCTTGCGGTTCCATTCCGCCAGGTACCGCAGCTTCACTGCCAGGAATGCGGCCTGGATAGAATCGAGCCGCCCGTTGTATCCCTCCATGTCGTGATAATACTTTTTCGACTGGCCGTGATCACGGAGGATTCGCATCTTGCGCGCCATCTCTTCATTGTTTGTTGTCACCGCTCCGGCTTCGCCGCAAGCTCCCAGGTTTTTCCCCGGGTAAAAGCTGAATGCGCCGGCCATGCCGATCGTCCCCGCTTTTTTCCAGCGGTTGTCCCTCTTCGAAAAATACTCCGCACCGTGCGCCTGGCAGGCGTCCTCCACCACGATCAAGTTATAGCGCTCCGCCACTTCCTGGATGGCATCCATATCGGCGCACTGCCCGTACAGATGCACCGGGACCACCGCCGTCACCGGCGCACGCCATTTGCGGTGATGAGGCCTTCCCGTTTCGCGATCAAGATAGCAATGCAGTTCGAGATACTCTCTCAGCTTCTCGGGGTCCATGCAGTAAGTGCGCTCATCAATATCCACGAAATCCGGACGTCCGCCCGCCTGCGTGACTGCTTCCGTGGTCGCAATGAAGGTATTGGGGACGGTAAGGACCACATCGCCCGCCTGCACCCCGGCTGCCATCAGTGCGAATCGTACCGCATCGGTGCCGCTGGCGACACCGACACAATAAGTCGTATCGCAGAACTTTGCGAATTCGCGCTCGAATTCCTCCACCATCGGTCCGCCGACAAAACCGGCTGTCCGCAGGGCCCGCTGAAACGCCACCACCAATTCTGGTTCCAGTTCCTTGTGCAGTGTCACCAGGTCCAGAAACGGGATTGTTTCGCTGTTCGATCCGTTTTGTGTCATGGGGCGATCCTCGACTCCTCAGGGATGCTGCGCAATATCTTGGCAGGATTTCCTGCGACGATAGTATTTGCGGGCACGTCTTTGGTCACCACGCTGCCGGCTCCTACGATAGCGTTCTCTCCGATGACTACATTCGCGAGAATTGTTGACCCCGAACCGATGGAGGCGCCCTTCTTGACCAGCGTCCGCTCCACTTTCCAGTCGTTCTCCGTTTTCATCCCGCCGCCGGGAGCTGTCGCCCGCGGATACGAATCATTGATGAATGCTACGTTGTGACCGATAAAGGCGTCGTCCTCGATCGTCACGCCTTCGCAGATGAAGGTGTGGCTCGAGATCTTGCAGTTCTTACCTACCGTCGCGTTTTTCTGGATTTCAACGAACGCCCCAATTTTCGTGTTATCGCCGATGGTACAGCCGTACAGATTGATGAACTTGGAGAGTTTCACTCCCCGGCCAAGCTGCACGTCGGGAGTGATGCACACATATTCCGTCATAGCTGGATGATTTTCCCTTTCTGTTTCAATGATTCGTCCGCCGCTTCCAGCATTTTCACCACGTGCATTCCTGCAATTCCGTCGTTGAACGGTGTCTTGTTGTTCAGGATGCAGTCTACGAAGTAGGCTGCTTCCGCCTTCAATGCCTCCACCTGCTCCACCTTCGGCGACCACATATCCCCGGAGCGATAGCTCACCAGCAACTGGTACATTCCCTCGCCGCTCGACATCTGCACGCCTTTGTCGTAAATCTTCAACTTCTCGTCGGCTTCCAAGTCGTTCCATACCAACATTTTCTTTTCGCCGCCGATCAAGGTCATGCGCACCTTCACCGGCGAGAGCCAATTCACGTTGATGTGCCCGATCATGTTGTTCGGATAATAGAGAGTGATGAAAGCCACGTCGGCCACTCCATTCAAATGCCGCTCGCCGGTCGCCACCACTGCTTCGGGCTTCCCCTTGATGAGGTAGTCCATGATAGAAAGATCGTGTGGCGCCAGGTCCCAGATCACGTTTACGTCATGCTGGAACAATCCCAGATTGACGCGCGTCGAATCATAGTAGTACAGGTCGCCGAGAGTTCCGTCGTCGATCAACTGCCGAATTCGTGTTACCGCTCCCGTGAACAAAAACGTATGATCCACCATGATCTTCAGGCGATTGCGTTCCGCGAGCTCGATCAGCTCTTCCGCCTGCGCCGTTGTGCAGGTGAACGGTTTCTCCACGAATACGTGCTTGCCGTTTTTAAGCGCCGCTTTCGCAAGCTCATAGTGCGTCCACACCGGAGTCACCACCGCTACCACGTCGATGTCCGTCGCCGTCAGCAAATCCTTGCAATCTCCCATCACCCGCATGCTCGGATAAGCCTGATGAGCGCGCCGTTGCGAAGCCGCGCTCTGATCGCACACTGCGACGACCTTCGATTGCTCCTGTGCATGAAAATTCCGAACGATGTTCGGACCCCAATAGCCGTATCCGATCACTCCAATTCGAATCATCTCTTTACCTGCTTCGGTTTTCATGGAGGTGCTTGAAGGGCCGCCGCCTAGACGTGCAGCCATTTTCTCCACCTTGGACTATGAATCTGACAGAGGGATACACATGTCGCCGCCTCGAGCAGGAGATCGCTCCCGGCAGCAAACCACTGAGGAACTAAAACATCGGAGTGCGGTGAAGCAGTACGTAGAAACGCGCTGTGGCTCCCATGGATCGCCCTCGGTCAATAGGCGCCATCACCGGAAAGGACCGCGCGTGGGGTCTGCAGAAGAATCTTCACATCCAGCATGGGCGACCAGGTCCGCGAATATTGCAAATCCAGACGAACCATCTCGTCGAACGTAGTCTTGCTCCGCCCGTGTACCTGCCATAAACCGGTTATTCCCGGCTTCGATTCCAGCACGCGCCGACGGTGCCAGATGTCATACGCCTCGATTTCATACGGAATAGGTGGCCGCGGTCCCACCAGCGACATCTCGCCGACCAGGACATTCCAGAATTGAGGAAGCTCATCGAGGCTTGTGCGCCGCATGATCTTGCCGATCCAAGTGACACGCGGATCGTTTGTAATCTTGAATACGACCTGCTCTTTTCCGTTGGCGCCCGATTGCCCGGCTTTGCCGGCAATAAACTTTTGCACATATTCACGGTGAATCGTCGCATCCATCGAGACCCGCATCGAACGGAACTTTAGAAACATAAACGGGACACCGAATTGACCAACGCGTACCTGGCGGAAGAAGATTGGCCCCTTCGAAGTCAACTTAATCAGTGCTGCCAGAATCAGGTACGCCGGCGCAAGAACAATCAGTGCGGCGGCGCTGCCCGCGCAATCCATCACGCGCTTGATAAGCAGCGACAACTTTTTCCTCTTCTCCACTTCGAATAGGTCGGGATAGAGGGCCGCATCCACCACGCGCCCATTCCCATTGCCGTTCCAGCCGTCCGGGAACGCATAGAACGAAAGCTGAAAACTGCTCAATTGCAATGGCTTGAATGCCTTTTGAAGTCCGGCGGTCACTTTCGATTCGATGATTTTCACGGCCGCACTCACGTCCGTGCCGCCCAGTTCGGTGAATATGACCCCAAGTACGGAGCCCGTCTCAAACCAGCCTGCCAGATCTGTTTCGCGGATCGTCTCGTTCAGCACGCCTGCCATCTTGTGCATCAGCGCGGCGTCACCCTTTCGCTGTTTCGTTCCCTTGCTGTCAATCAGCATCAGCAGAAGATGTTTTCGCGAGCGCTCCGAGCGCTTTCTCTCGCGGCACAGCATGCGCCGAAACTGTTCTTCGGCAATCAAGTCCGCCAGAACGCCGGCAGAAATGCTTTTCGAGCTCTTCGAGGGATTCTTCGATTCTTCGAATACGCCTTGATTTGCCATCCTGGGGAGACTCACAGTCTTAGTTGAGAAAATTCTGGTGAACCAAAACCCGCTTCTTTTCGGTCTAGACAGCCACAGGAACTACGCGAATCTGCGAGGCAGCTTTCTCCGGACTCGGACGCGTGGACGATCGCAGCGAAGTCACAAAAGCAGAATCAATCTCTACCGCCGCTGACCGCTGCAGCAACGTCACCGAAAGGACTAGCCGGTGATTTCCTCTGAATTCGACCAAGATTCCTTCCAGCCCGCTCAACGGACCCGAATCAATCCGCACTCTGTCGCCCGCGGCCAAAAACGGCCAGGGCTGGTTGGGCATTCCCGAAGCGACCATTTTTTGAATGGCCTCAATTTCCAGTTCATTGACGGCAACGGGTGTGCGATGCGTACCCACGATCTGAATCACGCCCGGCGTCTTCAGGATCGGCAGCCGATCCTGGGGGTTGAAGCGGCAGAACAGGTAACCGGGAAACAAAGGCGCGTCGACTTCTTTGATCCGATCCGACCAGCGCTTCCTGCACTTGTACAGGGGGAGGAATAGCTCAAATCCCTTTCCGCCAAGATGATCTGCTACTCCCTGCTCGAAGCGTGACCGGACCTGAAGCGCGAACCATGGAAAATGGCAAAGTTCGGCTCTCATACCTTGAGTATGTCGGACCTTCAATCTCGCTGTAGGGTTCTGTGTCAATCTCTCTTCATTCATGCAAGCTACCGCCACAAAAGTCCCAAAGGCTCGCTTCCTGAATTCAAATATGGGGTTTGCACGATGAGTGCCACCCCTGGTGCCCACCCAATAATTTAGTAACTCTATGGCGCTGAATGGGTTAAATTGAGCAACGCACAGTCTCACGTGTCATTCTGAGACGCTTCCCTACCCTCCGGAAGAACATTGCTATCCCAGAGCTGCAACTGTTTTCCCTACCGTATGTCACAGATAACAAAGCTTGTATGTCCTCTATGTCGGTATTTTGGCCCGCTGAGATTGCCCAACACCCGTGAGACACCTTTCCCCGGTCATTTCTCGTCCATTGGCCACAATTCGTCATGAAAGGCTGATAAAACGTCGGTTTAATCTCAACTTCACGATAGATCAGTCGCTGTTTGGATTCCCAGCTCATGACTGGCCGGTGAATGGACTGACATCAACTGGACGTCCCGGGGCATGTTTTCCCGCCAGTGATACCCTTCACGTTTGACCAGTCTTGGCCTCGTTTCGGCCATCCCCGTAACCGTAGCCCGTGTAATAGTAGGAGCCATACGCACTGGCCTCATCCACGGCATTGAGCACCACGCCGATCACATTCCGGCCCCGCAGTTCCTGCACAGCACGTTGGGCTGACTCCGAGGGTGTTGAAGCGGCACGCACAATCATCAACACCCCGTCCACCAGGTCGGCCAGGACGCTGGCATCCGCCACCGGAAGACATGGAGGAGAATCCAGGATTACCCAATCAAACACAGGCGTGACGCGATCGAGCAATAACTTCATCCTTCCATTCGACAGCAACTCGCTCGGATTGGTCACTTCGTTCCCGCCGGCGATGAAGCAGAGATTACCTTCCTGTCCATGCTGGATCACTGCTATCTCATCTACTTCGCCACGCAGATAATCCGTTAGACCCGGGCTGGATGGTGCGCCGAGCGGCACATGCAAACGTGAGCAGCGCAGATCCGCATCAATTATGAGCACTCGTCGGTCGGGCTGCCGGACGATGGCTTGAGCCAGGTTGCTCGTAACGAACGTCTTCCCCTCACCCGGGATCGAACTCGTCACCAGCAGGGAGCGCAGCGTCTGCGCCCCGCGAAGCTGATACAGCCGCGAGCGCAAGGTCCGAAATTGCTCGGCTCCATGCTCGCTCAACGAAGAATTGAAAAAGACATTCACGTTTGGGTCGAGGTGCCAATGCGGGTGCGCACAATGCGTTCGCAAATCGTCAAAACGCAAGTAGCCCGCCAGAGGTGGCAGCGTGCTGGTTCTCGAAATCGGTTCGACTCCGATGGCCGACGCACTCACCGATTGCCCGGCGGGTGACTGGGTGGTCTCCGCGGCAGGGACTAGGCGGTCCACTGCCTGAACAGCGGCTCGCTCCTGCTCAGCCTTTTTCAGCGCTTCGTGAATACGACTCATGGTTTCCTTTCCCGCGATGGGGACAGCAAGTCATTCGATTTGCGTAAGCGCCCCAGCAATTCATCCAGGTTCTGCAACAGAGCCTGGGCATCGGCCACTTGTAGGGCCCGCGAAGGCGTTCCCACGCAAGACGTTGGTTCGATTTCGTCCAACTGAAACTCCCGCGCCACCTCTTCCACCAGGTGAGCGGGCACCGGCCGCAAGTGATCCACATAGGCGTTAATGAGTGCGTGTTCGCAGAGCAGATTGACAACGCGCGGAATACCCCGCGAATATATATGCACGGCCTGAATCGATTCCTTGGAAAAGATGGGCTCTCCGTTTGCTCCTGCGATCCGCAATCTCTCGGCGATGTATCCGAACGTTTCCTCGAGCGTCAGCTGTGCCGTTCGGCAGCGCAGCGTGATGCGCTGGCGAAGTTGCCGCAATTGTGGCAGTTTCAGCTTTTCTTCCAACTCCGGCTGGCCGGTCAGAACGATCTGGAGCAGCTTCTCCGTCGAGGTTTCGAGGTTCGTCATCAGGCGGATTTCCTCGAGCACCTGCAGGGAAAGATTCTGTGCCTCGTCAACAATAAGTACAGCGGTTTCTCCGGCGCGATACCGCTCCAGGAGCCATTGATTCAGCCGCATCAACACCTGGCTCTTCTCACGCGTGTCGCAGGGAATCTCGAAGTCAGCCATGATGAAATCGAAAAGTTGGCTGACATCCAGTTGCGAATTGAAAATGAACGCCGTCGCCACCCGCTGGCCGTGCAGCCAGTCGAGCAGCCGGTTGAGGAGGGTAGTCTTGCCAGTTCCTACTTCACCTGTCAGCAGGATGAAACCCTTGCGGTTCTGTATCCCGTACGTCAGCCCCGCCAGCGCCTCCTGAATCTGTTTCGTCAGGAAAAGATAGCGGGGATCCGGATTGACGTTGAATGGGCTTTCGCGCAGTCCAAAAAATTTCTGGTACATGATGTCCTTACGCTCTCCCGCTTGTTCCGATGCCCACTGCTTCTGGCTCGCGCAGGGCCTGTCCGTCCGGCTTCTGGTTCGACGATGGTTCAATCACGGGCACCATGGCAAGCACAGGCAAATGCAGTGTGAATTCAACATCGCGCTCGGTACGCATCGAACTGTCTTTCATTTCCAGGAGGAAAGCTATCGCCAGTCCTAGGCTCAACCCTCCGCCGAAGCCGCCAAGCGCAAATAGCGGCCGATTCGGAAACGACGGTTTGTTCGGCAAGTTCGCAGCATCCAACACGCGAAATTGCTCACCTTCCTGGTGATGTTCCAGGTCCCTTGACATGGCCGATTGGTCACGCTTCCTCAAGAGGTCGTTATAAAAATCGAGCGCTGTTTGATGGTCGCGCATCAATTCTTTGTATTGCTGCTCAATGGCTGGACTCGATTGGACCCGATCCTGGTAAACCTTGATCTGCTGTTTGATCTGCTCCTGCTGACGCGCTTTCTCCGCGATCACCTGTTCATAGTTGTGGATCTGAGCTCTTAATTGGGCAACTTGCGGCGGTTCGACCGTGCTTTTCGGATTCTTGTCTGGAACAGTCTGCTGCTTTTTCTGTTCCTCATTTTCTGCAATCTTCTTTTTCAGTGCCGCAATATCATTTTTCGATTTGATCACATCCGGATAATCGTCCGTGTACCGTGATTGCAAGCCGGCCAGTTGAATCTGCAGCGCGGCGAGTTGCTGCTCCATTGTTTCAGGGCTGCGCCCACTCTGCGCTGCCTGCCATGCTCCAATCTGTTGCGTCAACATGGATTCAGCGAAGGTTTTGTCCTGTTGCGCACGCGCCAGCGCCTGCGTGGCCGCATCCAGCTGCGACGTCAGTCCCATCAGCAAATTCAGATTGGTCTGTTCCTCCTCCGGCAGGACCCCCATATAGCGCGTCTTGAACGCAGCCTGTCTGGCGTCCTGCTCATCGAGTTTGGCCTTCGCATCGCTCAGTTGCTGCACTATAAATTCTGTGGTGTCCTCAGAATGCTGCTGGCGAAGGCGAAGATTTTCTTCGATGAACATCGAGGTCACCGCAGTGCACACCTGTTGCGCCGCTCGCGGCGAGTCCAAAGTCACGGCCACAGTGAATCCGGGCAAATCTCGAGCACGTGTTTCGGCCATTGGTAGAATAGGCGTCACTTCGATTGCTTTCTGGAGACGTCCGACCAATTCCTCCATCGTGACGCGATTCATGTCCGCCGGAAATAGCCCGAACTGCCGAATGATCGGCTCAAGCCGAGTCCGGCTGAGTATCTGCTGCTGCATGCTGGCCAACCGTTGACTGATATCCGTCGAATCCACCGGCTTCACGATCTCTGAGGAAACGGATGGTTGCTGCACGAGGACCTGCGTCGTTGATTTGAACCTGTTCGGCAGAAATCGCGAAACTCCGTAAGCAAGGGGTCCGCCCACCATCGCCAAAATCACAATCAAGACCCACCGTCGGCGAAGCATCGCCAGATAATCTGCCGGTGTTAGTTCACGTTGCGTCATTCCGTCCTCTTTTCGACTTCTCCTTGCTTCCTATTCACAGTGCTCTTCAGAATGGTATGGGATGATCATGCCACCCCAAGGTAAACAAAATTTCGTGGCGCACAAGGCTTGATCCGCACGTCGGCCCGACGCAGAACGCCGCGTTTGAATTTTGATACTGGAAAAGATAACTCAACCCCAGGGTCATCGTCCGACCCATCGGATGGCTGAGCCCCACATTGCTTGACCAATAGTCGAAAGTCTGATTCGCTGTCGGGGTGCCCGGCCCGTTGACGGTCAGCCCGTTGTTCCGTCCGTACGACACGCTCCAATTTCCAGAAAAAGTCCGCGAAAGTGGCCGCGAGGCGGACCCGGACACAGTATCTGCGACCGAGCCGGCGAGCACGCCCGAGCCGCCGCTCACCCCATGTGCGTAGCTCAGACCCAGCCCTATCCGCCGCAACTGGTATGTCAGCGACGTGTTGAGAGCCCAAGACACATGCGAGCTGGAACCCGAAAGCGTTCCTGTCCCTGCGTTGCTGGTACCGGTGATGGGCATCGCAAACGAGGTGTAATCCGGACCTGCCGCAATCTGAAAAGCCAGTTTGCCTGTCACACGTCTCCCATACGAGAGAAATACAACCTGATCATCAATGGACTGATTGAAGTTCGAGTAACGAAAGGCACTGAAGCTGTATGAGACAGCAATCGTGTCTTTGCGGGTTATCTGATGGTTGTAGCCCGCGCTGAACCCCACATTGTAATAATTAAGCAGAGCATTATCGAAGAAATGAAGTAATGTGTAGCTTCCCACGAACGTAAGCGATGTTCGCCCCGTCAGCTTCACATCGACTTCCGGCACTAACGAGTTACTCAGTCGTTGCCCGCGAGTCGTCAGAATCGACTGGCCTGGAATCAGTCCGGGCTGCAATCCAATTGATCCAATCCCAAGCGGTGTACCTATGTTGTCGAATTGAGACCCTAAACCATTTTCCGGCAGATAACTCAACTGGTCCAAGAGCGATAGGGTCGCGCGTCGGAAGCCGATCCTTTCAGCAAATTGCATGCTTTGCACGATTCCGTTGTTCGAGCTGCCATCATTGGAAACCGACGCACCGCCCGAATAAAGCAGGCTCAAGTTCGAGTTGCCCGAAATGCGGTGGAGATCAATCCCGCCATTAAATGTGCTCCAGGTCGTCCACCCAGTATTGGTTGTCGAACTCAGCCCATTCGAATCGAGTGTGGACGTAAAATTAACATGTGGCTGCCAATAGCTATGCTTGCTCGCCAGCTCTCCCAGCGTAAATTCTTGCGCCCCCGTCAGTGAACGACTGTCCGGATTCAATTTACTTGGGTCGCCAGGCAAGCCGTCGTCATCGCCATTATTCGCTGCCGAAGCAAGTGGTGAACGATAAGCGGGAATCGGGGGGGCAGCCTGATCCGCAGGCACCGGCTGGCTTTGCTGCTGGGCCCTGGCAATAGGCGCAATAATCAACATCATGCAAAGGACTGCCCAGCTCGTTCTCTGAAGGGTACGCATGTTTCCCTCTAGGGCACAACGATCGTGTCGCCCGCCTTCAATGGGATGTTCTGTTCCGGATTCTTCCCGCCAATCACTTCCTTGTAATTGAAGGGATATTTCATCTGTTTGCCATTCTCTTGCCGCAACAGATAGATCTTTTTCGTTTTGGCAAATTGCGTAAACCCGCCCGCGCTGGAAAGTGCTTGCAAAATAGTCATCCCGGGCAACAGTGGATATGCGCCAGCGCGTGCCGCTTCACCCATTATGTAAATTCGCTGGCTGTTAATGGTGGTTACGATTACTGTCACTTGTGGGTTGGCCACGAACTTTTTCAGACTCTCGGTTAGCTGGGCCGCCAGTTGCGATGGAGTGAAACCCGCCACTTGCACGTCATTCAAGAGCGGCAACGAAATCTTTCCGTCCGGCCGCACCGGAACTGTCCGCGACACTTCCGGCTCCTTCCACACACTGATGTCCAACACATCCTGAGGCCCAATCACATAGTTCGGATCATCAGTAGCCGGTTTCGGTGTCACGTTGGCCGCTGCTGCATTCGCCGGCTTATGATTTTCTCCGGCATCTTGCGCTCGGGTGGGAATTGCCGCCAAGACCAGCAAAACGCCAACCAAGAGTTGTAATTGCTTGAACATCTCTTTCTCCTTGCTCCTAATTCGCTTCTGTGTCTTGTACGCCGATTTGTTTCAATTTGTAGAGCAGCGACTTGTAGCTGATTTGAAGCTCCTCGGCCGCTCGTTTCCGGTTCCAGCGCGTGCGCTCCAATGCTTTCAGAATTATTTCCCGCTCCGCTACTCGAGATGCAGCTCGAGCTGCGGCCTTCAACGAGTTTCCGCGCACCCCAGGCACTTCTACTGTTACCCGCGCTTCGGGTGGCGTCGCATCCAGTTCCGCCACCGCCAGCCGTTCGTCGCCCAGGGCGACAATCTTCTTCACCACGTTTTCCAGTTCTCTGATATTGCCCGGCCATGAATAATCGAGAAGCATCCGCAGCGTTCGAGGGCTCAGGACCGGACGCAAGCGCCCCAGTTGTGCCGCATGTTTGCTCAGCATGGCCTCGACCAGCAGCGGAATATCATCCTTGCGATCTCGAAGCGGGGGCAGCCGCAGGCACACGCCATTGATCCGATAATACAATTCACTCCGAAAACGGCCCGCCTGCAGCTCTTCATCGAGGTTTCGGCTGGTCGCTGAAATCACGCGGGCGCTCAGCAACCCAGGGCGCGGTTCTTCCATGCCGTCAGGGAGCGCGTATACCAGCGTCCGCTGGCAAGCCGCATCCAATTCGCTGATCTCGTCGAAGAATGCTGTTCCGGCACCTTCTTTTCTTGATTCGCCGTTGGCTTTAGAGTTCAACCGTAATTCAGCCGAAAACGTGGCGGAATTCATGGTGGCGCATGCAATTCTCGTCATTGGTTCGGTGTTCCTATGCGAAAGCTGATGAACACGATGCGCAAACATTTCCTTGCCCGTGCCACTCTCCCCCATCAAGAGAACCGGAATGTTGGTGGTTGCGATTTCGCTCAGGACCCCTTCTAGGGTTCGCATGGCAGCGCTCATACCGGGTACGAATCCCCGGCGATCCTCAAGCCCGATCTCCGAAATGCTGTTCGTCGTCATGATTCTCTATGCCACGAATCCTTCAGGTCAGCCCCTCAGGGCTACAGCCTGTGGCAAGACCGCTGGCGAAAAGTTTCCTATGCTGCGAACTGCACGGCAGATGCCAGCTATAGGTCAGCCATGAAAAAGCGTTGGTTTTCGCATTAAACTGTTTATTATGAGCAGCCTATGGAAACATCTCGCCCCTCGCAAGGCGGTGCTTCCATTTTTGGTAATCCCAGCCAGCTTCCACCAATAGGAAATAATCTTTCCATTTTTCCTGGTACACGGGGAGTTTCCCAAGAAGTCCGTAACTACCTGAGGCCTATGGAATTATCAAGAAATGCCGCCAAATCGAGCAGTCATGCCGCTTTCCAGCCGTGCAGAATACATGGAATATCGGTTCCCTAGAACTGGGTGTGGTTGCTATCCCACTTTGATTCAATGCTTTACAGAGAAGCTGAATAAGTGAGATAATCCGGCTGGTAAGCTGACTAGATTGCCCAACTTGCGATGACCTACCCCGACCATCGCATCCCTTATAGACCGGACATCGGATTGCACTGCTAGATTGAGGCCATAGCCTCAATGCCATGGGAAGCAAGTTCGAAACGCAAGAAGGATGGAAGATGATTTCTCGCCGCCGGATGTCGTTCTGGGTAATCCTCGTTGCCGCCTTTATGCTCGTTGCGGGATGCAAGCGAAGTCCCGAAGCAGAGAAACGAAAATATTTTAATAAGGCCGCGACCTATTTCCAGCAGGGAAAATACCGCGAAGCCGCCATCATGTATCAGAACGCCATTCAGGTTGATCCGCGATTTGCCGACGCCCACTATGGCCTCGCGCAGTGCTTGATGAAACAGTCCGACTTCAACCATGCCTACCAGGAGCTCATGCGCACGGTCGAATTCGAACCCACGAACTGGAAGGCGCAGCTTGACCTGGGGAATCTCTTTTTTGCTGCCGGCAAGCTTTCCGATGCTCGAGAGCGTGGGGAGACTATTCTAAAATCCGACCCTCAGAATGCAGCGGCTCAATTACTTGTTGCGAACGTGGACGCGGCGCAGGGCAACCTCACCGCGGCATTACAAGAAGCCAGCGCCGCTGTTCGCATGGATCCCAATCGCGCGCAGTCGTACATGAACCTCGCCATCCTCAGGGATCGAAACAATGACCTAGCCGGAGCGGAGCAGAATTATCTGAAAGCAGTGTCTCTCGATCCCAAATCCGTCCCTTCTCTTACGGCCCTCGGCAGATTTTATCAGCGCCAGAAACGCTGGTCGGATGCGGAAAAGCAATACCAGGCTGCCATCACCATCGAGCCCAAGAACCCCATGGCCCGCATAAATCTCGCCGGCTTGTACATAGACGAGGGGCAGAAGGACATGGCCGAGCAGGCCATGCGCGACGGCAAGAACGCGATGAAGGACATTCCGGCCGGATACAGTCTACTGGGGGAGTTCTACATCACGCAGGGACAACTCGACAAAGCGCTCACAGAATTCGGTACACTTTTTTTAGACCATCCGAAGGACCCTGCGATCGGCAGGACTTACGCGCAACTCCTCGCTCAATCCAATCGCCTCGATGAGGCGGCGAAAGTGATTGAGGCCGTTCTAAAGCTTTCCCCATCAGACCCTGCTGCAGAGGTTGTCCATGGCGAGATCCTCATGAGTCAGGGCCATTCCGCCGACGCTCTCCATATCCTGGAGAAAGCCATTAAGGATGCGCCGGATAATCCAGCGGCGCACTATCACCTAGGTGTCGCCTATGCTGCCAACTGGAACTTCGCCCAAGCCATCACCGAATGGAAGCAGGCCGCGCGTCTACGACCCGGGATGGTCGAACCCCATCGGGCTCTGGCGAACCTCTCCTTGCGGCGCGGGGATGTGGCTTTATTGTCCGATGCTGGCGCTCAGTTAATCAAAATTGAACCTAATGCTCCCGAGGGATACGTGTTTCATGCGCAAGCCCTTTTCCAGCGGAAAGATCAGGCGGGAGCGGAAGCTGATCTGAAGAGGGCCATCGCCATGGCGCCGGAAAATCCCACCGGTTATGCCCGCATGGGTGATCTGCGAATGGCTCAAAGACGGTACGACGAGGCGGAAAAATTCTTTGGAGAAGCACTCAAGCGGAACCCGTCAGCCGCCGACGCATTCACCGGCCTGGTCAACATTGATTTAGTCCGCAACCTGCCGGCCAAGGCTCTCAACCGCGTCCAGAGTCAGATTGCTCTCGTGCCCAACAACAGCGTCTTCTACGTCCTCCTCGGCCAGGTTCAACTCCGTAATCATAATGCAGTCCGCGCCGAAGAAGCCTTTTCAAAGGCGACTGAACTCGACAAGAACAATGTCCCTGCCTTCCTCCTCCTCGCCAGCGCTCAAGTCGCCCGAGGCTCGGTGGCACAGGCTATTGGTGAATACCAGCGCGCTCTACAAACCAATCCGCGTGATCTACGCCTGTACATCTCGCTGGGCAGCTTGTTCGAATCACGCGGCGAATGGCAGCAAGCGGAAGAACAGTATCAGCAGGCGCTTCAGGTTCAGCCCGAGTATCCGGTAGCAGCAAACAATCTTGCTTATCTCATGCTCGAGCACGGCGGCGATGTAAACACCGCACTTACCTTCGCGCAGATCGGCCGCAAAGGCTTACCTGACCTTCCCAACTCTGCTGACACACTTGGGTGGGCCTACTACACCGAGGGTGCCTACAGCTCAGCAATTGATTTGTTGCAGGAAGCTATCAAGGGAAGTCCGGATAGTGCCACGTATCACTATCATCTGGGCATGACGTATGAAAAAGTGTCCAACTTCCCGAAAGCCAAGCAGGAACTCGAACTTGCTTTGAAGCTTAGTCCCAATTATTCCCACGCCGACGAAATCAGGAAAGTACTCGCGCAATTTTCGCAGAACAATTGACCCCGTGAGCGCGCACATTACAATGTTCGATGAAAAAGGAAATGCGGAGGTCCTCACGCCACGCAAGCTTCGAGTAGGGATCCTTGGTGCAACTGGGACAGTGGGACAGCGTTTCATCCAGATGCTCGAACGGCACCCGCAGTTCGAAGTTACGGCCGTGGCAGCTTCGGAGCGTTCTGAGAATAGACCATACACTGAAGCCTGTTCCTGGAGGCTGCCCGGTAAGATGCCGGAGTTTGTGAAGTCACTCCGCGTTCAGGCGCCCCAGCCACCGCTCGATTGTGATCTCGTCTTTTCGAGCCTGCCCGCTGGAACGGCGCAGACCGTCGAGGAAAGATTTGCGCGCGCCGGTTACGCCGTCATTAGCAATTCGTCGGCGTGCCGCATGCAGAACGACGTGCCTCTGCTAATCCCCGAAGTGAACCACGCGCATTTGCGGCTGCTGGACGTGCAGCGCACCTCCCGCGGATTCTCGAGTGGTGGCTTCATTGTCACGAATCCGAATTGCTCCACCATAATGATTGCGTTGGCACTGGCCCCGCTTCACGCGCGCTTCGGAATCACAGCTGCCGTCGCCACGACCATGCAAGCTCTCTCCGGCGCGGGCTACCCCGGCGTGGCTTCACTCGATGCCACTGACAACGTGCTGCCCTTCATTGAGAATGAAGAGGAAAAAATCGAAAGCGAAACCTTGAAAATCTTCGGGCGCATGAACGGGACGCGAGTCGAAGCCGCGTTGTTTCCGGTTAGCGCACAGTGCCACCGCGTCAACGTATCTGACGGTCACATGGGGGCCATACGTGTGAAGTTGGCTCGTCGTGCAAGTTTGCAGGAAGTTCGCGAAGCGCTGGCTTCCTTCACCGGCTTGCCGCAGGAGCTGCGGCTGCACACCGCGCCTGAGTGTCCGCTGATTGTCCGCGACGAACCCGATCGCCCGCAGCCTCGCTTGGACCGCGACGCGGGTGCCGGCATGAGTGTTACGATTGGCCGACTCATGCCCGACCGTGTTCTCGATTTTCGCTTCGTCGCGCTGAGCCACAACACCATCCGCGGCGCTGCCGGCGCTGCGATCCTCAACGCCGAATTGCTTATCGCAAACGGTTACCTCGGTGCAGGCTGCTCGGGAGCTGCTTGAAATGAGCAGATCCCTCCGGGTTATGAAATTCGGCGGCACGTCCGTGGGAGACGCCTCTTGCATTGCCCGCACTGCACGGATTGTCGCCCAGGCGAGCCGCGAAGCCTCGCTTGTCGTGGTCGTTTCCGCCCTGAGTGGGGTCACTGACCGTCTCGTCGCAGCCGCCACTCGCGCGGAGATCGGCGATCGCGAAGAAGGCGCGAAACTCGAGGCCGAGTTACGCCATCAGCATGAACTCGCCTTGAGATCCCTGATCCAAGCGGAAGAGCGCCGCACGCCGCTCAAGGCCAGGCTCACTGATGTTCTTGCCGAAGCGCGGCGCCTGTGCGAAGGCACGGCGCTGCTGCGGGAACTAACGCCACGTTCACTCGACTCGATCTCGAGCCTGGGCGAGCGCTTATCCGCGCCGCTTATCGCTGGGGCTCTCACCGAACTCGGTCTCCGGGCCGAACCCATTGATGCCACCGAGTTGATTGTCACTGACTCCCACCATGGTGGCGCCGATCCTCTACGCGACATGACTCGCGCGCGCTCTGAATCTCGTCTCCGCCCCCTCCTGCAAGAGGGAATCGTTCCTGTGGTCACTGGATTCATCGGTGCAACGACGGACGGCGTCCTCACCACGCTCGGCCGCGGCGGTTCCGATTATTCTGCGACCATCCTTGCCGCAGCACTCGATGCCGATGAAGTGATCATCTGGACCGATGTTGATGGAGTCCTCACGGCGGATCCGCGCCTTGTTCCGGACGCACGAACCATTCCCGAAATCTCCTACCGCGAAGCAGCGGAGCTCGCTTACTTTGGCGCTAAGGTCTTGCACCCGAAGACTCTCCGCGCTGTGATGGACGCGGGCATTCCGGTCTGGATCCGAAACAGCTTCGCCCCGGAGGGTTACGGAACAAAAATCACTCCTCGAGGCCGCACCAACGGCGGTGGTGTGAAAGCACTCACGGCGATGAGCGATGTTGCCCTGATCAGTGTCGGCGGGCCCGGCATCGTGGGCGTTCCCGATGTGGTCGGTCGTACGTTTTCGACCACCGCCGCGGTGCGAGCCAATGTACTTCTCATCTCGCAGTCCTCTTCGCAGAATGACATTTGCTTCATCGTTTCCTCAGACGATGCAAAGCGCACCGTCGAAGCGTTGCGCGCAGAGTTCTCGCAGGATCTGGCGCATCAAAATGTCGAGCACATCACGCTCGACCCCAAGATCGCGATCGTGGCTGCAGTCGGTGAAAATATGCGCGGCATCCCAGGTGTCGCCGGCCGCACGTTCAGCGCGCTAGGGCGGGATCAAGTCAATATCATCGCCATTGCGCAGGGTTCGTCCGAATCCAATATTTCATTCGTTGTCGACCGTGACTCTATGAAAACCGCTCTCGCAGCCACTCACCGCGAATTCAAACTGGGTGGCAACGGGCCTGGTTCTGTATGAGTCAGCGGCATATCGCTGTGCGCCCCCGTCCGGCGCCTCTCCAAGGCGCTGTCCAGCGCTGCATCGCTCCCAAATGCAGTTCCACCTACGGTATCCGCGAGCGCATTTACGTTTGCCCGTGTTGCAATGGTCCGCTCGAAATTCAATGCGATTTTCCGTCCCATGCTACCACCCGCTCGATTCGCAAGCAGTGGGAGACGCGCGCAGGGTCATCGGATCTCTTGGACCGCAGCGGCGTATGGCGCTATCGGGAGTTACTCCCGTTTGATGCGAGCGCTCCGATAGTGAGCCTCTTCGAGGGCAACACACCGCTATATGACGCGCCGCGCTCGGCCGAGTACAGTGGCCTCTCACACTTGCATCTCAAGCACCTCGGCTGCAACCCCACCGGCTCGTTCAAGGACACCGGCATGACGGTCGCAGTAACGCAAGCCGTACTCCTCGGGACCCGCACCGTCATCTGCGCGAGCACAGGCAACACCGCCGCGAGCCTGGCAGCGTACGCTGCGCGTGCCGCGCTACAGTGCGCCATCATCGTCCCGCATGGCCAGATCACCACCGCAAAACTTGCGCAAAGCATGGACTACGGCGCTGCGGTTCTAGAGATCGAAGGAAATTTCGACGCCGCTATGCGCGTGGTGCAGGAGCTCGCTGCGGAGCCGTCAATTTACCTCGCCAATTCCATCAATCCGTTTCGCATTGAGGGACAAAAGACCGTTGCCTTCGAACTGGTGCAACAGTGCGCCTGGAGAGTTCCCGATCACGTCGTCGTTCCGGGCGGCAACCTGGGAAACAGCTCGGCGCTCGCGAAAGGATTTGACGAACTTCTCCGTCTCGGCCTGATTGATAGGCTTCCGAAGCTCCATATCGTCCAGGCCGAAGGGGCCTCCCCTTTGGCTCGATTGTTCGCCGGGATGGGCGCAGCTCAGCTTCGGAAAAATGCCCCTTTACTTCCTGAAAGCATTAGTCCGGTCAAACATCCGCAAACGTTGGCCACTGCAATCAAGATCGGTGCACCGATTTCTTGGCAGAAAAGCCTGCTTGGAATCATACGGTCTGGCGGCCAGGTACTCGCTGTGAGCGAGCAGGAAATTGCCGACGCAAAGGCCGTGATTGGCCGCGATGGAATCGGCTGCGAACCGGCTTCCGCAACAACCGTCGCAGGCATCTGCAGACTGGTCGCATCAAAAATAATCCGCCACAAAGAATCCGTTGTCGCGGTTCTCACGGGTCACCTGCTCAAGGATCCTGATTACGTCAGCCACTACCATCTTGGGACGCTTTCGCTTCCCCCGGCCGGTGGAGGCGAGGAAAGAGCAGGGCAAAAAATCCACGGCGCTTTCCGCAATCCGCCCGAGCGTGTCGCAGCTTCAAAAGACGCCATCCTCGAAAGCCTTGACCAGAGGCGGCGCGGGAGCTCTTAAGGGATGAAAAGTTGAAGTACCGAAGTGATGTGAAGTTCTTGTCAGGTATTGATCGCCAATGAACAGCCCGCGCCAGCTCACCTTTGAAATCCGCGTTCCTGCTTCGACAGCTAATCTCGGCGCAGGGTTCGACTGCTTCGGCCTTGCGCTGCAGCTTTACCTCACTGTGCGCGCGACAGTGCTATCCGGGGCTGGGGATCGCTCGCAAGTTCGCAGCCGTGGTGCAAAAGGCAGTTCGCTTCTCACTCGCGTCCCGGACCAAAACCTGATCTTCCGCGCTATGCGGCACGTGGCAGATCGCGAAGGCTTTGCCTTACCACCCTTACGACTCGCTGTGCACAATGCTATCCCTGTTTCAGGGGGCCTGGGTAGCAGCGCAGCCGCCATTGTCGCCGGTGGTTCGCTCGCATTTGCCGTCGCTGGCCGCAGTGTGCCCACGGATTCCGCGCTGCGCTATGCAGCGGAGCTCGAAGGTCACGCCGATAACGTCGCAGCAGCCTTGCTCGGGGGCCTCGTGGTTACGGCTACACGTGCGGATGGCACCGTGCTGGCAGTCGGCAAAGAGTGGCCCAAGGAAATTCGGATCGTGGCTGTGACGCCGGATCTAGCTCTCGAAACCAAGAATTCGCGAGCTGTGCTTCCTGCCACCATCAGCCGCGAGGATGCTGTCCACAACCTGCAGCGTTCCGCCCTCCTGCTAGCCGCCCTGGAGGAAAAGCGCTTCGATCTTCTCTGGGAAGCCCTCCAAGATCGCTTGCACCAAAGCTGCCGCGCACAACTCATCCCCGGTCTTGCCGGCATTTTGCAGATGCCGCGCGCCCCGGGACTCCTCGGCATTGCGCTCAGCGGCTCAGGGCCTAGTGTGCTGGCTCTCGCCACAGATCACTTCGATGCCATCGGAAAATCCATCGCGCGTCACTTCGAGCGCCATCAGCTCGCCGCCACGATTCGCTGCCTCGATGTCGCCCTCGGCGGCTACAGCATCACGAAATCAGGCACTGCGCCCCTCGACTAATTTCACTCAATGCGGGATGGACACGGTCGGTATGCCTGGCATTCCGTTTGATGGGAAATCGCTCAATCCCTCTCCTCAACGGCGGCAGCTTTCCAAGCTCCATCTATTTTGGCGAGTGAAGCTCGAGCGATTTTCAATGCGGATGACTTGACACCAATAAATGTACCAAGTGTATTTGTAATGAGGTCCGTCGTGCCGGAAGATCGAGTTGGAAGGTACGACTGCAGAACTTCAATCGTCAGACTCACTGCTAATCCAAGAACAACAGTGGCCAAGCCAGAATGCTTGACCGGTCGCACGGTTGACCAATAGGCGCAAAAGAAGAATCCAAGAGGAATGAAGCCGACGATATTTATAGCGATCTCGATCCAGTAGCTCCGCACTGGCTTGAATTCCATCCAGAAAGGTTCCAGGAATTTTTGATGTAAGAGTGAGAATCGTTCTGGAATATATAATTCGATTCCGGGACGGATGGCATTATGAACGACGCTGCCGGCATGTTCATCAAAAAGGTAGACTGCCATCGCATTTTCGTTTCCGGAAAGTTCCGGTCGGCCTTGAATTGTCCAGGTTCCGAAGTGATGAAGCACTTCCGCCGGCATTAGCTCGCGTTGATATATCGCGAGCCCTCGTAAGAGGCCGCGCCAACTGTCGTTGGCGACGGGCGATGTCCCGATGACCAACTGACCGGCGCAATCCTTACCAAACCGAAACCTTGGAAACGATTCCGCCAGCGAACCATTCACGTAGATCGACGTCTTCTGTGCACCCGACGTAACTGTAACGAACACCGCCTTACTTTCGCGAAGTACGCCTTCAATGCCGATCTTCTCGGTTCGATGCTGGTTGCTCTGCGTAACTCGCTTTAGTATCAGTGTTGCATGATATTGGTGGACTGAGAGTTGCAGAGGATTTTCCGGCGTATAGAACGAGAGGATAGTATGCGAGCCGGTCGTCCGGCCAGGTTGCAACCATATTTCGAGGCTGCACGAAGGTTCATTCTGCGCGGCCGCCACCTCGAATCTACCGGAGCTCCATACGGTCCCGTAATTGCCAAGACTGAGGCCATTCTCGTTCCCAAGCCATGTCACCGCGTTCCGGGGGCGCTGGAACGGCGTGAGCCCTGCCACCAAAATACAACACAATACCGAGGCGCAAATTAGGCTTAGGAGGCTCGGTCTTTTCATTAGACTCATCAATTTGAGAATTGCATGCCAAATTCGTTGTGTCCAGGGCAGGAGAAGCGTCGGCACATCCACCAGCCCTAACAAAGCTGATGTGTGGCTCACCACATCGCGAAGGCCTGCCATTTCATTACGCTTGACGTAACGCGTACTTCGCACTTTGCTAACCAAGTGATTGTAGGCTATCGGGACAAGCGGACGAGAGAATTTGCTTTCGGAAAACGGGTGAAGGAATTCACACTCGGGGGCTCACCCTCCCGACTTTCTTATCAAGACGAATGAGACAATTTACATCACTTTGTCTGCAGTCCGGAGATCGCCTTCCGCCGTCAAGGCAAACTCCCACTATGGGCTCAGCGTCAGGATCTCGACCGGAATCCGCATTGCCGCCTCATCGCGGTCACGTACCAGTGGTCGGCTTACTCGAGCTGTGTTTATTTAGTGGTGATGGGCCCGAGCAAGAAGATTTTGCCCATGGGGACCAGACCTAACGAATCGATGGTTTCCTACGACAATTTAAGACGCAGGTGGCTTCAACTCGACCCAGCGCTTGAACTTTCCGCGCGTGTCTTGACGCGCGAAGGTCAATCCGGCCGGCCGAACGAGCGGTACTCGAACCCTCGATCTTGCATTTCACGGGGCGACAGCAGATTGCGTCCGTCCACAATCAGCGGGCGGGCCATGGCCTCTCGAATACGGTCCCAATCGAGCTTGCGGAACTCGTCCCATTCAGTGGCGATGATCAGCGCTTCGGCATCCTTGGCGGCCTCGTAGGCCGATTTCGCATATTCGATTTGCGGCAGTATGGCGCGCGCCTTCTCCATGGCCTTAGGATCGTAGGCGCGAACACATGCTCCTTCGCCGAGCAGGTGGTTAACCAGATCAATGGCAGGTGCGAAGCGAACATCGTCCGTATTGGGTTTGAAGGCAAGCCCCAACACGCCGATCTGCTTTCCCCGTACGACCCAAAGTGCGCCCCGCAGCTTCTCGACAAAGTGTCCGATTCGCCGCTTATTGATCTTCTCCGCTTCCCGGAGCATAGTGAAATCCACACCGGAACGTTCCGCGAGATGGACGAACGCCTGGAGGTCCTTCGGCAGACAAAAGCCGCCGTAACCCAATCCGGCGGACAGGAAACTGGGCCCGATGCGAGGATCCATCCCCATCGCGCGGACAACTTCTCCAATGTCGGCACCAAGCTGTTCGGCCAAGTCCGCCACCATGTTCGCATACGAGATTTTCAGCGCAAGGAATGAGTTCGAGGCATGCTTTATGAGCTCGGCGCTATTAATCGTGGTGGTCTGCCATACCGGCGCCGGTCCGTCTGGGCAGCAAGAGGTGTGGACGGGGCAATTGAATTTGCGGTCCAGCACGGGCCGATAGATATCTTTTAGTTGGCGCTCTGCTCTTTCATCGTCAACGCCTACGACGATCCGATCGGGGTGCAGGAAGTCGCCGACCGCGGTGCCCTCGCGGAGGAACTCGGGGTTCGACGCGACGTGGAACTTCACGTTCGACTTGCGGGCATAAACCGACAGGGCGCGCTTGAGCTCCTGTCCCGTTCGAGCCGGCACGGTGCTCTTCTCAATTACCAGCTTTGGTGATTTGGCTTCGGTCGCGATCACACGCGCCACGTGATCGATGGCACTCAGGTCCGCATCGCCGTTGGGCAGCGGCGGCGTACCAACGCAGATGAAGAATGCGTCGCCGAACGCAACCGCATCCGCCGGGTTCGCGCGAAAACTCAACCGCCCTTCCTTTCGCGCCCGGGGGATGACGTTCTCAAGACCCGGCTCGTAGATCGGAATCCCGCCGGCTTCGAGCATCTCGATCTTGCTCGCATCGTTATCAGTGCACACGACTTCGTGTCCTATTTCTGCCAGACAAGCGCCGGTCACCAGACCTACGTAACCTGTTCCGATCACCGAAATCTTCAATGGGACCTCCGACTCGCTGAATTGCTGACACGTGGCCCGCTATTCGATTGTGATATAGGCAACGCGAACTGCTAGGAGAATCGCCACGGAGTGCCTGCGAATCGCGTGCAATTATGCTGCCAGCTGAAATCGCTTCGTATTTCACTCAAAACACTGAGGTAAGGCACAGGTCAGTAGCGATCTCCGTCCTTGTGCCGGGTACACAACCCAATGATGGGCAAAAGTTTTCCTAAAGATATCCCGGAGCAGCACATTTGCGGCTGTACCAACATTCCAGTCAATCCTAACCTGCTGGAATCACAACGAGATCTGTCTAAATGAACTGGTATTGAAGTTGCTGGGGTTGGCCTAGGCATGGGCAGGGGCTTGGAATGGCCACCAACGACAATTTCGCCGAGATACCCCCAGGGGCTAGCGTCACCGCTCCTCCCGAGGAGTCACGTGTATCTCCGAAGCTGTCTGTAATTGTCCCCGTACACGACGGAGAAATGCACATCGCACGCTGCTTGGAGGGGCTCCACCACTCCGAGTATTCCAATTTTGAAGTCATCGTGGTTGACGATTGCTCGACGGACGATACAGAACTCATCGTCGAGCGTTACCCCGTGCGTCGCGTGCGCACGCCGCGAGCCCTCGGTCCGGCGGGTGCGCGCAACATGGGAATCGGTTATGCCGAGGCTAGCATCGTAGTGTTCGTGGATGCGGATGTGATTCTGCCATCAAATGCCTTGGGAATTATTGCTAGGGAGTTCGATCGCGACCCACAGTTGGCTGCGATGTTTGGATCCTATGACGAAGAGCCGGCGTCGGATGATTTTTGTTCCCAGTACAAGAACTTGATGCACCGTTATGTGCATCAGAAATCGAACGTGCGCGCTACCACTTTCTGGGCCGGCTGTGGTGCGGTGCGCAAGGAGATTTTTATCCGGGTCGGCGGATTCGACTTCAGTCGCTACCGCAGGCCATCGATCGAGGATATCGAATTCGGTTACCGACTCGTGCAAAGCGGCCAACATATCCAGTTAAACAAACAACTACAAGTGAAACACCTCAAGAAGTGGACGCTCCGAAACATGATTCAAACAGACATTTTCCGCCGGGCGATTCCTTGGACAAAACTGATCCTGGAGACGCGCAAGCTCCCGCGAGACTTGAATCTTACTTCTGGAGCTCGCCTGAGCACGGGCCTGGTTGGTCTGTTGTCAATGGGATGGGTAATTCTCTTCTTACAGACTGCGGGCGTTCTCCCCACGCTAACGGTTCCTCACACTTTCCTGGCGGAACTTACGGTGGTCGCTTCTATTGTGGCGGCACTCGTAACCCTGAATTGGGATGTATATTCCTATTTCGCAAAGAAACGTGGGTGGTGGTTTGCGGCCCGCGTGGTCCCTCTGCACTGGCTTTATTATCTCTATAGCGGCGGTGTCTTCCTCGTTTACGGTTCGGCACAGATGTTGCGCCTTCTGGTCCTATCCATGCTCCCGGCCGGAAGGGGTTCACGGGCGACACTTTCGTAAAAGCCGGAGACAATAAAAATGCGCGTCGGTTTGGACGCGACCTTCTGGAGATAGTGTCGAGGCTATGGCCGCTTTTTTCGCTCCCGCCTCACGCGAATTCTCACAATCGATCAGAAAAACGATTACGCTCTTTTCGTGGACACCGAATTTGAGCAGTTCCCACTCCCTCAATGATCCACTCAGGATTTCCACGCACGCGTTGGCGGTGACCTACGTGGGTAGGTTGTGCTAGGGTGACCAACACTCGTAGTTTCAATTTGACGGTGCGGACAATCATGAGCACGGCAGCGACAACGCCAATCATGCTGCAGTCAGACAGGTATGGGAACGCGCACGGGGGCTTGGCGGAGTTTGGTATGTCCGATGGGGCGGAACCCATTGGGGATCCTAAGTTTCCGGCCTGTCGCACCGGAGAGAGAGTGGTGGAATGAGTCTAGGTACCAGTGATCGCGCGGAACGGGAGATTCGTCACGGCCAACTGCTCGCGGCTCAGGACACGGAGAGGGTTTGGGGGTGGGATACCCCTGCTGGACGCCTGCGGGCACAGCGCCGTGCGGCGTTGATACTCACGGGGGCTCGAATCGATCCAGACAGCCGCGTTCTCGAGATCGGATGCGGCACCGGTTTGTTCACGGAGATATTCGCCGCGACTGGAGCGCGGATCGTTGCGGTGGATATTTCGCCCGAATTGCTGGCAAAGGCCAAGCTACGAAAGCTGCCGCACCCTCAAGTTACTTTTTATGAGAAGCGCTTTGAGGACTGTGATGTCGATGGCCCATTCGATTCGATCATCGGCTCTTCGATCCTCCATCACCTGGATGTTGATGCCTCCATCCAACGTATGAAAGCACTGTTGAAGCCGGGCGGCCGCATTTGTTTTGCCGAACCCAACATGCTCAATCCGCAGATCTTTCTGGAGAGGCGATTCCGCGGCCTTAAGATTTTCGCTTATACCTCATCTGACGAGACGGCTTTTGTGCGCTGGAGTCTGGCTAGGAAATTACGAACTGTGGGCTTTGAGGCGATCTCGATAACGCCATTCGACTGGCTCCATCCCGCCACTCCCAAGCCGCTGATCGGACTGGTGCAGATAGCTGGGAAGTTAGCTGAAGGGATTCCGGTGCTGCGAGAGTTTTCTGGTTCGGTCTGTATCAACGCCCGCCTTCCACTAGGGGATCGACTGCCGCAAGCCTGAGAATTAGCCATTTTGGCCTCTCGAACGAACCCTGCCGCCTGTTTTTCCTCTGTACCTGCATCGTCCCTCTTGTGAGCGCAGCCAGCTGAAAATCGCGGAACCAAGCGGGCACGAGACCAATACCGCTCATACAGAGCTGCGGCGCCAGAAGCCGTTCAAACCCAGCAGGGCCATCGTCGCGATCGAGATCAAGGACACGATTATGCCGGTCGTGCGGTCCCACGTTCGCCCAAATGTGACGTCGGCGTGCGTGAGGCCGGCTGACACAGGCAGCAGCATCTGCCCGGTTTCCGGATCCGTCTTCAGGGGAAAGATGGTCCCATTCACTTTAGCGTGCCAGGCCGGATAGTTTAGCAGCTTAATTCTGAGCAGCGTCGGCCGCGAGGAATCGACCGAGAAGATTTTTCGCTCCGGTGTCCATTGCTCGATGTCAATCCGGACGTCCTGCGAATCTCCCTCGGCAGCGACCAGTGGCGCAGATTCGGAAAGCCGGGAAGGGTGGCTGCCCCGAGGAAGACACCAGTCCTTGTCCTCGTCAATCTGGTACCCCGCTTCCGAACGCGCGGCTGCGACCAGAATGTTGATGTGACGGTCGTGAAAATCCCAGCGTACGGTGTAAAGAAGCAACGCGCTCATGCCGCCGATCGCCAGTGCGGCTGCCATCCACAGCAGCCGCTTCATGCGCGCTCGAGCAATGGCTGCCGCCAACAGCAACGCGCCTGCGAGCGAGAGTGGAGTAAGCCAGCGCCATGGATACTCCACGTAGCGCAAAGCTGGAAGGATCTGCCACACGAGCCAGCTCTGACGAAACATCAAAAATGCCGACACCCCTCCCAGAGCCACCAGGAAATACCAGGTCTTGTTGAAAGCCGATTCCTTGGTTGCCGAGCGCCTGCTGAAAACCGCCGCGGCAGCCGTAGTGATCATCAGCAAGACCGCGAGCAACGATAGCCACTTGTTGAGCATAGAGAGAACAGGACTGCTGTTCTGCATGAAAAGAAAGTTTGTCTCCGGGGTCCAATCCGAGCGAAACACCCGCCCGATCTCCACCCATTGCCGCTCCCATGCCGCCGGCAGAAGGAAAAAAGCCAGGCTAGCAAAGGCGGCAACGATGGCGATCGAGCCGTGCCTCAACGGCTGCAAGCAACGATGCAGCACGCTGCTGAGCACTAGCAGCAAGGCCAGTGAGTAACTCGCGATCATTCCCGCGGGCAGGTCCGACAGCCAAATCGCAGCGAAAACGATGGCCAGCGGCGGAATCATCTTGCGGCCATCACTGGCGATGCGTATCGCGGCCCATATCAGCAGCGGGAAGAAAGCACTGGCCAATAGCTCTCCATAGCTACAGCGCTTGTACGCCATCACGATCAAGTAGGGATTCCAGGCATACAGGAAGCTGGCCAACATGGCATCCGGCGGCTCCAGCGAATCGCGGGCTAATTTCCACATCGCACAGCCGGCAAGCGCGAACACCAAAAAAGCATAAGCGCACACCGCCCATTTCCAGGGCAGGATGGTCCCCAGCAGCGCGCCCGTCATCCACGAAAGCGGTGGGTAAAAAATCATGAACGGCTCGCCAAAGCCGGCATTCGCCTGATCGGCCCATCGAGGATATAAGTTGCCCTTTTGAACCTGCCGCGCCACACTCATCCAGAGCGGTACGTGAAAATCGAAGTCGTGCCCCCAGGCACTGCCCAGGATCATGATCGGACTAACTGCAAGAGCGGCGGAGATCAGAATCCACAGCCAAGCGCGACGCATGTTCACGTCTCCCGATCCGCAAATAGATTCACGCAGTGGCGTCTCCCCACACGCCGGTTGAATTCTTCGAAATCCGTAAGCGTTGTCGGTCCCAGCTCCGACACCCGAGACGATGATACAAGTACAGGTTCAGGTTCACCAAGCGATCCAGGCTTGTGGTCGTAATCCCGTTGCCCCAAACTTCCACTTCGCGCGCCCAGCACGGTAAATGATTCAGCTTGAAAACAGTGCGAGCGACCGTCTTCACAAAGAACACTCCGCGGCGTTCATGGGACCGCGACCCTGCGCTTCGCCTCGGGCTGCGGTTTTGTCCGTGCCGTCTCCAGCCTTTGGAGACTCTGAGCGCCAGAAATCCGCAATGTCGGTTCTGGCGGCAAATCGGGTAGATGACAGAACTAGGGACTGAGGGATGTGCGGACATTGTTCCGGCATGTGCTATAGAACTGATCGATGATGCTCTTAACAAAGCTCACGGGGTGCTCTCTTCTTGCCGGCGATGCAGCTCAAAGTGCGATGAACCCAGCTCCGCCCAGTGTTCGTGCTGCCAGTCTGGAGGCATCCACCGTGCAATACATTACGTCAATCGGACGCGTCAGGAGTCGTCCAGAACCGGGCCGAGGATCCGCATATGACTGGTGAAATCGCGATTCTCGAGCCGAAAACGGACGTCTGCGCAGAGTCAATAGTCCATCTTCAGCTTCCGGAATCCGTGCACGCACATGAGCAGCATGATCAGTCCATTCCTAAAAACCCTGGTCATCTTGGTAGCACCGAAGATTCGCTCCTGATAGTGGACAGGTTGATCGAGAATGCGGAGGTTGAGCTTGGCGGCACCGAAGAGGAGCTCATAGTCGCCCCAGCGATCGAGGGTGCCCCAACTGCCAATCATGGGGCGGATTCTTTCCCAATCGTAGCGCCAGAGCACCTTGGTGCCGCACAACGTGTCCTTGATGCGCTGACCGAGGATGTACGAGAAGATGGCGCTGAAAACCTTGTTCCCAGCCATATTGGAACCTTTCATCGCCATTTTCGGTACTGGGTACACCAGTCGCGAACCGTTTACGAACTCGGCAGTGCCGCGAGTCATGGCATGAATAAAGTAGGGCAATTCCTCAGGCATGACGGTCAGGTCGGCGTCGAGGATCACCAGTATGTCGCCCGTGGCAGTTTCAAACCCGGTCCAAACATTTTTCGATTTGCAGACCCCTGGGCCTTCAACGGCGCGGATCCGGCGCTCCGGGTGTAACTCTTGCATTCGAACGATTTCGTTCATGGTGCCATCGGTAGACCTGTCATCACAAAAAATGATCTCCGTCAGGCAGCCCAACTCCGGCGTCCGCGCTACCGCGCTTTCTATGTTTCCGCGCTCGTTCTTGCACGGCACAATCACGGAAACCGAAACATCAGAGACATCGATCGGCTTGGGTACGAGCCTGGCGACCAGCACTTCAATCATGCACAGGCCCCGGAACACCGGCAGCTTCGCCACCACGCGGTTCAAGAATGCGGAAAGCAAAGGAACGTATTTCGGCAGCAGCGCGGTGCGATAGGTCCTGAGCCATTCGAAGCCAGTTAACGTAAGCATGCCGATCAGATCTTTTTCGGAAAGCCAGTTCTGTTCGGTTTGGGGAATTTTCATCCGCAGCCGCTGCGCCAGCGCCACCAGAGGTTCCCAGAGATGGTTGTAACTGTATATCAGCAGCCGCGTGTGCCGGTCGCAGGCTGCCTGAATTCGTATGAGTGTCTTCTGAACGTCCGCTATGTCTCCGGAATCGCACAACAACACGTAATCGAATTTTTCCTTCGGCTCGAAGTTTTCGGGAAAGGATTCGTAGTAGGTGAATCGCGGGTGCGCGGTGCTCGCGATGGCGACCATCTCCGGACTGATTTCTACTCCGACACCATAGGAGGGCTGGAGTGCGTCAAGCAAAAATCCGGTCTGGCACCGGATGTTCAAAACGCGCTTGCCCGGCTCTACGACATGCCGAAGCAGACGCTTGAGACACTCATAGTAATACTTGTTCCTGCGAATCCACCCGACCCTTGTCTTCGCGAAAACAGACTGGTGCTGTCGATTGCGTTCATTCTGTGATTGCAGGGCTTCGGGACCCCATGCAACGGGCGGTGGATTCTCGCTGGGCTGCGCAAGCCTATTCATCCGACAGTTCTTTCCCGCTCATGAGTTCGGTTGTGGAAGCGCCGGAGAAGCCCATGTCACATGCGTAGCGCCCCGATCGTGTGCTCCAAGAACTCTATCATGTCAGCCAGTACCCATGAACCGGGAGAATCCCGATTTGCGCGATCATGGCGCGAGTGACTTGACCTGCTGGGATCTCTGTGAAAAACTGCGGTTTCTCATGCCCGCTCCCTGCGTAATTATCACCGGTTCCTGCGGGCTCATCGGGTCGGCGGCCTGCGCCGCTTTTCATCGCTGGGGATTTCGCGTTGTCGGAATAGACAGCAATCACCGCGCCGTGTTCTTTGGACCGGAAGGCGACACCAGTTGGGTCTTGCAACACCTTCAGCAGACCATTCCTCAGTATCGGCACGAAGCGCTCGACATCCGCGATCGGGAGGGCGTTGAAAGACTTTTTGCGGAAATCAAACCCCAATTGGTCATTCACGCGGCTTCGCAGCCGTCGCATGATCGCGCTGCCGCGATTCCTTTTCTCGACTTCGAGGTAAACGCGGTTGGCACACTGAATCTTTTGGAAGCCGTGCGGCGGAACTGTCCCGAGTCGATTTTCGCCCACATGTCGACGAACAAAGTCTACGGCGATTTGCCCAACAGCCTCTCTTTGCGAGAAGAGGCCACACGATGGGAGTACACAAGTCCCGATTATGCGTGCGGTATCCCGGAATCCTTCTCGATTGACCAGTCCACACATTCGCTGTTCGGTGTTTCGAAACTGGCGGCGGACGTTCTTGTGCAGGAGTACGGCCGGTACTTTAAAATCCGCAGCTGTTGCCTTCGTTGCGGGTGTCTTACTGGCCCGAAACACTCCGGCGTCGAACTGCACGGGTTCTTGAGTTATTTAATCAAATGCAACATTGAGCGCCGAGAATATTCAGTCTACGGATACAAGGGCAAGCAGGTCCGCGACAATCTGCATTCGGACGATGTCGTCGGTTTCATATATGAGTTCTATCGGAATCCGGGTGTCGGAGAGGTATACAATCTGGGCGGCGGCCGCGAGAACTCCTGCTCCATTCTCGAGGCGTTTGCGATCGCGGAGCAGGTCACAGGTCAAAAAATGCTGTATCGCTACAGCGAACAGAACCGCATCGGTGATCACATCTGTTACTACAGTGATCTGCGGAAGATCCGCGCGCATTACCCGGAGTGGCGAATTACCAAACCGCTGCGAACAACATTTGAGGAAATTGCGCAGGCCTGGAGGCAGAGGCTGACACCTTAACTGCCGGTGTCCTTGACCAACGCGCTGAGCAACCTCAGCTAAACCGCCAAAGTCATCAGCAAAACCAGAGCTGGATCCAGCAAGGTCGGGCCCCCCCGGCCACCAAGAATTGCCGCACTCCGGGAAAACAACAAGCGATGTTAGGACCCGAGCACCAACTCGCAGGCAAGACATGCCCGATTTGCACAGCAACCACACCACGATACCGTAATCGAAGGTTAGCCGAAGGGGCTCTCCGAATGGGCTCCGGCGGGCCGCCTGCGATGTGTTCCGCTATTGCACCCGAGCCGCCGCCCTTAAGCTGGATCGCATCGCACCGTGGTTGCAGTGGAGTTTCGCAGAATCGCACGAACAAATGAAATCAGTTGAGCGCCATCTTTCCACGCCAGGATCCCCACGTACAAGGCGGATCCGGCGGCCAGGGCGATCCAGACGTTTAATTTCGCAAAGGTCAAATAGACGCCGGCCGAAGCGGCCAGAGCGATCAGCGGTATGGTGAGCTGGCGATGAACGGGCACCTCCACCACCAGTTGCCGCACCGAACCATAGACCAGCAGGAAGTTGATGGCGATGGCGGCCAGAAGCGCCCAAGCGGCTCCCGGGCCTCCGTACAAAGGCGTCAGGACCAACCCGATCACCACCACGGCGGCCGCCGAGATGGTGGTGCAGCCCAGCAACCGCCCCTGGCGATTGTAAGCGATCAGGATGTACCGATGATGGCCGCTTAGCATGGCAATCGGCAGCATCCACACTAGAATCGCGAACGAACCCGATGCAGCCCGGTATTGCTGACCATACAGGAGACCTAGCAAGTTCGGAGCCACCGCCGTAAGCACGGCGGCCGCGAAGAAGCCGGCCCATGCCGCGAATCTGATGGAACGATCCATGAGTTGCAGAAGATGCGATCGCGGCAGGGCCACGCAGCGTGAGATGGACGGCAGCAGGTTGAAGAAATACAGATACACGAACGTGTGCAGGGCCATCAGCGCCCGGTGGGACGCGCCGAACCAGCCAAGGGTCTGGTCAAAGATGAGGAAACCGAGCAGGACCGTAGGGAAGTACCACATGCAAGCCCAAGCCAATTCGTTCAGGCCGATGGGCGCTGCCTCCCTGAGATGACCCAGCATACGACCCACGTGCAAGTCGGGCCAGGGCCACGCGAACCCCATCCGGCGACGCGTGACGTACACGCAAAAAGCGGCCGCGCCCGTTACGGAAGCGCATTCGACCAGGCCCACGTAGAGCAGCGGCGTCCCGCGGCGATAAATCAGGAAGACCAGTCCGGCAAAGCCCGCCTGGCGCACAATCGAGGTGATCCCTACCCAGTTCATGCAGTCATGCGCCTGGAAAAACCACTGCAGCAGAAACGGTCCAGCAAGCAGGCTGGCGCCGTATAGGGCGAGTAACACCTTCAGCTGGGCACTCTTCTGGATGATCAAGATGAAGACAGCCAGCCCCATCATTGAGCACAGCGTCAACGCCATGCGCAGGCCGGTTATTTCGTGGAGCAGGCGCTCTCCGCGGTCTGGATTGCGAGCCACTTCCCGGGCGCCATATATGGCTAGTCCCAAGTCTGTGGGCAGGGTGAAGAAAACCATTACCGCCAGGGTGAATTCCAGGGGACCGTACTGCGCGGGGCCGAGCACTCGGGCCAGGTAGCTGAAACTGGCAAAGGTCAGGAGCTTGGCAGTGAATTCACCGGCGGAGAGGTACAGAAAATTAACCGCCAGCCGATGCGGTTCGACCGCGGCAGAAACAGAGGCCGATTTCTCCTGAAGTCCCACCCGTCCCGCGGTCAAAGGGTCTGGCCCCATTACCTTCTTTCGCTGGGTGTCTGGATGCTGACGAGCCGGTCGTTATCCGGAGAGGGCGAGCTGTCATGCTGAGTAGCGCGGATTCTGTCTTCGGCTGTCAGCGGATGGACTCCCTGCCAAACTTTGGCACCCACCAAAGCCCGCGCCAGTTGCATGGGTTGATAGGTGATGCTGGGCCAGAGAAAGACCTCGTTGGTGCAGTAGCATGCTTTGGCCGCAATCGACTTCCGCAACGCCTGTGCTTCGGGTGAATTCCAGATCTCGGCGAAGCTCCGTTCCCGCAGGTTCCCCAGAGGGGGATGGTTTTCGCACACACTTACGTCGCCGTTGGAGTACACCACCGCGCTCAGCACACCTGCGCGGCAGGGAACTACCTGCTCTTGCGCAGCCGCCGTGCGGGATTTGGCCCATTGCAACATCGGCTCCACCATCGAGCCGTACCGTCCCTCTTCGCGCGTGACCCATACCCGCCGCACGAAATCATATAGCCGCCGGTACTCCACCAGACTGGGGCCCTGCAAAGAAGGATTCTTGCGGTCGCCGCGAATCAGCGCGAGGTTGTGGTGGTCCATCTTCGGGCAGCGATCGAACAGGTAGGATGTCAAGCGACGGATTTCGTCCATGTTCACGTCAGTGGCCGTGGAAATGGCGTGTATGCGGAGGCGCGTGTCCTTCTTCTGGAGTTCCGCGAGCGCGTCATAAGTCGCCATGGCCTTATCGAACGCCCCGGGCGAGCCGCGGAACCGATTGTGGAATTCACCCAAGCCGTCGAGCGAAATCTCCGCCACGAATAGGTCCAGGTCCTTTTCCTTTAGAGTCTCTGTGATCTGAGTCACGGTGCGATCCGCGAAGTAGCCGTTGGTCGGAACGTAGATTTGCCGAACCTTGTTGTGGCGAATGAACTGGCGGCAGATCTCGCCAAACTCCGGCCGCAGAAATGGCTCGCCTCCGGAGAGATTCAGGTTCTCGATCGTGCCCAAGGAGCGAGAGAGTGCGAAGAGTTCTTCCGTGCTTAGATCATCGCGGCGGTTGAGATTGCGCCAATAAAAGCAGTGTTCGCATTTCTGGTTGCAAATGGAGTTGATGAACAGAATTAGGAAAGGCGGACTGGGCGAATTCGCGTAGTTCCGCCTGGTGATCCGTACGTGGCGCAAGATGCGGTCTAGTAACTTCATAATTCAGCACTCCCTCTCCAACGATTGTCTCACCCAATCGCTGTCGCTGGACCCGGGCCGGTTCCAGGGCCTACAGTCCTTTGGGGCCTATGCTACTCCAGTTCGCGGAGCCTCGGATAGCTCGCGAACGATGTACGGTGTCCAGAAAACGGTGTAGACCGCCCAGCACGTGAAGAATACGCGCCACGCCAATATCTTGACATGTCCGCCTTCTTCGGCAGCCGATGGAATCAAAATCGCACTACTAGAAACGCGTGCCACTATTTGCTGGGGCCGGGGCTGCGGTATCCAATCCCGTCCTACCCCTTGACACTATTCGAGTCGCCTATTCATACGGAGTCTAAAAAGACCCTGCCCATACCTACGCCAAGTCTAGCAACTTCTATACCAGTCCATTTGGATAGATCTCGTTGTGATTGCAGCAGGTTAGGATTGGCTGAAGTGTTGGAACGGCGGCAAAACCCTGCTCCAGGATGTAATTGGGAAAACTTTTGCCCATCACTGGGTTGTGCACTCGGTGCAAAGACCAAGATCGCTACTGATTTGTGCCTTATCCCAGTGTTTTGAGTGAAATACGACCCATTTCGATTGGCAGCATAATTGCACCCCCTCATGGGGATTCCATGGTTTTGCTGCTACAGGGCATGTTTCGTTAGTTCTCCTGGATCTGGGCCCGAATTCGAAAGACAATCGGGCGGGAAAGAGTTAACGACAAGAGATTGGAGGGTGGTTTTGCCGGATTTCGTATCTGACGCGTTGTGTAACGAGCCCCTCCCTGTTTCCGGGCCCGGAATGCAAAGGCTCTTCTTCGCCGATGTCGGAGATTTTGTCCATGCCCAGGCAGGCTTGGTCCCTTGCGATCGCGATGTCCGCAAAGTGTGTGTGCACGGCCATAAGGGGAGCGGAACTAGCTGATCCGTCCGAACCCTCAAACAGCCGGATCAGCGCGAGCCTATTCAAGTGAACCAGGAGCGATACCAGACAAATTCATGAATACCACTCATGGCGTCGGCGCAAGCGATTCTTCATTTCCGCTGCGCTCGCGGGCTCTCGGGTTATGGCTCTTGGTCCTGACGGTTTCGGCGGCGGCGCTCCGCGTAATCGGAATCAACCGGGGCCTCTGGTGGGATGAAATCTATTTTCTTCTGGTATCCGTTCGCCACCCGCTCGTGGAAATCGTCACTATATTCCCCGGTGACATCCAGCACACTCTTTACTCGATTCTCGCGCGGCTCAGCATCCTTACCTTTGGAGAGCACGTTTGGAGCTTGCGATTGCCGGCGCTCATTTTCGGTGTCGCGTCAATCCCGATGCTGTACCTCCTGGGTGCGTCCGTTACTACTCGAATCGAGGCTTTGGTTGCCTCCGCGCTCCTGGCTGTCTCGTATCATCACGTCTGGTTTTCCCAGAATGCTCGTGGATATACTGCGCTCGCATTTTGGACCATGTTGTCAACGTATTTCCTGCTGCGCGGAATACGGACGCAACGCCGCGGCCCTTTCCTTTGGTATGCGGTGGCCGCCGCGCTGGGCGTGTATACTCACCTGACCATGGCATTCCTCGTGGCGAGTCATGTGCTGGTCTGTACCGGAATTGCGGTGGAAGATTGGAAAAAGGGCAGGCAGAGTTGGAAGTTTCCGCTACAAGGATTCCTCGCGACAGGCGGCCTGTGTCTGGTGTTCTACGCTCCCATCGTCCTCCAGGTACAGAACTGGTTTTTCAAGCGACCTTCCGGCATGCGGGGAGTGTCCACTCCGCTCTGGGCATTCACTGAGATTCTTCGGGGGTTGACCCTTGGCCTGGGGACCGAGGGCATGCTCGTCGCGGCTGCTCTGGTTGTCTTCTGCGGGGTATGGAGCTATCTCAAACAAAGCCGTCTCGTGTTTGCACTTTTCGTACTTCCTGGAGTGGTGACCACACTGGGCGCGGTTCTGGCGCGCGGAACCATGTATCCCCGGTTTTACTTCTTTCTGATCGGCTTCGCAGTTCTCATTCTCGTGCGGGGAATCTTTGTGATTCCACAATGGATCACAGCACGGTCTCGTCCGTTCGATCCGCGGGTCCGGCTTTGGCTGACAGCAGTCCTCGTAGGGGTGCTCCTCACCGGCTCCGCTTTCTCCCTAGTGCGCAATTACCGATACCCCAAACAGGATTACGATGGCGCCATCCGGTTTGTGGATGCGGAGAGAAAGGATGGAGAGCTCGTCGTTACCGCAGGCGCAGCCGCCGTCCCTTTGCTTCAATACTATGCGAAGCCTTGGGAGAACGTTGAGACCGCGGAGCAATTGCAGGAGGACTGCCGCCAAGGCCGAGCGGTGTGGATCGTGTATACGTTTCCCCGATATTTGGCTGCCTGGCGGCCGGCCCTGATGGAAATCATCCGGAACCAATTCACCGTCATTCGAGTGTTTCCAGGAACGTTGGGGGAAGGCGCAGTTTTCGTCGGTAGATTTCAGCCCGGGTAGCCTGCGTTTCGCGAGAAGGCCGAGCCTGTGAGGATATGAAGAAACTGATTGTACAGATACCGTGTTTTAACGAAGCGTCCACGCTTCCCGCCGCATTGGCCGCGTTGCCGCGCCAGATTCCCGGCATCGATCAGATCGAGATTCTGATTATCGACGATGGCAGCAAAGATGGGACCGCCGAGGTGGCGCGGGCCGCCGGCGTGCACCATATCGTCCATTTTCCCCGGAATCTCGGATTGGCGGCCGCGTTCACCGCTGGACTGGAGGAATCTCTCCGGCAAGGAGCGGACATCATAGTCAACACGGACGCGGACAACCAGTATGAGGCGAAGGACATCCCCCGTTTGATTGAACCCCTGCTTGCCCGCCGCGCCGACATCGTTGTGGGAAATCGCCAGGTTGCGAGTCTCGCCCACTTCTCTCCTCTGAAGCGAAGGCTCCAGGTGTTTGGAAGCCGGGTGATCGGCTGGGCCTCAGGGCTGGATACGCCGGATGCCACCAGCGGCTTTCGAGCCATCACGCGGGAGGCGGCACTCCGCACATTTGTTCTCAGTGGGTACTCTTACACTCTGGAGACACTAATCCAGGCTGGGGCCGGGCGCATGACCGTGGAGTATGTTCCCATCGCAATCAATCCCCAAACGCGTCCATCCAGGCTCATGCGGAGTATCCCTCACTACGTCCGGAAGTCCACAGCCACGATTCTGCGTGCGTATACCATGTATCGCCCCCTCAGAGTGTTCTCAGCCCTGGGGGCCACCCTGATCGTATTGGGAACGATTCCCGGGATCCGGTTTCTCTACCTGTATTCGGTTGGCCAGCGAGTGGGCCACGTCCAATCGTTAATCTTTGCCGCCATCCTGATCATCGTAGGATTCCAGGTGCTCTTGATGGCAGCCCTGGCCGATCTCTTGAGCTGTAACCGCAAACTCCTGGAAGAGGTGATCTACAGGGTTCGCAAGTTGGAAGTCACGGGCGAAAGTACTCGGAGCCGGTCATAAACTCCAAGACCAAACAAGGATTTTGGCGGGGTCGCGTCATACGGCTCGGAGGAAGTGCGCTGGTTCTGGCCTTGCTGTTCATCTTCCTGCCGTTCCACCAGGTCTGGTCGGCTGTGAAGCGCATACCGCCGGGGCTTGGCTTGGGTCTGTTGTGCGCTTACATGGTGTTACACCTGGTCGGGGTCGTAAAGTGGCGCCTGCTTATCAATCTGGCAGGCGCGGATCTGACATTTTCGCAAGCGGTTCGCTGCTATTACTGGGGGCTTTTCGCCAACAACTTCCTTCCATCACTGGTCGGGGGCGACCTGGTCCGCGCCGGTGTGGCATTCGCGATTTCGCCGCGTTCCAAACATGCGGTCGTTCTTGGCAGCCTGATCGACCGCCTTCAGGATGTGCTCGGCTTGGCGGGTGTTGCCGCCCTGGGTGTGTTATTGATTCCTAGATCGCTCGACCCTCAGAGCCGCAAAGTGTTCTGGGCCGTTGGGGGGCTCCTCCTGGTTGCCGGTGCGCTCGGAGTAGGATCCCTGTTCCTGCTGCCGGTCAAAAAGTTTCCCTACAAGATCCGGCGCATCATGGTCAAGGTGCGGCGAGGAATTCGATCTGTGTCTCGCGATCCCAGCCGTGTGTTGTTGTGTTTCTGCCTCGGGATGATTTTGCAGGGCTGCCAGGTGGCAATCAATTCCTGGCTGGGAGCGGCTTCCGGACTTCACGTGGGCTTCGGTGTCTGGCTTTTTGCCTGGCCGATTGCCAAACTCTCAGCGCTGCTTCCGGTTACGCAAGGGGGCATCGGAGTTCGCGAAGTCGCCCTGGTCGGCCTGCTGGCTCCTTTTGGCGCGCCGCCGGTACTGACGGCCGCTGCTGGCCTAGTGTTCGAAGCCATCACGATAGTCGGTGGTTTACTCGCCGGGATCATTGCGCTCCTCATCGGCCGCGTTTCAAAGGCGCACACCAAACCGGCCCCTCAGGGTTCCGCATTCGCGACAGATGGAAACAAGATGTAGGATGGATGAACCATGACAAGGACCGAACGCGACAACACCGCGCCTGCGGGGATCAAACCCGCCCAACACGTGGTCATCCTCGGCGCCGGCCCTGCCGGTGTGGGAGCTGCCTACCAGCTTGTGCGAAAAGGGATCGCGCGCGTCACGGTGATCGAACAGCGCGACGGGGTTGGAGGGAATGCCGGGAGTTTCGAACTCGATGGCGTCTACTGCGACTTCGGCAGCCATCGGCTCCACCCGGTTGTTCCGCCGGAGATCATGCAGGATTTGCGTCACCTTTTGGGCAAGGACCTCTTGTACCAAACGCGGCATGGAAGAATCCGCTTGCGAGGCCGCTGGATCCACTTTCCCTTGAAGCCTATGGACCTGCTCCTACGGCTGGAGAAGACCTTCGCCCTGAGCGTCCTTGCCGACATGGTTCGCAAGTTCGTTCCGCGTAGCGCTTCCGGACCTGAAACCTTCGCCACGGTGCTGGAGCGCGGTCTCGGTCGAACAATCTGCCGCGAGTTTTACTTCCCGTACGCCCGCAAGCTCTGGGGAGTCGATCCCCAAGAACTGGCGCCTACCACTGCTCAAAAACGAGTCTCCGGCAGCTCGATCGTGAAGATTCTGCGCAAAGTCTCCAAGCAGATTCCCGGATTGAAGCCCCCGGGAGCCGGCCGGTTTTATTATCCGCGCCGCGGCTACGGTCAGATCTCCCAGTGTCTGTACGAAGCAGCCCGGGACGCCGGTGCGGAATTCAAGTTCGGGGCTCGCTTCAAAGCGATTGAACGTGAGGGCAGCCGGATCAAGACGGTCCGTTATCAACACGGCGGGGAAGAGTATGAAGTCCATGCCGACGCCGTCTGGTCGACGATACCGGTTAGTATCCTGCTTCAGGGTATCCATCCCGAACCGCCTCGTGACGTGCTCGAAGCGGGTTCGGGCATCAGCTTCCGGGGAATGATCCTGATTTACCTCGTGCTGGACCAAGACCAATTCAGCACGTTCGATGCCTACTACTTCCCCGAGGAATCCATCCCGATCTCCCGTCTTTCGGAGCCGAAGAACTTCAGCACTTCCTCGGAACCGCGCGGCCGCACTGTTCTCTGTGCCGAGCTCCCCTGCGACCCTGGATGTCCGGAATGGGAGATGAGCGACCAGGAACTGGGCCGACGCCTCTGCGATTGGATGGACCGCGCTGGCCTCCCTAAACCCGTCCAGGTCTCGAAGGTAGTCACGCGCCGTCTCCGTCAGGCCTATCCCGTCTATCGCCGGGGCTATGAAGAGCGTTTTGACAAGATCGATCGATGGCTCCGCGAAGTCGAGGGCCTGCTGACGTTTGGCCGCCAGGGATTGTTTGCGCACGACAACACGCATCATACGCTGGCCATGGCTTATGCCGCCGCCGCCTGCCTATCCCCCGACGGCGAATTCGACCACGCGCGATGGGCGGAACATCGGAAGGAGTTCGAAACCCACGTCGTCGAGGACTAAGCCGGCAGTCCGAGCCCTGGACAAGACTGATCGGTTGCTTTGCGTCTGTTCCTACGAGGACCGTCCCCAGGCGATGGACAGCCTCATCTTGATGGGCGAATCTCTGTGTCGTGCGGATGCGCACGTCTCACTGCATCTTACCGTACCGGACGCGCCGCCCTCGGTCCGCGCCTGGGCGGAGCGCAGACCCGAGGTTATCCTCTGCACCAAACGGCCCGAAGGGGTGAGCGGTTGGAATGTCAAGCCATGGCTGTTGCTTCAGGAGTTGAATGCAGGCAGTCCGCAGGCGCTTTGGCTCGACGACGACATCATTGTTACCCGTCCGGTCTCCGCGCTGCTCGAAGAGTTTCCCCCGGAATCGCTGATCCTGGCGGAGGAGTGGACCAGTGCCTCCATCCCGGCAAGTAGTTTCTGGGACTTGCCTTCAGCCCGCCCGATACCAGTGTTCAACAACTGCTTCATACGGGCGACCCAGGCCAACCGGACACTGCTCGAACGTTGGCTTCAAATGCTCCAGGACCCGCGCTATCGTGACGCCCAAGCTCTGCCGTTTGAGCGCCGGCCGGTTCCCGTCTGTCACGATGGATGGCCCCTGATCGCCCTGCTGGAAAGCACGGAATTCAGCCAAGTCCCCTTCGATTGCATTCGCCGGGGCCGCCACATCGCGCAGTGCGCCGGATCTTCCGGCTACCAGCCGCACCATCGTGTACTCGATCTCTTCCGCGGGCTTCCACCGCTGATCCACGGCATCGGCCGCAAACCCTGGGAGTCCCAACCTGTTCCCAGCCGCCTACAGCATTTCCTGCTCGATTTGGCGACCGACGTTTCCCCCTACATCCTGGCGGCGCGAAAGGTCGCGAAAGACCTCGACGTAAACCCGCAGTGGCTCGAGGCACGCACTTGGACAGGCGCCATGCTCAGGGGAATGACGAACGGCCACCCGGGCATGGCCGGGCTGCCGCTTGCAATCCTCCACGCCTTCCATAATAAGATCAGCCAAGTGACCGATTCAGGATGAGAGCGGCTGATCAGCCGCCTCACAAGACATCCCATCACGCGGCTTGGAGACCTGCTGAAGGGTCGTTGGGTTCAGGTGTGAGATGGATCCAGCTCCCTGCATCCTGATGTAAGGCAGCCACGACCTCAGGAAGCCTCGAGAATCGAGACAAAATGCAGCCCTCGCCCGAAAATCAGGTTAAAAGGGACGGGGTAGAGGCCAATGTCCGTCAAAGTGCGGATTTCGTGAACGCCGAGCCGTCCGAACAACTCGCGCCATTCGCGACTACTCTTGTAGCTATTGGGCAGCGGGATACCATGCTGCGGGTTACCGATCCGATCCATAAAAGCAAGCGTGTAATGGTCCAGCCTCGATTCGCAATAGTGGTCCTTAATGACAATCCCTTTGCGGGCGATTCGTTTCGCCTGCGCCAGGAGCCGTTCAGCATTCGTAGTATGATGAAGTACGTCTACAAACAGAACATAGTCGAAGCTTGCGGGCGCGAAGGGAATCACATCCCCGTCGTACATTTGGCAAGGAATCAAGCATGTGTCCCTTTCCACCACATCGACTCCGGTGAACTGTCTTCCCGAACGCAACTGTCCTAGGTTCCATGAAATAACCCCGTTTCCGCACCCCACATCCAATATGCTCGCTGAAGCGGGAATGAGCGAATCGAGAGCTTGCGTCAGTTTTTCGGAGCGGTTCGAAAATAGAAACTTGTTGTAAACCGCCTCGTGCGCTGTCCTTGCGATCGACATATTTATGCAGCACTTCCCGGCCGTTGTTCCTCCGTCAAAATCATTCAGGTTTCTGAAACACCGTTACCGAATCGCCGTATCCGGCTTCGAACTTCTCTCCGTCTATCTCCCATGAATCAACGCATTCAAGAACCACCATCCCAGAAGCCTGGATAAAATCCAGCATCTGATCCCTCGTCAACCGACTTCTCCACCCCCTCATTTTGCCCGTGGACCCGTGATGAATAATAGCAATTCCTCCGCCGGTCAAAACTCGAGCGAACTCGTGGACGTACTTCCTCACATCTCGAGAGTCAATGTGGACAAAGCAATCGAAAGACCAGATCCTGTCAATGGAAGCGTCCACGATGAAGGCAAGGTCGCTACCGTTGTTGATATGGAATTTGACTCGGGGATCACCGCCAAATCGCACCTTGCACTCGTCAATGCACGCCTGACTGAGGTCGACGAGATGGAGCTCGCTCGACAGGGGAATCAGATATTCGGTCCATCGCCCAGCACCAGGCCCGATCTCGACCACTCGTGATCCGTTCGGGATGAAGCGGCTGATAAAATTCTCGAGAATGGATTTCTTCCATACCGGCGATGCGGTCCATTCCTCTCCTTGCTGTTGCCAGTTCCAAGAGTCCCAAATGGCCCGCTGGCTTTCGACACTGTTGATTCCAGGAAGATTGCGCGAAATGCGCGCTCGCTCAAGCCAACTATTCAACTTGTCCGCGATCACTTGCGAGGTGTAATAGGCGAGAAAGCACGAAGTCCAAGCAGCGCCGTTTTCACTGATGAGTATCCTGACCTGCCGGAACTTGGATCCCCAAGTAATCTTGGCACGATTCCGAAATTGCGCTCGGTCGATTACGGCACCTTCAGGCGCCATGGATCTCCGGCCGTCATCTTGCGCTTGGTCAAGATCATCACGAACCATGTCATCTTAAGTTTCGGTGGGTCTTCAATCATCTTACACCTGGATTTGACGCGAGATCAAGCACTCAGGATTCCTGAATCCTGGTGGTCTCCTAATGGATCGTTAGGACACTAATGGAATCCTGCGCGCTCACCGACGGTCGAAGAGTAACAGATTCCGCGAGATTTACCCGTTGCCGCAGCGGACGTCCAGAATGGTGGCCGAGGCTGGTGCCAGCGCATCCAGCGACCGCGTCTGCTTTGCCGCGAGGCGAATCAAAACCAGGGTTGCGTGCACCTTCCGGTGCGCTTTGTTTACCAGTCGTATTTACCGCGACACCTCGTTCACGCGCCGGACGCGCAGGCCGAGCACGCTCAGAAAAAGACTGTTGAGTACGGTCTGGCAGCCGAGCAAGAACATAAATGCTGCGGGAATCACCAGGCGCAGCATCTTAGAGGCATCGAGCGGGCCGAAGGATCTATCGCTCCAGTAAGAAACGGCGTAGAGCGTTCCCGCCGCGCTCAGAATCATCAGCACAAATCCAACCGCTAAACCGGACTCCAGTGTGATATGGCGAAAGAGTCGCGTGAGCCTGGGGTCTTCGGGCAGCAGCCCTTCGCAGATGGCGAATACTTTGGTGAAGATGCTGAAAGTCACGGCCTGATAACCGGCGGCGGTGGTCATGGCGGCATAGAGCATGGTGTGAACGCCTAAGTGGATGCTTCCGATGGTTACATCGCCTGGCCATAGAATGGCAACGCCGACGCTTCCGAGGAACATCAGCAGAAGCCCCGGGATGAGAAACAACCACCGCGGACTGAATAGCAGCAGGAACCGGAGATGCCGCCAACCATCACGCCAGGGCCGCAAATGAGGCGGTCTGGACCGGCCGTCAGGGTCCAGAGTGGCAGGCACCTCAGCGATTCGCATGTTCAGGAGAGTGGCACGGACCACCATTTCCGAGGCGAATTCCATGCCCGTGGTTTGAAGATCCATGCGTCGAAAGGCCTCGGCCGAAAAGCCCCTTAGGCCGCAATGAAAATCTCTCGCCGAACAGTGGAAGAAAAGACGTCCGATTCGACTCAGAATGGGGTTTCCAATATAGCGATTTTTCCACGGCATCGCTCCGGGCCGGATGCCGCCGAGAAACCGGTTGCCCATCACCAGTTCGTATCCCTGTCTCATCTTTTCGAGAAACGGTTGCAGCGCCATAAAATCGTAGCTGCCATCAGCATCTCCGACGACGATGTACCTCCCGCGCGCTTGTAGCGTGGCGTGGAAAATCGCCGCTCCGTAGCCGCGAACGGGAACGTTCACGACTCTGGCGCCGGCGCGAGTTGCGATCTCCCTTGATCCATCCGTGGACCCGTTGTCCCCAACCACAACCTCGCCCCGGACCCCGTGCTCACGCAGGAAGCCGATTGCCTTTCGAATGCATGATTCAAGAGTTTCAGCCTCGTTGAGACACGGCATCACAACGGACAATTCAACATTCCCGCTTTTGCCGCCGGCTGATGCCGGGAGTGTGATGGACGCCTCCAAACTTTCCTCTTTCACTCGTGTCTCCGCTCTTGCCTGCGTTTCAAATTCGCCGCCGTCCCATTCTCCCGTCCACCAACTTTTGCGCACAGCGGCAGCGAAAGCAAGCGAGTTCCCTGCCCCTCGGTAAGCCCTCCGGATCATTGGCCCTTTTTCGTGACTGCGTTTCGGCTTTGTCCGCGATCTCATTCACTGCATTGCCCCCCTCTCTTGCGTCTCTGGGGGAACCACAAATAGAAAGTGCCCGTAGCCGACCTGGGCAACGGGTTGGGTCCCTTCGACCCTCAGCCAGTAATCGGCCTTTCGTGGCCACACTCCGGCGAGAAGATCGCCGCGGACCAGAATCCGCCCCGCCACTCGATGGGCAGGCTCCAAGATGACATCGGGGTTACTCTTCAGGAAGCGCTCGACTTCCCAGGTGTCTTGCCTCCAGTCCAGGTTGCTATCTGCCAGGAAGCGATAGGCCAACTTGCGATCGGTGAGAATCTCGTTGAAATACGGGATCATGTGAGGGAAATAGCTGCCCACAGAGACAGCCGCGTACAGCACGCATCCGGCGAGCAGCAGTTTCCGTCGCATTGAAAATTCCGTCCAGGCCTGGAACGCACCACCGGACAGAATGGCGAAGATCACCAGCACGGGAAGGATATGGCGAATTCCAACCTGCGAATTGCTGAAAAGGGACGGTAATATAAAAAAAACGCTCGCGCACGCCAACAGCAGCCCCTCCCCCGCCAGCAGGTCGCCCAGACGCCGATTCCGGAACACCCACACCAAACCCAACACCAGCAGGATCTCCATCCCGAGCGGTTCTTTCAGTGCGTATGCGACCAGGTAATAGGATTTGAAGCCATCCGATCGCGGAAGTTCGGGTCCTCGGACCTCGTTTAGAAGAGCCATGTTACCGAATTCATTACCTGTACTGTTGTGGTAACTTAGCCCGTCGAACCCCTGGACGAAGGCACGAGGAAGGGGAATTGGCACTGCACGTAGACCCGGGACCTGTTGCAGCGCGCGAAACTTCTGACTCCGGAACTGGTACTGAGCGAGATTTGTGAAGGGTCTGTCGAACAAAAACCCTGCGTTGATAAAGGCGAAAAAGCCCACGACCGTGAGCGCCAACACTATGGCCATCTGCCGCACTGGGATGCGATAGCGGATCTCCCGGCTATATCTCGCATAAAGAGCGGCAGCGAGCAGAGCCATTGCAAGAATGAGGTAGAGGTATCCAGCATTGAACTTCGTTAACTGGGCCGCTGACAACGTAACGGCTGTAAGTACCGCATTTCTGGTATTGGGAGTCAGCAGGAATCGGCGCAGGCAGTACAGGAAGCTCACGACAGCAGCCGAGACATAGAGATCTGTGGTGGAAAGCGTGCTGTGGGCAATGATGTTGGGGTCCATCACGAAGATCAGCTGAGCAAACAGCCCCGCCGCACGCCCAAAGAGCGACTTCGCGTATAGGAAGACCAACAGACTCAGGCAGAGCGCCGCGGCAATGGTTGCCCAGCGGGTTGTGCGCGCATCTCGCAGGATATTGGCCAGGCTCGGGGCTCTTCCGTGATCTCGCAAGTACTTAGCGACGCCGCGCGGGAAGGCGTTGAGCGCCGATACCGGCATTTTGCTGTCTAGGAGGACATTTGTTTTGTCAGGCTTACCCTGGAGGATCAACACACCGTAAGCAACGTGCCAGGGTTCATCGGTCGTTGGGGCCATATTGGTGGCAACGATGATGTTGATTCCCAGACCCAGCAGGGCAATCCCCAATGGAAGGATTAGGTGTCTCCTGCCGGCGACTCCAAGAGTCATTCGAACAGGGTAGCATAGCTGCTCTGGCTCTAAAACGCTGCCTGTTCCATAACCGTTTCGTCTCCGCCTGCAGAAACTGAATTGTTAACTCCAAAACGGAGTACGCGAACTGAGGCGGCGAACGAGCGGGCATGGGGTTTACGAACTGGCGGCCCGCCTCCGGCTCTACCGCACGGAAAACATTCGCCGTGCCACAGCGCTTGTATTCTCTATCCCCTTTTGCTTCCTTTCCGCGCCCGACGACAGCGAGACCATGTATACTTCGGTTCAATAACAGGAGGCAATCCTCATAACGTGGAACGCAAGACCTCTCTTTGTGCGGTTCCCGCGTCCACGGACGGACTATCGGGCAAAGAGCTCCGGCCGATGCTGCTGGCCGCCTCTCTCTGCGCAATCCTGACTCTTCCAGTAGCGTGGAACGCGAGGGCATTCATTTCGTCGGACGGCGTCTCTTATCTTGAGATGGCACTTAATACAATTCGGTATGGTCCCCGATGTCTCCTGACGAATGGGAGCTGGAGTCCGGGTTATCCCGCGCTGCTGGCAGTGGCATTGAAACTGGCGCATCCCTCACCGGTTTCTGAATTGATCGTGGTGCACAGTCTCGATTGGGCGATTTGTGCCTCGATGTATTTTTGTTTTACATACTTCTTTGTGAACTTGTTGAGATGGATTCATCTGGCACGTGGCCCAGTGTTGGGGAAACGCTCGAGATTTCTCGGCACCCTTGCATTCACTTATACACTGCTGTTTATCAGCAATCTCGACGTTACCCTCTGGCTTGTGGGCCCGAACATAATGCTAGAGGGCAGCGTGTATCTGGTTGCGGGAGTGTGCATCCGCCTCAGCCTGCCGGATGCGCGGTTCATCCACCAAGCTGCACTGGGAGTGCTCCTGGCTCTTGCTTACATTACGAAGGCGGTCATGTTCCCCCTTTCGTTCGTTTTGCTGGCTATCTTCCTTGTGCGGCCTGCGTGCCGCCACCTGGGGCGAAAGGGTACTGCTGTCGCGGCGGTGGCGTTCCTTCTGGCGGCGTCCCCCCTGGTTGCAGGTCTCAGTTACAGCAGGGGCCGCATGACGTTCAGCGATATCGGGAATTTGAATTTTGCTTGGTACGTAAATGAAGTGCCCCGATATTGGGACCTCCAATTGCCGGATTCAGTCACTCTGCTGCATGCTCCAAAGACAATCTCGATCAACCCCGCGATTGTTAAGTTCGATGGCCCTATCGACTCGACTTATTCGTATTGGTATGATCCCTCCTACTGGTACGATGGAGTTAAAGCACACCTCGACGTCCGCCAGGTGCTCCGGCAGTTTCTTCGCTTCCTTGGGATAGTTCCGACAACCAGGCCGTATTCAACTAATTTGTTACACTTATCCCGGAGGTGGATTCCTCTCTATGCCGGCCTTGTGGCGTTCGTAGTCCTGGGCCTGCGCTTTGGAAACCTCTACCAGGTGATTCGACCTCAATTCTGGCTATTCTTATGGCCGGCCGTCGCCGTCTTTACGTTCGCATGTGTGCATGCCGAATACCGGTACCTGGTACCCTTTGTTGTTCTCGCCTGGACCACTCTGTTTGCCGCGGCATTGGTGTTAACAGGAGGGGACAGGTCGACCGCGATAAACCTGGCGGTTGCCGTTTGGCTTATATTGACTTACTGCCCGGCCTTCGCCAAACAATTGGTCCGGAATCAAACGCGGCCAGCCGCTTGGCAAAATCCGGCGATCGAGGCGAAGCTCCAGGCCCTGGGGATTCGGCCAGGCGACGAACTGGCCTCGATGGGTTTCGCCGACTATGCTTATGATGCGCGACTGGTCGGTGCCCGGTTCACCATCCAGATCCCGAACGGGAATCATTCGGTCCCGCCGCGGGACGATCCGGCCGCCTTCTCAAAGCTTCCTGAAACCGAGGTCCGCAGGACTCTCGCCATACTCAAGGCGAACGGCGCCAAGGCACTTTTCTCAGCCTGGCGGCCGGCATTCGACAACGATTCGGGTTGGGTACCCATTGGCGAACGCGATTATGTCCGAATGCTCCAATAGATCGCAGCCTGACCAACCTGGCGGCCAACCTTTAGCAACGACTCGGGCTGGGTACACTTAGGCCACCATTATGGTCGGATGCCCCCAAAAATTGGTGCTGCCGGCATTTCTGGCACTCCTCTTGGTTGCGTGCGGCTCACAGTCGACAAAGCCGGATTACTGGATGTACGCCGGATCCTATACGACCCACGGCGGCAAAGGCATCTACCTATACAAGTTTCATGCGGCAACGGGTAAGGTCGATGCCGCAGGACTCGCCGCGGGGCGGCTTTGGCAGAGCAACATTGATGCCGTAGCCAGCAGCCCGTCACGGATCTTGGCTCAGATGCGCGCGGAATGGCCCAATGTGAAGATGATGGCGAAGGGTGTGCAGGATCCTGCGTTTCAAACCCTTCACCCCAATGGTCGCTATCTCTACACTGCCAATTTGAAAGATCCGGGCACAGTGTCGGCGTTTCAGGTCGATCCTGAAAATGGCAAACTAACAATGCTGAATACTGAACCTTCCTCAGGTGGCCTTCCAGTTTTTTTGACGGTAGACAATTCTGGCAAAAACCTGCTCGTCGCCAACTACAGCGGTACAGTAGCGGTGCTTCCAATTGATTCCACCGGTCATTTGCACCCTGCGACTTCCGCGATCCAGCGGCAAAGTGGGGGACCCGGCCAGGCGCTGCAGCCACACGCGCACTCAATTGTCCTGTCTCCCGACAATCGATTCGCGATTTCCACGGATACGGGACTAGACGAGATCTTCGTCTACAAATTCGACGCAAACAAGGGAAGCCTCACCCTCAACGAACCGCCGCTCTTGAAAACGCATGCGGGTACCGGGCCAAGGCACTTCGTATTTCATCCGAACGGCAATCTGGCATATGCGATTGGAGAGAATGGATCGTGCGTGATTTCAATGAGATGGGATGCCCAACGAGGCGTACTTGCGCTGATCCGGACGATCAGTACTCTCCCGCCGGATTTCCACGGTGAGAGCGCCGGAGCGGATTTGCTGATACACCCGGGCGGCCGGTTTCTATACGCATCCAATCGAGGGCATGACAGTATCGCCGTGTTCACGGTCGACCCGATTCAAGGCACTTTAACAACCATAGAGTACGTATCCAGCTACGGCCAAAGGCCCAGTAATCTGCGCATTGACCCAACCGGCAATTATCTGTTCGGCGCAAACGTCTTCAGCAGCACTATCGTGCAATTCCGCATCGATCAGCAAACGGGACGTTTGACAGCAATCAAGTCCTTCGGCATTCCGTTCCCGATGGCAATGAGTTTCGCTCCGGCGCGGTAGCCCGGCGCAGGGAGAACGGCTGGCCCCCGTCCGAAGTTCTGGAGGACCTGCAATCCGGCCAGGCGCCGGCGGCAACTTTTCTTCGATGCGATATGCCCGCACATGGCATCGGTACCAATTCGCATGGCTATGAGGCGGCCCGCGGACGGCCCGCGATCGCCTGAGCCACCCCGATTCTCGAAGAAACTGCTCGCCTTGTAATGTAGCCCGTTAATTCGCCACATGACCAACTGACCGTCAAAATAAGGGTGAGCGGAAAGGCTCTGACAAATGCACCCAGCTTGCGGCGTTTCTTAACCGCCAAGAAACTCCTCCGAGCCATTAGCACCACTGGCAGTACGGGCGAGAAGAAAGTCCAGAACAATCGGCGCGCCGTGCCGGCCTGCGTACAGCGCCATGCCCCGAAAGACCGGCCCCATACAAACCTTTCTCTCAGCGCTGTTGCGAACCGAAGCCCCTGACGATGTTGGTAAACGACGACCTGAGGCGCGAGCACGATCTTTTCGCCGCACTCGCCCAATGCGCCATTCACGGAAGCTTCGTGAAATTCCGTTTCCCAAACGGGCTGAATCCGCTCGAGAGCTGCTTTCTTGTAGATCACATTGGCGTCACTGGCACGCGCCGACACGCCTTCCTGTAAAGGGTTCTGGTAAAGCTGAAAATCGGAAAAGTAAACGGCCCAGTTCAAGGGCAAGTCAACGCCGTTTTCAATGGCGCCACCCACGGCGGCGAACGGACTCCGGTGGGCGTTCACGGCATTGGCGCTCCACTCCGCCGCCACAACGTCATGATCTTCGATCAGTGCGATCAAACTGCCGCGGGCTTGGGCGAAGCCGCGGGCGATTAGTTCACCGTGGTGTTCTCGGCTCTCGCCTTTCCGACTGTATTTCCGCAGATCGGCAACCTCCAGGAAACGCACCTCCGAATACTCCTGGCGCAACGAATCGATGCCGGAGACCCCGACAGGGAGCGGGACGATGACCTCCATGGCTGGCGCGTTCAACTGTTTCCGCAACGCAGCCAGGCATGGCCGGAGATGGCGGGTGTCCGTAGGACTTGTCGTATCGCTGGCAATCGCTATTACTACCGATAGGACCGGATCTGAGACAGTCATTTGGTTAATGTAATTGCCGGGTGAACAGCGAAGTTGAAACCCAGAAGTAATGCTGGTCCTCGGTTTTCGTAAAAAACGTTGGCAGCTTTCGTTCGAGCTGGTGAAGTTTATCGGCGTCGGTTGGAAAGACTTGCCCCGCCAGAAACCACATGCGACCGCAATCACCAGCGTCCGACGCGATCGTGTCCGGCGAAATGACGCGCGGGGGCGTCCGGGAAGGCAGGTAGACAGCCCACTCCCATGAGGGGAGCTCGGCCTTTGGATCTGGAAAGAGCACCATACAATCCCCAGGCTGCTGCGCGCTGGCGATATGCAGCAGCGCATCCCGGTAATTTTCCTTGTATGGACGGAAATAGTTCGCGCGCAAAGCGAAACTGCTAAATAAAATGATCCCGATAACCCAGACCGCACGTACCGCGGGGACGGGGATGGTTGTTATTCCTCTTGCGGCCAACACGTAGTAAGGGACCGTACAAAACAACGCGTACCGCACATGGTACTGCATCCCCCCAAAACCTATCGCGATTAATACCAGATGAGGCGCAATCCAAAGGATCGCGAGCAGAGCCAGGCTTTGCCCTTCCGGGAATCTCCCGGTTGGAGCGGGGCCACGCGAAACCAGCGGCCTGAGCGCCAGGAATGTCGGCATACTGAATAACAGCCCGCCCGCGACCAGGCGCAACCGCCCAAAGGAGCGGAAGTTAATCAGGTTGTCAAAATTACCGTTGTTGAATGCATTCAAATCGCGAATGTAAGTCAGGCGATCGACGGCAAACCAGAATGGTTGACTCTTGAAACTTGTTTTCGGACTTCCAAGCGCACTCTGTATAATCCCGGTAGTCAGCCACGGCGTAAACGCGATCACGACCATGATGGCGGCAACCAACCACCAAAGCGCGGGAATCCCAACGTGTTTCCTCTGAGCGATGCTGTAAAAGAACAAGCAGGCCAAGAGCAGCCCGGTGAAGTACTGGGTGTAGAGCATCAGAATTGCGAAAGCGATGAAGCCACACCAGGCGAGCCAACGACGTTCACACCACGCTATGCAAAAAAAATAGATCGCAAACGCTGAAAAACACCCGGCCATGGCATATGGCCTAGCCTCCTGAGAATACATGATACCCAACTGGGACACAGCCATCAGCATCGAGGCTAGGAGACCGGTGGAAGTGTCGAAGAGATATTGACCCAACAGAAAGACCACGCCCACGGTGATCGTTCCAAACACCGCCGACACGAGCCGGGCCTGAAAATCCCCAAAACCGAATTCACGGAAGACCACGTGCAGCAGGTAGTAGTGCAGGGGCGGGTGGACGACGTCCTTGACGATTCTGGCTGTCATCTCATGGAATGGAAGGTGGCTAACAGTCAGGGAAAACGCCTCGTTGTCCCACACGCCCTGCCACGTGAGACGATACAGGCGCAAGCCAAGTCCCGCGAGAAGAATGACTAGGAGGGTGGCTGCAGCGCGCGGGAGGAGAGCCTTGCCCGCCGCGGGAGAGATATTAACCTTCGATGGAGAGCGCTCATCAGCGGGCCCTCTTTCAGATTCGCCTCCCATTGGTTTTCCTTTCTGGTCTGGTTCTGGCCCGTGGTCATGCTGGCCGGCCGCATCCTTCATCCGCCAGCGGGAGTTCATGTGGCGATTACCTTGACGGGCGAAACGCCTGCCAGCCTCCCGCCAAAGGCGATAGATGGGCGTTCTACGAAACAGTAACTGAACGATGCAACAAGGAAGGCCGCAATAAGATTGAACGGAAGCTGCTGAACAAACGACTTGGGTACGTACGGGAGCGCATTGAAGAGCTGCTGCCACAAGTACAGGCTGTAAGAAATGCGGCCAATCCAGCTCCGAAGACGTGTTTTCAATACGCGACTGACTATGCCACGTGGGTCCGCAACCGTTATGAGCGGAAGAGTGGCCACTAAAATATCGAGCCCGTCGTCGACCCAGGGGCGGCCTGACCAATGTGGTGAAAATCGGGCGAGCGCCATGATCCCGGCTATGATCGGTAGCGACCACCAACTCCGGACTACTCTTGTGAGCACGAGGCGGGCGCTTTGGTTCCGCCACAGAAACGCAACCGCACATCCCCAGAACAGGCCGGAGATCCGATAGTCCGTACGGTGAATGGCGGCAAGGGATGGCACAGCCTGATCAACGTACATGAAGGCATGGCGCCAGAGAGTGAAGACTCCTGTAAAAAACAACGCGGCGCCCGCGCCGCGGGCTACACCGACCAGACTAAGTACTGCAGGCCACAGTATATAAAAGTGTTCTTCTACGGCCAATGACCAGAAGTGTCCCGTGTACCATTCCCCGTTGATTACATAGTTCCTGTAAAAGAAGACGCTCGCGATGATTTCGCTCGTCTTGGACGGAAAAATATGCAGCCCAGGTCCAAGAAGGGCCAAAACCACCAAAGTCAGAAATGCCGGCGGTAAAATGCGGAACGCCCGGCGGATGTAAAACTTTCGCCAGCTGATCGCCCCGGTGGAGTCGTATTCCTCCAGGAGGCGGGTGGTGATCAAAAAGCCGCTCAGAGCGAAGAAAAGGCTCACTCCCTCAAAATAGTGAACCACTCCGAGATGGCCCAAAAGCCCTGGCAATCTGATATGAACGAAGAGAACACTCAGAATGGCGATCGCTCGCCAACCGTCAAGCGTGGGGATTCTACCGATGGGCTCCAATTCAAAAAGCACCTTAGAGCGTCCGTGGGGGCAAGTCAAGGTATCAAATGCCGACACCTTCGCCTACTCCCGCGCCATTTCATTGTCGTTAGTATGTGACTTGTCCGGTCCAATTCATACGTGGTGACCCCTCTGGCTCCAAACAATGCTCTTCCGTCAGGGCTCCTGGCCGGATGGTTTCGAAAGGGCAGAAGAAGGACTATCAGTGGGTGGTGCGCCAGCGCCGAACCGTGTTTTCATACGTAGGAACGGTTCTTCGAAGTAGCGCCGCGAGAGAAGGGCCAGTCCGGTAGCCGAAGCCCCACAGATCAAGAAACGCACTGTGGAGATCGCAAAGCCGCCCGTCGATGGCAAATACTGCGGCAAAAAGTGGCGGACTAACCGGTCGTATTGTCCAAAAACGAGCAAATGGATCAGATAGAGCCCGTAGCTGATATCACCATAGAACTTCAAAAACGGCCGCTGAATCAGTGTTTTCCAGTTGCCTGTACCGACCAAGAGCGCCAAACCAATCAGGCCTAGGAATGCCAGGTTTCCGCAGGATTCTCGGAATGCGGCACCCAACGGTCTCTGGTCGGTGAGAATTCCAAACTTGCCGAAGGCGAAGGCGGCGATCGTCGCAACGGCGAGTGCTCCCAAGGAGATTCGCGCTAGCCGTTCTCGCGTCAACCCTGGCTTGCGAACTCGAATCGCTAGCCATGCTCCCATTGCCAAGCCATCGGCCACGAGCCAGGTGTAATTTCTCAGGCCGGTTCGCCAAGTCAGCAGATAAGAAGCTAATCGTAAGGCCGGCACGATACAGATTACCGCGATCGCAATCTGTTCGATTCTATGAATGGAGAACCTGCGCACGATCGTGGGCCACAGGAGATAAAAATGTTCCTCAACTGCAAGTGACCACAGTACCGGATAGGCCTGCACTACTCCAAACAGAGGAGTGACGTTCGACAGATAGAAAAAGCTGAGCACCAAGAAGGAAAGCGGTTTCAGTCCCGTCACCAGCAGAACCAGCAAGGTGCCGTAATAAGCCGGCAAAATCCGCAAGGCGCGGCGCGCATAAAATTTTTTGTAATAGTCTTCCTTGCACCTTGAATCCACCAGGATGCCAGTGATGAGGAAGCCCGAGAGGACAAAAAAGAGGTTCACGCCCAGCCAACCCTTGCGCGTAAATGCGATGAACGCGCTGATGGCTGTGCCTGACCCCATCACGCCAGACCAAAAGAATCCGTGATAGAAAAGCACTAGAAGAACGGCAAGTCCTCGAAGTGAATCGAGTTCCGGCATCCGCGGTCGGAGAATAGGTTCGATCGAATCCTCAGGTCGCGAAAAAAAGTTGCGGGACGATGGATGAAGGGACCGCATCTTGGGGAACAATCAAAGAAACTACCATTCATTGGGTGGAGAGACAACGGGCTGCTGGCGTACCCTCTCTTTCTCTCCATGCTCGCCTTGTCAACACCGGTCTTTCGAATCGTGTCGAGATGGAGCGTCCGGGTCGCAGCTGACGGCGCGCGCGCCGTGTGCACAGTGGTTCTGGCCTGAGTCGAAGGCCGGGCGCTGATTGCTTTCCAGCGCAGCCTTGCCTGCATTTCCACTCTGGGCACGACGGCAATCGGAGATTGACCGATCAACTCCTCGATGCTATATGAAAAGCATGCCTGTAAAGGTTGCGAAGTATTCCTCTGCATTTCTGCTGCTCACTTGCGTTGTGAGTGCTGTCATCTATTTTTCTATGGGTCGCACAGTGCGCTTCTTCCTAGAGAAGCTCTCGCATAGAGGCATTCATTGACCCAGGGCACGTTGGCCGAGAAACTTCTCGAGAGTCTGTGCCAACTCACCGCCCTCTACGTTTTGGCCATGCAGGCAGTCGGGCTGGTGGATCTGGCGGTCGGCATTCCCCTCTTCAACACCATATCCGGACTATCCACGACGGCGCTTGTGATGGCGATCTGGTGGGTCTTTTGTCGGCCCCGTATTCCCGCCGGCACCTTGGCCGCAATACCTCTTCGTCTTCCTTTGTTGCTGCTCTGTTGTACTTATTTCCTCTTTCTGGTGGACGTTTTAATCTCGTATCCCAACGGCTACGATGCCGTTGCCTACCACTTGTTGAAGCCGATCACCTGGCTACGCCCGGTAGCCATACCCTTGACCGCTACCGTATGGCAGATGGCTCTGCCGGCGAATGCTGAATTGTTTGCGCTGCCCGCAATCGCGTTGAACGCCCAGAACCTGGTGCTGTGGGGCAACCTTGCGGCAGGCGCCATTCTGGCGCTTTCCGTTTACTCATTGGGTCGCCGCTTGTCCGCAGCAAGAGAAGGCGGGGCTCTATCCTCCATCATCGTCCTGAGCGTTCCCATCATCCTCTTCCAAACGTTCGCTTTATATGTGGATGCATTCGGGACTGCATTCCTGCTTGCTGCTGTGGCGCTCCTTTTCAGGTACCAAGATACCGGCCGCATTCAAAGTCTTGTTCTATCAGTGCTATGCGCGGGAGTGAGCATCGGGACCAAGCAGACTTTTCTCCCCTATGCTCTGCTGGTCTTGCTGTTTACCGGCGCTCTGGTCATAAAACGGAAGCAATTTGTTCTGATACCCCTGCTCATTCTCGCTAGCGTCGCGCCGTCGGCTTTATGGATTGGCCGCAATTTGCTGAGCACGGGAAATCCGGTTTATCCGTTTCCCGTGCGAGCAGGCCCACTCGTACTTCGGGGAGCTAATGATTTTCCTATGGGGCTTGTTGTGCAACAGCCAAGCTTGTCCTTCGTCGTCACCCGCAAAGTTGACGACTATCCATTTAGTGAATTTTTTGGCCTTGGTCCGGCATTTGCAACTTTTGCTGTAGCTGGAGTTCTCGCGATGGTCTTCGAGAGTTTCCGCCGGCGCCAACCGGGGATGTTCGCACTGCTGGCTGTATTTGTGTGCGTAGGATCGTTTTGGTGGATACTAGTGCACATTGTGCGGTTCGGGTTGCCGCTGATCGTGATGATCTCGATCTTCTGCGCCATCCTTTGTGCCAGGTTTTCAGAAAAGCAACTTCTGATCGCGAGGGGATTGTTGACCCTCGGTGTCGCGTTCAGTTGTCTCGGGTGCCTAACTGCGCCGATATACCGGCTTGCGCATCGTATTCATAGCGGCGATTGGTCGCGTGCCGCATATTATGGATACCCGAGTCTGATCGATCAGCTGCCTCCGGGCACGCTGGTTCTCGACCGATGCGAAGGCCGCCGTTCCGGGTTCGTACTTGCCGGCCGGAGCCTGCAGAACAGGGTGTTCAAGTCAGAGGGTCCGCTCAATGCCGCGGCGATGTCGAATCTGAAATTCGAGTACGCGGTGAAAGCAGGCGACCGGGACGCTGACGATCGCATATTAGGTGAATATTGCGATCTGGTATACGACGGTACGCCTGTTGATATAATTCCGTCGGACGCTAAGAACTGGCGCATTTACAAGTCCCGAGTAACATCGCTGCGATGAACTACCCTATTCCGTCGGAAATGCGCCTGCGCGCAAATCTGTCATTGTGGCGCGCGCCGGGGGAGGGAGCCTACCGCAAGTACCTTGAGCGCTGGAGCGAAGAGGCGCACTCCGCTTCACCGAGGAAACCGCCTGGCGGCAGTCTGAGCCCATCCCTTGGGAGGTCGCCGAGCGCAACTCAAAGTTCCGGCCAGTCTCGGCGGAGATGTGAAACAAGATGCTTTGGGACGAGTAGTTGGGTAGGGGCCGCCTTCGACGAAAATTGAGATGGAAATCTCGACTCGGTTGCGGCAGAGTGTGAATTACAACGCTATGCCTGAGCAACCGAAACCCCCGTTGTCGCCGGTATTGCTTGCCTTTGCGCCTATTCATAGGACCGCCCTGGGGGTGGCTGGCGGAGTGGTTCTTGGCGGGATAATTTTCCTTATGACCGCAATTCTTTTGATTAAGGGCGGGCAGCACGTAGGGTCCAATCTTATGCTTTTAGGCCAGTACTCCTTCGGCTACACGGTGACCTGGGTGGGGTCGCTCATCGGTCTGGCTTGGGGATTCGCCGTCGGCTTCTTGGTTGGATGGAGCTTCGCCTTGATTCACAATTTTGTGGTTTGGATCTGGCTCGCCTTGGTCCGCTCCCGCGCGGAGATGGAGGAATACGGAGACCTCCTGGACCACCTGTAGCAGGAGGAACTGCCATGGTGCAAGAAGAGGAACTTTTGCGGAAAGCGGTTATCCGCTTTAACGGCAGGCTGGTAGGCTTGATATTCGGGCTTATCTGTGGAATCGGTTTGTTCCTCGCCACTAATTTCTTAGTGCTCAAAGGGGGCAAGCAAGTTGGCTCCCACTTGATTTTGCTCGCTCAATTCTTTCCCGGATATCGGGTGACCTTCGTGGGCAGCCTCGTCGGATTTGTGTACGCCTCGGTGGTCGGTTTCGTGATTGGTTGGGTGCTGGGGGCGGTTTACAACAAGCTCGCTGGTGTCTAACGAGGTAGGGTCCCACAAGACGGCCCAAATGCGGCCCGAGGAAGACTGGCGCGGCAAAGTCTGCAAAACCGATCTCATGGACAGGGGCACGGATCCGCTGATTCTGACCTACCATTCAATATCCAGGAGCCGTCCTCCTTTGGCCACGCCGCCCTCGCTGTTCTCCGAACAGATGGAGTGGCTTGCTGCGCACACCCGTGTAATGCCGCTCTCCGAATTGGTGGACGCTTTGGCCCGGAGACAAGTCATATCTCCGAAAAGCGTGGTGCTCACTTTCGACGACGCTCTCTTGGACTTTTATTGCCAGGCAGCCCCTGTGCTGCGGCGCCTAGGTCTTCCCGCTACCGTATTTGTGCCCACAGGACATTGCGGGCGCACAACCCGGTGGGCAACTCAGTTGTCCTCGGCTGAGGAATGGCCCTTGATGTCATGGCAGCAGCTGCGCGAAGTGGCGGAGCAAGGGTTCATTCTCGGAGCTCACAGCGTCAGTCATCCGATGTTGACTAAAATCACCCCGGAAGCCGCCTTGCGGGAGATCGCTGACAGCAAAGCTGAACTAGAAACCAGGATCAGCAAGCCAGTCGAGTTTTTCTGCTATCCGTATGGCCTGTGGAATTTCGGTGTGCGGGAAATGGTGCAGTCGCATTATCGTGCGGCTTGCTCGACCACAACTGGAGTGGTCAGCCGAGATGCGGATCTATTGGTGCTACCGCGCGTGGATGTTTACTATTTGCGGAGCGCCAAGATGTTCCAGAGCCTCTTCAGCCGGCGGATGATACCTTATTTGCGCTTGTGTCGCATGCTCCGCCGGATTCGGGGTTACGGCCGAGCGGCTTGATGTCTGGGAGCATGGCCGGCGATTGTCACGCCGAGTCCGTGGGGCGATTGGGCAAGGTCGTTCACATAAAGGCGATCGTCCTTGTCTGCTGGATCCGAGTCTTCAGGTAATTTCAACAAAATAGAAGGTTTAATGCGACAATCCAATATCTAATATCTAACCAGACTGGTACCAGAATTGCTCCTTCAGGCTCTAGGAGAGAAGTGTCCGCCCACAAAGTAGTGATAATCGGCGCCGGTCCTGCCGGTCTCACCGCGGCCTACGAGCTCGGCAAGCACGAAGTTTTTGCCGTCGTGCTGGAGGCGGATAACATCGTCGGCGGCATCGCACGCACCGTCAACTACAAGAATTACCTATTCGATATTGGCGGTCACCGTTTTTTCACCAAGTGGGACGAGGTCGAACAAGTTTGGAAAGAGGTTCTAGGGGACAAGTTCCTGGAACGGCCCCGTCTTTCTAGGATTTTTTACCGAAAGAAGTTCTTTTACTATCCACTAAAGCCCGCCAATGCGCTCTTTGGCTTGGGCATACTGGAGAGCATCCGGATTATCTTAAGTTATATGCGTGCGCGCGTGTTTCTCAGCAAGGAGGAGGAGAATCTGGAGCAGTGGGTGTCCAACCGCTTCGGCAAAAGGCTATACGAAATTTTCTTCAAGACATACACGGAGAAGGTTTGGGGAGTTCCGTGCACCGAGATTCGAGCGGAATGGGCGGCCCAGCGGATCAAGGGCTTGTCGCTTACTACGGCGGTGCGGAACGCGCTGCTGAAGCCGAAGAACTCGAACATAAAGACGTTGATCGATAAGTTTCATTATCCCGAGCGAGGGCCGGGACAGATGTGGGAAACCATGACGCAACGCCTGGAGCAGAACGGCCACCGTGTGCTGATGGAGCGATCGGTGCATCGTATTTGTCACCGCGAAGGGCGGGTGACTCACGTAGTGACCCGAGGGCCACAGGGCGAGGAGAAGTTTCTCGGCACGGACTTCATCAGTTCCATGCCTATTCGTGATCTTATTAAAGGTCTTGAGCCTGCTGCTCCGCAGGACGTGCAGGATGCCGCCAACCAGCTCCGCTACCGCGACTTCCTCATCGTCAGCCTGATCATCAATCGCGAGACGTTTGCGCCGGACAACTGGATCTACGTACACGACCCGGGCGTGAAAGTGGGGCGTATCCAGAACTTTAAGGCGTGGTCTCCGGCTATGGTCCCCGACCCATCCAAGGCATGCGTGGGGATGGAATACTTCGTTTTCGAGAACGACGGGCTGTGGTCCAGTCCGGACGACAAGCTGATTGAGATGGCGCGCGGTGAATTGGTGCAATTAGGATTGGCGCGACCAGAAGAAATCTTAGACGGGACCGTTGTGCGTATGCCCAAGGCCTACCCCATGTACGACACCGGCTGGTCGGAGCGGGTGGAAATCATTCGCCGCTATCTGGAAACCCATCTGCCCAATCTCCAGCTTGTGGGGAGGAATGGGATGCACCGGTACAACAACCAAGACCACTCCATGATGACCGCAATATGTGCGGCACGCAACATCCTGGGGGAGCAGCACGACCTGTGGGCGATCAATGCCGAACCCGACTACCACGAGGAAAAGCAGGCGACGGAGCAGGAGCGCCTCGCCAGCGCATGACCTCTACGTGTGGAACACCGCCCAGCCGCGGGGTAATTATCCGAAAGGCCAAAACAGAAATCCCGGACCAGAGTGTCGCCCGACAACGAGCCGCGGGGCTGAATTTGTCGGCTTCGGCTCAGCCGGAGACCTTCGGCACTTCGGCCGGCACACCTAGCAGCCGACCAATACCGTGACGGATCACTGCCACCGTAAATGCCAACCCGCTCGAGGCGAAGTACAGCAGATGAAACGGTATTGCAGCGACGGCGAACAACTTGCCCCGACCTGCCGCAAGAAACATATAGAACTGCTTGTTGAGAGCGACCAAAGTTACCAAAAGGAGAACAAACAGGTACTCCCGCGGATGAAACGGAAGATAAATCCACACGAAGACGGTGGCCAGAACGAAATATCCGCCGACCAAAATCGCAGTTCTTTTCCACCAGACTTTGCTCGAGCAGGCGTACCGATGACGGGCAAACAGCCCGAGCCAGGCCACAAGCACCGCGGGGATGACCGGGTACATGTGATACCAGTATGAGAGGCCGACAATTACACTCAGGTTTATCACCATCAATGCTATGACTGGGCGGGAACGATTGACCGAGCCCTCCACCCAGTAATCCGAAAGCAAAAGGAAGAGGGTAGCGAAGAGTGGTACTAGAAAGAGTGCGTGCCAACGGATAGCCAAGTCGGCCCCGAGAGCGATCAAGAGGAAGACCAGGGCGACGCTGATCCGCTGACTGATGCGCAGATTCAAATCGTTGGGCAACCGGCCGAAGCGAAGTGACAACTCGGACCAAGGAAGCGCACGATAGAAGAAGTCCGTCTTCATCATGCTGCGGAAGATCCAGCGCTTCAGGTGCTTCACCTGGATGTCCCCGTTCAAGGCCAACTTGCGGCCGGCGTGCGCCATCCGATATCCCAACTCGATATCTTCAATGGAGGGCGTACGGTATTTCTCGTCGAATCCTCCGAAATCTAGAAAAACCTGCCTGCGCATTGCGCCGCAACCGGCCCAGAAGGTGGTGGCTTCGCGGTTGGAATTCTGGTGGACGAAACAATGCATCAAATTGCGGAACTGTGAGATGTAATCCCGAGACGCCGGCGATCGGTCGTAGGATCCCATGACTGCATCGAGCTTCGGATCATGCAAAAACTCAGTGGCAACCTTGGAGACCGTGTCGGCGTGGACGCAGACATCGGCATCCAGGAAGAGGAGAACGTCACCACATGCTGACTGTGCCCCAAGGTTTCGGGCGCGCGCCGGACCAAATCGGCCGTCGGTGGAGAGCACTATTGCGCCGTACCGGGCCGCTATCCTGGCCGAATCATCCGTTGAGCCATCGTCCACCACAATGCATTCGGTAGGCTGCAATTCCGAGGCACGCAGACTCTCAAGGCACTGCCTCAGGTGGTCGTGGTCGTTATATACGGGAATCACCACCGACACACTGGGAGGCATCGTTATTGCAGTCTAGACAACGGTAATTCGAGGTGTCAAGGTTCAGTCTCCTGGTTACTGGTACTTTCAGATTTCGTAGGTTATGGTGGTACTTGCTGACATGATTCACTCAGGCTTTCGGCCCGCCGGGCCGGTGCGGCTCACCGCGGAGCGTGGGTTCGGTCCACTCAGAAAGGACGACAACCCGGGCAAGGGTAGTGGAGCGAGACCCCGCCACTTCCCCGTGGTGCCGTCCCTTCCTCGAGAATGCCCCCGCTGGCAAATCGAGCCTGCTGAGCATCCAGGGAGGTGGTTTTGAGCAGCGAGGCGGAAACGCAGATCTCCGTAGTGGTTGCTTTCTTCGTAGGTGCACCCTTCACGGACGAGTGCCTGTCTTCCCTTGAAAATCAAGTTCGGCCCTGCGGCGCGGAAACCGTCGCAGTGGCATGCGGAACGTTAGGATACTCGCAGTGGATTGCGCAGATGTTCCCGTGGATCCGGGTGGTTCATCGTGTCGAGCGGGAAAGCGTGCCCGCCTTGAGGAGCCCCGGCGCTGAGGCGGCGGAGGCCTCGGTTCGGGGTTCCGGGGGGACTTCCTAGTCATGCGGATCGGAGTGGATGCGACCTGCTGGCATAACCGCCGAGGTTACGGGAGGCATGCGCGGGCCCTGCTGCGCACGTTGGTGCGTCTCGACAAAGCCAACCAATACACGCTTTTTCTGGATTGCACGGACGCGGCTGAGCCCACGCCAGATGGCTGTGAGGTTCGGGTCTTGCAGCCAGTGGTCCCAACCGTTCGGGCGGCTTCGGCAACCGGTCGCCGTTCGCTCGCGGACATGTGGAGGACATGCCGGGCCTTATCGGTACCCGAGTTCGACATTCTGTTCTTTCCCACGATTTACAGCTACGTTCCGACTTTCGGGCGGGCTCGCAAGCTGGTCATGATGCACGATGTCATTGCCGATATCTATCCCCAGTTGACGGTTCCACGACTGTCCGCCCGTCTTTTCTGGAACGCCAAGGTAGCCATGGGCCGAATGCAGGCCGACGCGTTGATCACGGTTTCCGAATACTCCCGAGAATGCATTCTGAAGCACTTCCGCATCGATCCAAGACGCGTGTCGGTGGTGGGGGAAGCCGCGGATCCGATTTTCCGGAGGCTCGATCTTCCGGTGATTGGCCCGAAACTGCGAAAAGCGGGAGTCGAGGAGACCCGCCGCATGGTCGTGTATCTGGGCGGCTTTAGTCCGCACAAAAATCTGGAAGCACTGGTGGCCGCATTCGCCCGTATCGCCGGCCGGAAAGAATTTGGGGACGTGCTGCTCATCATGGTTGGCGAGACTAGCGGAGACGCCTTTCACACCTGCTTTGAAACGATTGTCGACCTGGTAAAAGCGCTCGGTTTGCAGGATCGAGTGATCTTTCCGGGCTACCTGGAGGATGAGGACGTTGTGGTGCTTCTAAACCTCGCGTCAGTCCTGGCGCTCCCTTCACTGATGGAGGGCTTTGGCCTTCCGGCCGTGGAAGCTGCGGCCTGCGGATGTCCGGTAATCGCGACGAAAGCCAGCCCGCTGCCCCAACTGTTGGGCGCCGCCGGCATTTATATCGACCCCCGGGAGGCTGACATTGTGTTGGCGCTGGAGCGCGTTCTTTCCTCCGCAGAGTTGCGTCTCGAAATGCGCGAGGGCGGCTTGGCTGCCGCTCGGCGCCTCACCTGGGAGCAGGCGGCACAGCAGATGATGGACGTGATCGAGATGGTATCGCGCAAATGAGTCGGCCACTAAATTTTCTGTACCTGACTACGTTCTACCCGCCGTACAGTTTCGGGGGCGATGGCATGCAGTTGTACCGATTGTCGCACGCCCTGGCGGAGAGCGGGCATCACGTGGACGTTGTCCACTGCGTGGATTCGTACTACCTCCTGCACCCGGACGAGCCACCGCTGGCGTTTGCCGAGCATCCCAACGTGGTCCGCCACGAACTCCGTAGTGCATACAAATGGCTCTCGCCATTGGTGACGCAGCAAACCGGCCGGCCATGGCTCAAAAGGGAGAGCATCGCCCGCGTGCTCCGGTCACGCCCATTCGATGTGATCCATTTCCACAACATCTCCTTGCTCGGTCCGGAGATTCTGTCCATCCAGCCCGAACAGGGCCAAGCCGTGAAGATATACACGACCCATGAGCACTGGCTGATCTGTCCAATGCATGTATTGTGGAAGTTCAACCGAGCGCCGTGCGAAAAACCCGAGTGCCTGCGCTGCACCATTCAGGCGAAGCGTCCGCCCCAGATATGGCGCTACACGGGATTGCTGGAACGCATGGCTCGCCAAGTGGACCAGTTCCTTGCGCCCAGCCGCTTCACTGCCCGCATGCATGCTGAGCGCGGCTTTTCGCGTCCGGTAGCGTACCTGCCGAACTTCATCGATCGCGTGGACGGGGACTGGCAGGATCCGGCGCCGCGCCCTCAGGAGGCGCCCTACTTCCTGTTTGTGGGTCGACTGGAACTGATCAAGGGCCTGCAGACCCTCATTGCGTTGTGGGACCGCGTGCCCGCCCACGATCTGCTCGTGGCCGGAGCCGGAAGTTATGAGGCTGAATTGCGCGCCATGGCCGCCGGCAAACCGCGAATCAAGTTTCTTGGGCCACTGCCGCAGCGGGACCTCGGGGCGCTTTATTGTCACGCCGCGGCCTGCATCGTTCCATCCGTCACTTACGAGACGTTCGGCCTGACCGGCGTAGAGGCTTTCGCGCGGAAGACGCCGGTCGTCGCGCGGGATCTCGGCGCCTTGCCGGAAATCATTCAGGACAGCGGCGGCGGGTTTGTCTACCGCACTGACCTGGAACTGCTCGAGGCGCTCGACCGCATCGCGCGCTCGCCTGAGCGTCGCAACGAACTCGGGCAGAAAGGGTACGATGCATTCCTGAAGTACTGGTGCCGCGAAGCCCACTTTTCCCAATACTTCGATTGCTTGGAGCGCACGGCTCGGGCAAAATTCGGCCGGGTGCCTTGGTTAGAGGAAGAGTCTTGAGCCGCGCTCGTTCACTCAATCAACGGCTGAGAGGTGGGCGGAGATGGCCTCAGACTATCTTCGCTTCGAACTTCGACCTCGATGCGTAAGTATTTTCTGATCGTGGCGGCGCTCGCCGCGCTCGCGATATTCGTGGATGCATTCTTCATCGAGCCGTACCGCATCGAAGTCACTCACAATTCGCTGCACGCGGCGGTTTCGGCACCTCTTAAAATCGCCCTGCTGGCGGACATTCACACGCGCGGGATTGGCCTGCGCGAGAAAAAGCTGGTGAGATTGTTGGACGCGGAAAATCCCGACGTAATCCTGATTGCAGGAGATACCGTCGGCCGCGACAATGACTACGGCGATGTCACCAGATTCTTGCAACAATTGCGCGCCCCACTCGGCGTCTGGCTGGTCCGTGGAAATTGGGAAAATCACGCCTTGCCACGGAAAGAGCGGGCCTTATACGCTTCCGTTGGCGTCCACTTCCTGCTGAACGAGGTGAAGCCCATCCGTCCGGACGTCTGGCTATTAGGCGTGGATGATCCGAGTAGCGGCACCCCGCGGCCCGACCCGGCGCTCCAAACAGTGCCCGACGGGGTCTACACCATCGCGCTGTTTCACGCGCCGGCTTACTTCGATCGCATCGCCGGCAGGGTTTCTCTTGCTCTCGCTGGACATACGCACGGCGGACAGTTCCGTATTCCATTTGCTCCAGTCCTATGGCTGCCGCGCGGCTCGGCAGGTTATCTGGAGGGGTGGTACGCGAAGAGCGGGTCGCACATGTATGTCACGCGCGGCATCGGCACCTCCCTCATCTGGGCGCGATTTCTGTGCCGGCCTGAATTGAGCATCGTGATGCTCCAGCCACCTGCAAGCGGTGGAGGTGGAGAGGGTGCGCCGGCTGTGTCAGTAGGACTGCCACAAGTGGCTCCTGTTGATGTTGTTTTGCAACCGGGAGCCACGCAACAGTTTTCTGTCACAGTGCCGTGTACAAACGTTTCGAGCAACGGTTTGTGCCCGCAAGGGGTCACCTGGAAAGCGTCCATCGGCGCGATCGACAGAGTCGGAACTTTCACGGCACCGTCGACGCCGGGGACAGGAGTGGTGACGGCAACCAGTTCGGCGGACCCCAGCAAATCGGGCACGGCGGCAATTGCAGTGGTATCGGAAATTCCTGTAACGCAGAGTTGTCATGCCCGCAGTGCAAACGTTTCATCGCTATCTTGCTCTCTCCCCTCCCTCGCCACTGGACATACATTGGTAGCCGTTGTGCGCGTGCATGGGACCACTCATGTCTCGGTCGGAGCTTTTTCGGATACGGTGAATGGGACGTGGCCGCCTGTGAACTCGAGCAGTGCAGCTTTCAGCTCTGCGATCGGCGCTTTCGCTGGAGGCGCGGCGTTTTTCAGCAATACGACGGGCAGTAGCTCGCGCGTAAGTATCACGGTGCAGTTTTCTGGTGGTACAGCAGGAGACGAGTTGGCCGTATGGGACTTTCCGGGTCAGTATCAACCGGACGGAGTAATTCCGACGCCCACTACTGGGACCAGCGGTGTCACACCCGTACTGCCAAAGGCAAAGGCGGGCGACCTCGTGCTTGCCTGGAGCGTTATGTCGCATTGCTTTCAGGACCCATCTCATCACCCCCCGTTCACAGACATTAGTCTGCCAGGAACCTGCAACATAGATCTGGCCGCCGAGGTGCCGTCGGTACCGCAGGCGAATATCACCAATCTGTTTGAAACCGTCGGAAACAATGGCGTCTCTGGAATCATGGCATTGTCCCCGATTCCTGTTGCACAGCCGAGTTCCACCAGGTAGGGGTGATCGAGAGGATGAGCCGCGCCGCGAAGCAGGCGGGCTAGTTGTCTTGAGCGCATCACAAAAGACCTCTCACTACTTTGGCCCGAAATCTAAACCAATCTGACCCCATGTATTTCCGTTTCCTCCACTGTTTTGTCCCGTCGTTCCGTTGGAGGTTCCCTGCGAAAAATATGTCCCGTAATACTCACTGGTCAGCTCATAGTTCATACAGACAATCATCATAGACGGGTCGGTTTGCGAGCCGGGATAACTGCGAGCGTAAGCGTTCGCTGTCGTCGGAAAGCTCTTTCCCCCGCCCGTTGCTTGATCGTTACTGGGAAGATTGAAACAGACATTCGGCGTGGTCGAACTGCTCCGGTCAAACACAATTGACCCGCTCTGCTCCTGCAACTTCTCTCCTGCACCCGCGGAGCCGGCAGGAGGACTGCCACCGATATAACTACTGGCAAGGACGGTCGCGAGGTTGGCGTCCAAATGCGTAACTACGCCGCTGGTAAATCTCAGGTCGCCGGCAATGGAAGGCTTGGTGGTCATGAACGCGCCTGAAGTTGTGGGATACGTATCGGAAGTCGTCCCTCCGTAAACAAAAACACTTCCATCGGGTGCCAGAGCAATCCCATTCGTTTGGTCGCCAAAGTTCGTGAACTTGGATTTTCCGTTCAACCATGTGCAATGCAGAATGGCGCTTCCAGTAGAATTGAACAGCGTAATCAGTCCTTGACGGTTATTGGGGTCGGGCGGAGTAGATTGATACCCACCGGAACAGGAGTCGCCGGGAACAGCATCGGCTTCATCGCTGAAACTCACAACGTAGAGGTTATTGCTGGAGTCCAGCGCAACTCCTTCGATGCTGGACGTATCCCGGCCCCCTGCTCCGGTTCCTGCAAGGTACGTTGCCCAGTCAAACGAACTTCCATCGTGATGCAATTTCCACACCACCGCACACGAGTTCGGATTCGAACAAGTAGTCCGGTAGGCGCCCGGTGTTGTAGGGAATCCGGGTCCATGTACCGCACCCTGCCCATATAGGTTCCCGTTGGAGTCGAGAATGCTGCGGCCACGCCCGGCAGATCCGGTGCTGTTATCGGTAGCTCCCCCGGAGAATGTCGTCACCCAATTGAGGGTCTTGAAATCACTGGAAATGCTGGCGGCGAAAGCCAGAGCACCGCTGCCTTGGACACAATCGGGCGCGAGTTTCGTGATCGTCACTCCGTCTATGCTGTTATCTGTAATGCATTGTCCTTGTCCGTGGCCCGTGAAGATGAGGTTGCCATCCGGTCCGATGCCAGCGATCGAGAAGACCGAGCCAAATCCGCATAATCCAAAGTAGGTTGCCGCCTTTACGTTTCCGGCATAGTCAAAATGTTCCAAATAGCCTGTGGCATTTCCTGCAACACAGTTGTAAGCGGGTTGAATCACTCCCGCTGTGGTCTTCACCCATGCGTCGGGAACTCTACCGCCGACATAAATGTCGCCGTTTCCCACGACCGGCCTGTTGTCTATCCACATGGCGCGGTTTTCTGCTCCACCCCCGCCGTCGCCACCCGCCCCCGTAACCAGATAGGTGGACTTGACCAGCGAAGTAGATGATGTAGGAAATCCGAATATAGTAAACACCGCCGCCCAAGCAGCTCCACCGGGATTGTTCTTGTAGGTCGAGCCGTCCGTGACGGGAAAGTTGTTATGAATGGTTGTTCCAAACCCCACAATGTAGGGCGCAGACGGACTGGGCGGGGCAATCGCTGTTGGCGGTGGTTGGACTGGCGGAGTGGCGACGCTGCCACCATTGCTTCCACAGGCTGAAAGGATCATCGCCATGACCGCAACAGTGATGGCGAGGATATACGGAGAAGAACTACGTGGGAGCGAGCGACGCATACAACTTCTCCTGCAGAAGCTGGGACTTCCCTGTGGTCTCGAAACCGGAACCATAGTACACCCGCCCCGCCCGTTCGCGACATGGTGTGGGGGGTGCGCGATGTTTGCGCCCCGAATGCGGCTGCGGGAAGGGACCTGCTGTGGCCTCTGTTGCGCTTTCCGTTCGTCATCCTGAGCGAAGCGAAGGATCTCTCTTCGCCTTGGTATCGACCCCGCCTCCTCTTTCCGGCGAAGATAACGCGAACCCAAATATGCCGATGTGTTGCGATTAGAAAAAGTGATGTGCTTTGTTTTCATGGCTTTGCGTCGAATTCTAATTTCGGGATGTTGCGATTAGAAATCTGGAGGCAAGGCCGTAAGGAGGCAAGGAAAAATCTTAGCCGGTCGCCCCGCCGGTGGTAAGGTCGGCTCGTGTGGAGTGCGAGGGCTAGACCTCGCTTTGTTACGGCGAGGCTGGACTCGTTTATCCCGAGCGAAGCCGAGGGGCCCGCCTCTGCGCCTGTGCAGTTTGCAGCGCAAGGAACCACGAAGGGGAAGCGAATGCAAACAAGCAAATGTGTGACGATTAGAAAATTGTTAGCGCTTTGTTTTCCTTGGGTTGCGGCGAATTCTAATTCCGGGATGTGACGATTAGAAAAAGCAGTGACTTGTGACAAGTGATTGGTGGCTAGTGAAGCATGAGAGGCGCAGTGAGACTCGCCGGCGACTAAACACAAAGCTTGCGCGGGTGAAACAGCGCAAGCGGTACGAGAATCGCTAGCTTCTTTACGGAGGGGATAAATCCCCTCCCTTCCAGGGAGAAAGCAGCGGCCGGCCTGATCGTTCGGGCGAGCTTTCCCGAATTGGGAATGCCTACCTACTGGTTGGTTGCCCTCCGTCACTTAAGAATTCCCCCACACTAGCTTTGCGCAGGGAAACGACGGCGGCAATGGTACTTCGGCATCATTTTTGTTGCGGGCTTGAAATTGGAGGCGGGGGATTAGGCCGACTTGCAACGTAAAAGCCGTCCCCCCTTTTGTCCGCCGCAGCGGAAAAAGGCCTGTGGTGAACGCATCCTAAGGAAGTGTCCCCTGCCGCGAGCAAGTGTCGCGCCTACGGCGCTCAAGGGCATCTTCAAACGACAACTAAATGACTGGAAGGAAAAGGCGGCCCTGCACCGTTCGGTACCCCTCGACTTCGCTCGGGACAACTCACCGGGTGAGGTGCAGGGCTGGGCGTTACTCAGGTTTTGTGATTACGGCACAAGCTATGCGCGGGGGCGCGGCTTCGGTGACCTTGTCCGCTACGGCGTGAATCACGATGGCGGTGCCGCCATTGCTGAACACCGAATACTTGTCCGTGCCCATGGTGACGTTGGGAGCTACGGCTGAGGTGTGCGCGGTGCCGTCGGGTTTCACGGTGAGCACGAAATTGGGGATGTCGCCGGCGGGCAATGCGGCGGGGCCGTGTTCTCCGTGGCCCATGCCCGTGGGATCGAAGTGCGGTCCGGCGGATTTGAAATCGGGCGGGTCGCATTTGGCATTCTGGTGGATGTGCATCAGGTGCGCGCCGGGCGGCAGGTTCTTGATGTCGAGGGTGACCTTTACGCCGTGGTCGGCTTCGGCGAGCGTGACGGTGCCGACGGTTTTGCCGTCGGCGCCGATGATGTTGGCGGTGACAGGCTTGGTGCCGGCGGGCGGCGCTGGCGGAGTCGCGGCGGCGGCGCTGGCTGCGAAAGCAAGCAACAGGGCGGAATAGCTCATGGCTCGGATCATGTCTCTCCTCATGCGACGAAATGTCCGGCGTCCGCCGGAGGCTTGCCGACATTCTACTGGGAATGCGGCGGTTGCGGAACAGGCGTCGCGGAAGAATCAACAGGCGGGAGATGGCAGTAGGGTTTCGCCGCGGCAGACGAGAAGTCATCTCATGAATATACGGCAGCAGTTGGAGGCTGTGGCTTCAGGGGCTAAAGCCCTGGTTTGTCAGACCGCTTACGGCGGGGCTGAAGCCCCGCCCTTCCGGACGTTCATTTACGAGATGACTTCGATTCAAGTTGAGCCGGGCGCACCGACTCTTCTATAATTGAGTGCTTTGCTGGTCGGGAGAGGGCAACTGACGACATGTTGAGGAGCATTCAGCAGCGCGACTTGGACCGCAACCGGTGGATCAAGATCACCATGACGGTGATATTGGTGCTCATCTGCTTGAGCATGGTGATCACGCTGATCCCCGGCCTCTACAGCGGCTCGGTGGGCGCGCAGAGCCCCGACACGGTGGCATCGGTCGGCAGCCAGAACATTACCGTCACGGATGTGCAGCGGCAACTGAATCAGATAACGCAGCGGCAGGCCATTCCGCCCATGCTGAAGGGCCTGTACGCCAAGCAGATTCTGGACCAGATTGTGTTTCAGCACGCGCTGGAACTGGAAGGCGAGCGGCTGGGCATTCGCGTGACCCCCGAAGAAGAAACCGAGCGCATCAAGCAGATTGTTCCCACGGCGTGGTCCGGCGATACCTGGCTGAAAGATCGCTACGCGCAGGAAGTGCAGTTGCGCGCCGGCATGCCTGTGGATGAATTCGAGACGTTCCTGCGCAATCAGATGCTGCTCGACAAATTCCGCGCCGTGGTCACCGACGGGATTTCCGTCACGCCGGCGGAGATCGAGCAGGAATTCCGCCGCCGCAATGAAAAAGTGCAGATTGAATACGCGCTGGTGAAGCCGGCGGACCTGGCGGGCTCGATTCATCCCACCGATGCCGAGATGAACGCCTACTACAGCAAAAACGCCGCCAAGTATCAGGTGCCGGAGCGGCGCAGCGTGCGTTACGCACTGCTCGATGGGGCCAGGCTGCGCGCGCGTGCGCAAGTGCCAGACGCCGCGTTGCGCGCCTACTACAATTCGCACATCGAAGAATACCGCGTCCAGAATCGCGCGCACGTGCAGCACATTCTGTTCAAGACCATCGGCAAGACCGATGCGGAAGTGGCGGAAATCCGCGCCAAAGCGCAGGACGTGCTGAGCAAGGCCAAAAAGGGTGGCAACTTCGAGGAGCTGGCCAAGAAATTTTCGGAAGACGACAGCACCAAGCCCAAGGGCGGCGATCTTGGCTGGATCATCGAAGGACAGACCGTGCCGGAATTCCAGCAGGCGGCGTTCAATCTGCCGAAGGGCTCGATTTCGGATCTGGTCAAGACGCAGTACGGCTTCCACATCATCAAGGTGATTGACCGCGAGACGGCGCACACGAAATCGTTCGAAGAAGTGCGCGATACCATCGTTCCCATCCTGCTGGACGAAAAAGCGCGCCAGGATGCCAACGACGTGGTCAACCAGATGGCCGCGGCGGTGCGCCAGTCGAACCGCCAGCCCATCGAGGATATCGCCAAGAAATTTGGTCTCGAGCTCGGCGAAGTTCCGCCGGTCGCGGCCACCGATCCGGTTGGCGCGCTGGGCGGCTCACCGGATTTGCACCAAGTGCTGTTCCAACTTCGCGCCGGCGAACTCAGCTCGCCGCTGCAGGTGCCGCAGGGATTTGCAATCGTCGCGGTGAAAGAAATTCAACCGGCGCATCAGGGCACGCTCGACGAGGTGCGCGGCCAGGTGCTGGGCGATTATCAGCGCGACAAGTCCGCCGAACTAGCCGAAAAAGACGCCAACGAGCTGGTCAAGCTGGTGCAGGGCGGCCAGCCGTTCGACAAAGCCGCCAAATCGCTCAGCCTCGCGGTGAAAACTCCCGACGCCTTCGCGCGCACCGGTTCCGTTCCCGAGCTCGGCTCCGCGAAACCGCTCGAGCCGGCCTTCGGAATGCCCGTTGGGCAGTTGAGCCCGGCCACGCACCTCGGCGGGAACTGGCTGGTATACCGCGTCGCCGGCCATCAGCCGGTGAATCCGGGGGAATTGGCCTCGCAGAGCGAGCAGATCCGCCAGCAACTGCTGCAAACCAGGCAGTCGGCGGCGTTCGACGCCTTCCGCACGGCGCTCGAGGACCGCCTGAAAGCCGAAGGCAAATTGGTGATCAACGCCGAGGCTCTGAAGCGGCTCACGCGCACCAGTTAGCCACTATCTGTAAGTAAATAAACAACTTAAAATATTTCCGCCCCCTCTTGCCCCCCAATTCGCTCCGCGTTAGAATCATTCATCCGCAGAGCCTGCCCCGAAGCCAGCGGGGCCTGACCTGATGACAGGCACCTTCCAGCCTGACGAGTACCGTGGCCGCCGTAAATCTGTTTCGCTGAGGAGCAGTCCCATGCCGACAAAACGGTCAAAGGTGAACAGGCTCGAAATTTTCGCAGTTTCCGAACCCCAGGGGCGTCGCGCGGGCGGTCCGGCAGCGTTTCGGATTGCACCGCCCAAAGGAAAACTGAGGAAGACTATGTCCGCCAAGAACGGCTCGTCCGCCAACGAGTACATCTGCGCCATCGAAAAGACCCAGAACGGCAAGTACAACGTCCGCGTGCGCGCCGCTTTCGGCCGCAGCGCCTGGACTCTGCCCGTCTATTTCCTGGCTTCGTCCTTCAACGGCGCCATGAAGAAGCTGGAAGAGTCGCTGCAGCACCTGCAGAAGAATGAGGAGCGCCTGCGCTTCTGGGGCGTCGAGCGCACCGACGATCCCAACCTGGCCGGCGATCTGTTGCAGGAATTCGGTCTGTGGCTCGACCGCCGCCGCGAATATCCCCGCAAAGTCGCCGAACTCGGCGTGCCTCGCGAGCGCCCCGTGCCCGCCTCCATGCTCGCGCCCATGCGCCGCGTCCTGGCCGACTCTATCGCCCAGGAGCGCACCTCCTCCGCCGCCCTCGCCGGCGATTAGCCGCTGGCCGCCCCATGTAGGGCCTACGGCCTTGCGTTCGCCTTGCCCGCCCGACGCCTTTATCTTTTCAGTGCAGCGGGAGGCGACTAGCGCACGAATCCTACAAACATCCAGGCGAAGATCCGGGCGCAGGGACTTAAATCATCTTGCGTCGTGAACTTGGAATTTCCGGAGAAACCTCGCCACCGCGTAGAAGACAAGTAAGAAAATCGCCCCGAAGAATATGCTCCCGCCCAAAAACATTATCGGAATCGACTGCACATCGTGTCCCCCGAATCCAACCAGCTCGGGGAGAACCCACAGTAGATATCCTATGTTGTTCGCCAAATCCGGCGGAAAAAAGCTGCCAAATACAAACAGAGCGACCACTGCAAGAACTCCCGCTAACCAGGAGTAAACGATGCTCTTGAGGTTGATTAGGCCCTCTGCCATCAGAGTTGGCTCCTGTCCCCTCGTGGGCTTCCAATTGAACGCTGTGAAACGCTCAATTGCTATGCATTCTACACCCAGATAGCCACATGTGATGGCCTCCGAGAGCGTATCTAGCTGCTTCGTCCGTGTGTCAGCCGGCATTTGCGAACGGCGGGTGGCCCGGCCTTTCGAATCATCTATTCCCATGATTGACCTCGCTGCGCCGCCGATGATACCACTCGGACAACTCATCTTGTGGTTGATTTGTTTTGCTTGTGGTTTTGCATTGGTTTTTGGTTTTGCATTTGTCTTTGAATTTGCGGGTGCCCCATCTTTCGCTGGGTTCGCGAAAGGTGGGAGGCTTTTGACGTTGCCGGTTCCTAGCATGAGGAGAAAGTCAAAATCTCCCACCCTTCCAACTTCGAAGTGTGGGGCACCCTGAACTTCAAAGCGACTTCAAGTCAACTGCAGGAAACTACTTTGCTGCGATCAGCGCTTGCGCGATGAGTTTAATAGCGGGCGTGAGGGATCAGAAAACCCGGGCCACCGCCACCAACCACCAACAAACCACACAGACTGAAGTCTGTGCTACCAATTCGGACCGGTCAGGATTGTACGAAGCTGCGGATGAGCGAATTCACAAGCTGCGGCTTTTCGTGGACCACCCAGTGGGTGGCGTCGGGGATGCGCTCGATGCGCAGGTTGGGGACGAAGCGGTCGAGGCCGTCGAGATTGCCGGTGAGCAGGTAGGGATCCTGTTCGCCCCAGATGACCAGCGTGGGAGCTTTCACTTCGAGCGACGACAGTTTGCGCGCAATTGCGCCGGCTCCGCGCCCCTCGGCTTCGCCTGCGGCTGCCGAAGCGCCAATCGGGAGATTGGCTTTCCCAGGGGGTGGGCCCATTTTGGCTGCACGGTACCAATTCAAGCCGCCGGTGAGGGCTCCCGGTTGCGACCAGGCTTCGACGTACGCCAGGCGGTCGCGCTCGGTGAAATATCCCTGGCGCAATCCCTCGCCGAGGATTCCTTCCTGGAAGAGCGCGAAATTGTTGGCGGAAATCATGGCTTCGGCTTCGGGGCTGCGGAAGACATTCATGTACTGGCTGGCCGATTGTTGCGCGGGATTTTCGCGCAGCTCGCGCTCGAAGATTCCCGGGTGCGGCGCGTTGATGATGACGAGTTTTTCGACCAGGCCGGGAAAGGCCATGGCCGTGGCCCAGGCGACCACGCCGCCCCAATCGTGGGCCACCAGGATGCAGCGATGCGCGCCGATGTGGCTAGGTTGCAGATGCTCGACGAGCGCGCGCACGTCGCCGACCAGTCTCGTGATTTCGTACTGCTCGACTTCGGCGGGCCGGGAGGAGAGGTTGTAGCCGCGCTGGTCGGGCGCTACGGCGTGAAAATCTTCTCCGAACTCGGCGAGCTGGTTGCGCCAGGCGTACCAGAATTCCGGGAAGCCGTGGAGGAAGAGAATCAGTTTGTTGGCCGGGTTGCCGGAGCTGGCGTAATGGAGGCGGACGCCGTTGACGTCGGCAAAGCTGTGGCCAAACATTTCCGGTTGCGGTTGCGCGGCTGGCCCTCCAAAGGGCTGGCGGGCAGGCGATTGGGACATGTGCGGGACCTCCCTTTATTTCGCGCGAAGAATCACTTCGCCGTGGCCGACGACGATGTCGTTGAGCGAGAGGCGATAACGATAGGAGCCGGGATTGAGGCCGGCGCGCGGAGCGCCGCTCATCAGGCGCACGCCGGGCGGGGCGCTGAGGATGTTCGAAGAAAACGGGCAACGCTGCGCGTCGAATTCGATTTTCAGGTTGCCGGCGTTGGAATACCAGGCCACCTGGTCGCCGGGATCGACGACGATCGATTCCGGGAGCAGGCCCACGAGTACGATTTTTTCGGCCACGTTGTCCTCAGCAAAGATGGGGTCAGAGTCGCTGCGCACATGCCTCAGGGGTTAAAACCCCTACAGAGCGAAGCTGCTGACGGCGGGGTTGAAACCCCGCCCTTCCGATTTCAGATGAAATATTCGAAGCCTGCACGGCAGTTTTCCCCGAATTACTGCGCCCTTCGAACCCACACCGCGGGTTCTTCGGGGTCTTTGACCTTACCACAAGGACAGGAAAAATCAGACGCGAGCTTCGCCCTGGACAAGTTCGGGTGCGGGGGCGGGAGGTTTGCCGAGGACTTCTTGCACGACGTAGCGGAGGCTGGCGAGGGTGAAGGGTTTGGGGAGCAGAGCGACTTGGGCCAGCTCGGCGGAGTATTTTTTTGCGTCGGCCAGGTTGCCGGTCATGAGGATGAAATGTGCGGCCAGCTCCGGACGAGTGTCGCGGAGGAGTTGGTAGATTTCGAAACCGTTCTGCCCGGGCATTTTTAAGTCGCAGAGGACGAGATCGAATTCCCGGTGCTCGAGCGCGGCGGCGACGGCGGTGGAATCCTGCACCGTGGTGACGCGGCAGGGCAGGGCTTCCAGGCAATCGGTGATCATTTCGAGGATGCCGGCTTCGTCGTCGATGACCAGTGCGTGGCTGGCCCTGGCGCGCGGCTTTTTTTCGGGTCGCGGAGCAAGCACGGGCGCCGCGGACTTCGCGGCGGGCTTGGTTTTCGGCGCGAGAGCAACGGAAACGCGCAGCGTGCTGCCTTTGCCGGGTTCGCTTTCAACGGCGATGGAGCCGCCATGCTGGCGAATGATGCCGTAGGAAACGCTCAGGCCGAGGCCGGTGCCTTCGCCGGCGGGCCGGGTAGTGAAGAAGGGCTCGAAGATGTGGTTCAGAACATCATGGGCCATGCCGCAGCCGTTGTCGCCCACGGAAAACCAGGCTTTGTCGCCTTCTTCCCCGCAGGCGATCCAGATATCGCCGCGCTCGCGGCTGCTTTTGATGGCTTGCTCGGCGTTGAGGACGAGATTGAGCATGACCTGCATGAGCTGTTCGGAGTCAGCGACGACCCAGATGGGATTGCCGGGACAATCCATGTGCAAGGTGAGGTTGTTGGCCTGTAGTTGGTAATCGCGCAGATCGGTAAGACGGAGGAGAACCTGGCGGAGATCGGTGCGCTCGGTGCGATGCGGAGCGTGTCGCGCGAAGGTGGTCAGGTTGATGATCAGGTGCTTCAGGCGCAGGGCTTCATCGCGAATGGTGCGCAGCGGGCCCAGCGCGGCAGGGTCTTTGCTGGCGCGGGAGAGCAGCACCTCGCTGAACCCGAGAATGGAGGTGAGCGGGTTATTGATTTCGTGAGCGACGCCGGAAACGAGCTGGCCGAGAGAGGCCAGCTTGGCCGACTGCAAAAGCTCCGACAGGGCCTGCTCCAGCTTGACGCCGCGCTCCAGCACGCGTTCTTCGAGCGAATCGCGGATTTCCCGGAGCTCGCCAGCCATTTCCAGGAAGGCGGAAACCAGCGAGCCGATCTCGATGCCGCGGGGGACTTCGCCGGTGACCGCCAGGTTGCCGCGGCGGACTTCACCGACCATGCGGCGCAATTCCTCGAGAGGAGACCATAGATGATCGTGATGGGCGCGCCGGAACCATACGGAGTCCAGCAGCGAGAAACCGGCGAACAGCAGCAGCAGGACAATCAGACCTTTGGAGAAACGGGCGCGCTGGGCGCTGAGCATTTCCAGGCCGCGGACCTGGGAGTCTTCCAGGCGGCGCACCGAAGCGTTTGCGGCAATGCTGAGCCGGTTCACTTCGCCCAGACCCCAATCATCCTCCACTGCATTGCGGCGGCCGCTCATCAGGCGCATGGTGAGCGATTGGAATTTCACCTCCACGCGACGAAGTTCCTCGACCTCCACCCAATCCTCCTGGGGAAACGGATAGGAGGCAAAATTGTCGAGCAAGTGGCTGAGATTTTGAGAGTGCTCCTGGAATTTGAGCTGCAAGGCTGGATCTTTGGAAAAGTAGGCCAGCCAAAATGTATGCTCGGTGACTTCGTGTCCGGCATGGATCTGAGTTTCCAGAGAGAGTGTTGAATGCAAGTGACTCAGAGAAGTATCCAAACGATTTTGAAAATACTGGTTCCAAAAAAGGACGGTGGCGATCAGGAGAAGCGCCAGCGCGGCGGAGCCGGTCTGCATCATGCGGAAGCGCCGTTCGATGGAGTAAGGCTTTGGTTTAGCGAGCGGCAGAGGCTTTTGCTGCGCGGACTGATTAAGATTTGATCCGGACAAAGACATTGCGAGGAACTACCCGCAGTTCCGTATCCAATTGGGAAGGAATCGGACTCGTGCTGCGGAAACTACGGCGATTTCAAATTGAGGTCAGAAGTAAACGAGATACGGGAATGAGCTGGCTGTACCGAAGCGAAACTAAGCGAACGGTTGCGCCTACTCCCGTGCCGCGAACAAGAGTGTTATCACCTTCTAGGCGATTTCGCGCGCGGCCTCAACGATGTGGCGCGCCGAAATGCCGAACGCGTCCACAAGCTCGTCGGGCTTTCCGGAATGCGGCATGCGCGTCACGGCAATCAACCGGAATTTTGACGGCGCCACGCCCGCTTGCGCCAGCGCGGAGATGACAGCTTCACCTATGCCGCCTTCGGGCCAGTGATCCTCGACGGTGATCAGGCGGCCGCCGGTGGCGTTGACCTGTTCGGCGATCGCTTTGCCGTCGATGGGCTTCACGCAGTAGAGATCTATGACGCGAGCGGCCACGCCCTGGGATTTCAATTGCTCGGCGGCCTTGAGCGCTTCGTGCAGCGTGACGCCCGCGCCGATGATGGTAACGCGATCCTGCCCGGTCTGGCGAAGAACCTTGAATCCCGGGACGGGAAATTTTTCGTCCTTGGAATAAAGGATGGGAAATTTCGGGCGCGAGGTGCGCAGGTAGTTGATGCCCGGGCGCCGCGCCATGATTTCCATCAAGCGCTCGGTAGAAACGGCGTCGCTGGGATAAAAAACTGCGGAGCCATGGACGGCGCGGAACATGGCCAGGTCTTCGAGCGCCATCTGCGAGGGCCCGTCTTCACCGATGGAAACGCCGCAGTGCGAGCCGCACAGGTTCAGGTTGCTGCGGCTGATGGCCGCCATGCGCACGTTGTCGTAGGCGCGCGAAAGGAAGCAGGCGAAGGTGTCCACGAAGGGAACTTTGCCGCGAGCCGCCAGCCCAACGCCCAGGCTCACTAGATTCTGCTCGGCGATGAACCCCTGGAAAAAGTGGTCGGGATAAGCATTCTGGAAAACTTCGGAGAAGGTGGAATTTTTCACGTCACCGGAAGCGGCGACGACGTGCGGATTCACCGCCCCCAGGCGCTTCAGTGCGTCGCCATAGGCTTCGCGCGTGGCCACCGTCGCGCCCGCCGGATAATCTGGAGCCGCCGGCGCTGGAAAATCAGGCGGGTGCGGCAGCGGAGTGCGTTCGTAGGATTTTCCCGAGTCCGCAGGAACGGCCGGAGCGCCGCCGAATTCCTTGATGGCTTCGGCGAGCATATCTTTCGGGAAAGGTTTGCCATGCCAGCCCATTTTGCCGGCGACCGGGCTGAAGCCGTGGCCTTTAATGGTGCGCGCGAGGATGGCTTGCGGCCGGCCTTTGGTAGCCTTGGCGCGGTCGAGCGCGGCGAGAACGGCGGCGACGTCGTGGCCGTCAATCACTTCCGTGGCCCAGCCTTCGGACTCGAATTTTTTGCGGTAGGTCTCCATGTCGTGCTGGTACATGGTGGGATCGCTCTGGCCCAGCGCGTTGATGTCGGCGATGGCGGTCAGGTTATCCAGTTTGTAGTGACCGGCGAAACTGGCGGCTTCCCACACCTGCCCTTCGGCCATTTCGCCGTCGCCCATCAGGACGTACACGCGCGTGGGGCTCTTGTCCAAGCGCGCGCCAATGGCCAGCCCGGCTCCCACAGACAGTCCCTGGCCGAGCGAGCCGGTGGCCGCGTCCACACCGTGAATGCGCGGTGTAGGATGACCCTCGAGTTCGCTCGAGAATTCGCGCAGCGTCATGCAGCGGGAGACAGGAAAGACTCCGGCCACAGCCAGCGCGGAATACAGAACGGGCGCGGCATGGCCTTTCGAGAGCACGAAGCGATCCGCATCGGGCGAATTCGCGTTCTTGGGGTCGAACTTCATGGCGTAGAAAAACGTGCCGGCAACCAGTTCGGCGGCGGACATGCAGGACGTGGGGTGTCCCGAGCCGGCGGCTGTGGTGGCCATCATCGAATAGATACTCAAAAGCCGGGCCTTTTCCTGGATGGCGGCTACGGTGGATGCGGTAGGTGCTGCGGATGGTGTCGCACTCATGGTGGCTCCTTAGCCTTGCTGTGGGGCAACAATCATACCTTTTTCAGCGGCTGTGGGCGAGTCGCATTCTATATCGGAAGATGTACCGAAGTGGATGAGAAAGACAAATTGATTTTTGGGCGGTCTAACCATACAGTCTTTGCGGTCCGAAGCCGGGGGAGAAGAAAATGGACGCAATCACCATCAATGTGAACGGTAAGAACCATTCCGTGGAGGTGAGTCCCGAGACGCCTTTGCTGTGGGTGCTGCGGGATACGCTGGGGTTGACGGGGACGAAGTTCGGGTGCGGCATGGCGCTGTGCGGGGCGTGCACCGTGCACGTGGATGGAGAGGCGACGCGCTCGTGCACCACGCAGGTTTCCGCCGTTGCAGGACGGAACATCACCACCATTGAGGGCCTTTCGCACGAGGGCCATCATCCGGCGCAAATTGCCTGGCTCGAAGAGCAAGTGCCGCAATGCGGCTACTGCCAGGCGGGGATGATCATGACCACCGCGGCATTGCTGGCGAAAAATGCCGCGCCCAGCGACGCGGACATTGCCGAGGCGCTCTCCGGCCACATCTGCCGCTGCGGGACGTATCAGCGTATCCGCGCGGCGGTTCACCTGGCGGCGTCAAAACATGCCGCGCCCGCGGCGCCGAAGAAAGCTGCGGCGGGAGGGGCGCGATGAGCTCCGCACCCAAGACTTTTGCTCCAGTGAGCCGGCGGGAATTTCTGAAAGTGGGCGCGGCGGGCAGCGCCAGCCTGGTGATCGGCATTTATCTGCCGGCGTTGCGCACCCAAGCGGCGGGAAAAAATTTCGCGCCCAACGCGTACATCGAGATTCGCCCCAATGGCGACGTACACCTGTGGGTGGCGCGCTCGGAGATGGGCCAGGGGCCGCGCACGTCGCTGGCCATGATTCTGGCGGAGGAGTTGGACGCGGAATGGTCGCGGGTAAAGGTTGAACAGGCCGACCTGGATGCGAAATTCGGCGATCAAACTACCGGTGGCAGCTTCAGCATCCGCACGTCATGGGAACCGCTGCGGAACGCCGGTGCGGCAGCCCGAGCTATGCTGGTGACGGCGGCGGCGAATACCTGGAGCGTCCCGGCGGGTGAGTGCACCACACGCAACGGCAACGTGATGCACGCGAAAACGCACCGGCAGATTTCCTACGGCTCGCTGGTGGCCAAGGCCGCGGCTCTTCCGGTTCCAAAAGACGTGGCGCCGAAAACTCCGAAAAACTATCGCATCGTGGGAACGAAAGTGAAGCGCGTGGATGGGCCGCACATCGTCGTCGGCGAAGCCCACTACGGCATCGACACCAAAGTTCCCGGGATGCTGTACGCCACAGTGGCGCGGCCTCCGGTGTTTGGCGGCAAAGTGAAAAAATTTGACGCCGCGCGCGCGCTGGCCTCGCCGGGAGTGCGCAAAGCCGTGGAAGTTCCGCCGGTGGAAATGCCGCCGCTGTTCGGCGAGGAGCGCAAAGAAGGTTCGGGACACCAGCATTACCTGTGGGGCGGCGTGGCTGTGGTGGCGGATTCCACCTGGCAGGCCATGGCCGGACGGCGCGCGCTCACAGTGGATTGGGACGCGGGTGCAGGAGCAGAAGAAAACACCGAGAAGCACCGCGCCACCTGCGCGGAACTGGTGAAAGGCCACGGCAAGGAGCTGCGCAAAATCGGCGATCCCGAGGCGGCCTTCGCGTCGGCGGCAAAAAAACTGGAAGCCGAGTACGAGTTGCCCTTCCTGGCGCATACCACCATGGAGCCGCCGAATTGCACCGCTCTGGTGCGCGACGGCAAGTGCGAAGTATGGGCGCCGGTACAGAATCCCGGCGGATTGGCCGCGGCGCTCGCAAGCGCGCTGGGCCTGCCCGCTTCGGCCATCACCATTCACGTCACCCTGCTTGGCGGCGGATTCGGCCGGCGTCTGAATATTGATTACGGCGTGGAGGCGGCGTTGATTTCGCGCGCTGTGGGCGCGCCGGTAAAAGTCCAATGGACGCGCGAAGACGATCTCCACAACGACTATTACCGGCCCATGAGCCATCACCGCTTGCGCGCCGGACTCGACGCGCAGGGCAACGTCATCGCCTGGATGCAGCACGTAGCCGCGCCGACAACCGACGGTATGTACATCGGCGGAGATGTGCCGGACACGGGCGGCACGGAGCTGGCAGGAATCGGCCTGCCGAACGGCACGGTGCCGAATTACCTGCTGGAGCAAAGTTTCCTGCACACCGCCGTCCCGCGCGGCTACTGGCGGTCGGTGGACGTTTCCTGGAACCATTTTGCGGTGCAAAGTTTCATGGACGAAGTAGCCGCCGCGGCGAAGAAGGATCCGCTTGAGCTGCGCCGCCAACTCATCGGCACAAAAAGCCCGGGTCCCGTGGAGGGCAGTGAAGATAAGCCGGTGAACGTGGACCGGCTGCGCAAGCTGCTCGACGTGACCGCGGAAAAATCCGGCTGGGGCAAACCGCTGCCGGCAGGGCGCGGCCGGGGCATGGCCGCGCTCAGTTCCTGGGGCAGCTACATTTCGCAGGTGGCCGAAGTGACGGTCGCAAAAGATGGCGGAATTCGTGTGGACCGCGTGGTGGTAGTGATTGATTGCGGCCAGGTGGTGAATCCGGACATGGTGGCAGCGCAGATGGAAGGCGGCATCGTGTTCGGTCTCACCGCGGCGCTCTACGGCGAAGTGACATTCGACGGCGGGCGCGCGCAGCAAAACAATTTCAACAACTACTCCATGCTGCGCATCAACGAAATGCCGCGCGTCGAAGTGCATATTATCGCGAACCACGAATCGCCGGGAGGATGCGGCGAGCCTCCGGTGCCTTCGATTGCTCCAGCCGTGGCCAACGCGATATTCGCAGCTACAGGCAAGCGTCTGCGCCGCCTGCCGTTCCAAACACAGGAATTAGCACAAGGATAATTCCGGAAAATTGGCGCAACGCTGTTTTCGCCGACGGTAGCACAGACTTCAGTCTGTGTTGTTTTGCTGCCGGTGCGCAGTGCTCGATAGATCGGCGCCCTTCGATTCACTTCCCAGCAGTGTGACCACCGCCAGCAGGCTGGCGACGGTGGCCACGGTCCAGGCTAGCACAGGTGGATACATCCCGCCGTAGCGCTGTTCCACGAGCTTGGTTTGAATCTTCAAGTTTTTTGACGCTACGAAATTACCGAGCTGATAGGTAAGCCCCGGAAATGTTCCGCGGACACGTGGCGGGGAAAGTTCGTTCAAGTGCGCCGGGATAATTCCCCAGGCGCCCTGAACCATGAACTGCATCAGAAAACCGCCCAAAGCAAGCATTGGTATGGAGTGCGAGTAGGCCCACAGCGGAACCACCGGAAGCGCCAGGAGCGCAGCGATCACAATGGCGCGCCGCCGGCCCAGGTGTTCGGACCACGCTCCAAATGTAACTCCTCCCAGCAGCGCCCCGACATTGGAAATAATGGCGATCAAGCCGATGGTCCGCGGAGAGAACCCATGATTTTTCAGCAGGAATGTCGGATAGGGGTCCTGCGTGCCGTGACTGAAGGAATTGAATGCAAACATCAAAACGATAAGAAAAAGGAAGCTCGCAAAATAGGTGCGGATGTCCTGGAACACCTGCCCGGAATCCTTTTTCACCGTTTGCCCATGCAGCCAGGCGGGAGATTCATCCACCTTGGTGCGGATGTAGAGGACCAGAAACGCCGGCAGCGCTCCGATGACAAACATGCCGCGCCAGCCGATGTACACAAACAGAGTGCCGTAGGTGAGCGCGGCAAGCAGGTTGCCCACCACGTAGCCTTCCTGCAGGACGCCCGAAAAGAAGCCGCGGCCTTTTGCGGGAAGCGTTTCGAAAGCCAGAGCCGCGCCAACGCCCCACTCGCCGCCCATGGCGATGCCGAACAGCGCGCGCATGATGAGAAATGTTTTCAGCGTCGGAGCGAAGGCGGAGGCCAGCTCGAAGACGGAGTAGGCGATGATGTCGATCATCAAAGTGACGCGGCGGCCGAACCGCTCCGCCATGGCGCCAAACAGAAACGCGCCCACGGGTCTCATGGCCAGGGTGAGAACCACTCCTTCCGCGACGGCTGAAATTTTGGCGTGAAACTCGTCGGCGATAGCGCTCATGCAAAAAATCAGAATGAAGAAATCGAAGGCGTCCAGAGACCAGCCCAGAAAGCAGGCGATGAAAGTGTTGCGTTGAACCGGGGTGAGGCCACGGAAATGGCCGAAGAAGGTGATGGGCGCTCCTTCGCTCAATCAGCGACGGATGCTATCACATCGGTGACGCGGGCGACCTGGACCATCTCGGCCACATCGTGGACGCGAACAATGTGTGCGCCTTGCAGAATGCTCGCGGCCACCGTTGCGGCCGTGCCCCAGATGCGCTCCATCTCCGGAACGCCGCCAAGTGCGCGGCCGACGAAAGATTTCCGCGAAGTCCCGATGAGTAGCGGGTAGCCCAGGCGAGCGAGTTCGGGAAGCCGCGCGATCAATTCAAAATTCTGTTCGTAACTTTTGCCGAAGCCGGTGCCGGGATCGAGGATGATCTGCGATTTCGGCACGCCCGCGCGGCGCGCCAGTGCCGCGGCGCGCTTGAGCCCCGTGGTTACGTCGCGAAGGATATTGCGCGCGAAAGGTTTTTTCTGCATGGTGCGAGGCTCGCCGCGCATGTGCATGAGGATGAGGGGCAGCTTGCGGCGGCGCGCCACTTCAGCAATGCGCGGGTCGGTGCGCAGCGCGGTGACATCGTTCAGGATTTCGGCGCCAGCTTCCGCAGCGGCTTCTGCGACGTCGGATTTGCTGGTGTCCACGGAGATGGGAATTTTCAGCCGCCCGTGCAGCGTGGTAAGGACAGGCAGGATGCGCCGCAGCTCCTCTTCGGCGGTGACGCCCAGCGACCCCGGCCGCGTGGATTCGCCGCCGATATCAATGATGTCGGCGCCGGCCCGCTCCATCTCGAACGCGTGTTCGACGGCGGCGCTACCATCAAAAAATAAGCCGCCTTCGGAAAAGCTGTCCGGCGTGACGTTGAGCACGCCCATAACAAGGGTACGCTCGCCGAGCTCTAGCGTGCGCGACGGAAGACGCAGCCGGAATTTCTTGCGCTGGATCATGGCGCGTATTTAAGCGGCGCTATTGAATCACGGTTCGGGGCGCAAGATAAGAGTTCTGTGAGGGAGTTCGACCGGCAAAATCAATCGAGATCGAAATGGCGGAAGGGCTTTTCGACTGGGGCGTCTTTGGCTTTCTTCAGGCCCTCGGCGAATTTTCGGGCCAGCACGTCTTCCTTGTTTTTCTCGGCTTCTACGGAGGCGCGGAATTTCGCTTCCACGGCTTCGGCCTGCTCGCGGAGGAGCCGGGCGGTATCGTCAAGGTCAACCGATGGCGGAGGTTTGGGCGGAGGCACGTGCGACAGCACCACGCCCAGGTCGCGGTCCACGGTGAGCTTGGCGGCGCAGCACGGGCAATCGAGGTCGAAGGTCTGTTCAGGCTTCTTCGCCATGCAAAGATTGTACGCCTGTTTGCGGGCAGCGGGGAGTGGGTGGGCGCAGGGCGAGCGCGAAATTACGGCAGGCCCATGCTGCCGTAGGCGTGCGGATTGGTGACGATGCCCCAGGGCAGCTTGAATCCTTCGATGGTTTGCAGCGGCTTGTAGGAGTTGGCGTCCACTACGACGATGTTGTTCGAGCGGCCGCAGGCGAGGAGAATTTTCGCGTCGTCCGGCGTGAACGTGAAATGCCAGCAGCGCTGCCCGACGGGAATTTCCGCCAGCAACTCAAGCGCGCCCGCCGAATATACCTGCAGCTTGCGCGCCTGGGCGGCGGCGGCGAAGACGCGCACACCGGAGCGGTCGAACGCGACCCCGTAGGGCTTGGCGGCGGTGGGGACGGATTTCGTGACCTTGAAATCGTTGCTCAGAGCCAACAGCGTGCCGGAACCTTCCATGGTGACCACGTAGCCCGAGCCCACCGGCGATGCTTTGATTCCGCGTGGGCGCTGGCCGTAAGGCTCCAGATTAATTTCTTGCAGGCGGGCTCCGCCGGCCGCATCGTAAATACCGATGCTGTTTTCCGCCTCGTTCGCGATCAGCAGATATTTTCCGTCGCGCGAAAATTCCATGCCCTCGGTTTCCTTGCCCGCGGTGCGCACCGGGCCGGGCGACCAACCGGGAATATGGAAGGACGCGATCTGCGCGGGCGGTTCGTTCTCATCCGCGGTTTCTTTGGGATTCGCGGGCGGAGGTCCGGCGACAGCGCCAGGTTCGAATGTGGCCAGCAGCATGTTGCCCGCGGGATTGATCTTCACGAATTCCGGATTGTCTCCGATGTGGATGCGGCGCACCAGATCGAGCCGCGGCGTCGAGAAGACAGCGATGTCCTTCGTGTTTTTATTCGCGGTGATGACGAACTTCCCGTCGAAGGTGATGGCCAGGCCGCGCGGCGCGAAGTCGGCGGGGTGAACTCGGTGCGTCACGGTCATTGTGCGCAAGTCGATCACGCTGATGGCGCCGTCTTCTTCGGTCACATAGGCCACGTTTTCAGGAATGCGCAGGTAACGCATCCAGCCAAACGCGAAGGCCAGTGCCGCGATAATCAGCACGAGCCCGGAGACGATAGGCAACCGGAAATTCATTCACAGTCCTTTCACGCCAGCGGCCGGACAAACAAAAAGGCGCCCCGGCCATAGCGCCGGGACGCCCAAAGATTCCATTCATTCGCCCGCAGTTTAAGCCGGAGCTGGCTTTTCCCCTTTGGCCAGTCCGGGAATCGGGCGCGGCTCGGGCCGCAGCGTAAGCTGCGGCTCCTTGCTCGGCACCGGCGGCGCCGAAGGCGGCGGTGCAGGCGGCTTTTCCGGCAGCGGCTTGCCTTCCATCAAAAGTTTCAGTTCGGTGGCGTCCAGCACTTCGCGGACCAGCAGCGCCTGGGCCACGCGTTCGAGCGCTTCGCGATGCGTCTCGAGAATGCTGCGGGCGCGGCCGTAGCCGGAAGTGACGATGGAGCGCACCTCGTCGTCAATCTTGATGGCCGTGTCTTCGGAGTAGTCGCGATGCTGCGCGATTTCGCGGCCCAGGAAGATGGCCTCTTCCTTCTTGCCGAATGTGAGCGGCCCGAGCGGGCTCATGCCCCACTCGCAAACCATCTGCCGGGCAATTTCCGTGGCGCGCTCGATATCGTTGCCGGCGCCGGTGGTGAGGTGGTTCAGGAAAATTTCCTCGGCGGCGCGGCCGCCCATCAACACGGCGAGTTGTGATTCCAGAAATTCCTTCGTGTAGGTGTGCTTGTCGTCGATGGGCAACTGCATGGTGACGCCCAGGGCCATGCCGCGCGGGATGATGGTGACTTTGTGCAGCGGATCGGCGCCCGGAGTCATCGCAGCGACCAACGCGTGCCCGGCTTCATGATAGGCGGTGTTGCGCTTCTCTTCGTCGGAAAGAATCATGGACTTGCGCTCGACTCCCATGAGCACTTTGTCCTTGGACATTTCGAAATCCGCCATGGTCACGAATTTGCGGTTTTGCCGCGCCGCCCACAGAGCGGATTCGTTCACCAGGTTGGCCAGGTCGGCGCCGGAAAATCCGGGAGTGCCGCGCGCAATAACGGACAATTCCACGTCGTCACCCAGAGGCACTTTGCGCGTGTGCACGCGCAGAATTTCTTCGCGGCCTTTTACGTCCGGGCGAGGCACCACCACGCGGCGGTCGAAGCGGCCGGGACGGAGCAACGCCGGATCGAGAACGTCGGGCCGGTTGGTGGCGGCGATGAGGATGACGCCTTCATTCGATTCGAAGCCGTCCATTTCCACCAGCAGGGCATTGAGCGTCTGCTCGCGCTCGTCGTGCCCGCCGCCCAGACCTGCGCCGCGATGGCGGCCGACAGCATCAATTTCGTCTATGAAAATGATGCACGGCGCGTTCTTCTTGCCCTGTTCAAACAGGTCACGGACGCGGCTGGCGCCCACGCCGACGAACATTTCCACGAAATCGGAGCCGGAGATGGAGAAGAACGGAACGTTGGCTTCGCCGGCGATGGCGCGAGCCAGCAAAGTCTTTCCGGTTCCCGGAGGCCCGACCAGCAGCACGCCCTTGGGAATGCGGCCGCCGAGTTTCTGGAATTTTTGTGGGTCCTTCAGAAAATCAATGATCTCGTAGAGCTCTTCTTTGGGCTCGTCAATTCCGGCTACGTCTTTGAAGGTGGCTTTTTTCTGCTGCGCGGTCAGCAGCCGGGCGCGGGATTTTCCGAAGCTCAGTGCTTTGTTACCGCCGGCCTGCATCTGCTTCATCATGAAAATCCAGAAGGCGATGAGCAAAGCGAGCGGCGCGAAGTTGATCAGGAGAGTGAGCCAGTCGCCGTTCTTCACTTCCTTGTAATTGTAGAGGACGCCTTTTTCCTGCAGCGTCTTGGTGATGTCCGGGATGGCCGTGTTGGCCACGGTGACGCCGCGGAACTTTCCATTGTCGCGATAGACGCCCTGGATCTCCGCGCTGTTCGGCGAAAGGTAAATGGTGACGTCTTTTATGTTGCCGTGCTGCACCTTGTCGAGAAACGCGGCGTAGCCGAGCTCTTCTTCCTGAGCCGTCTTACCGCCTGTGGAGGCCATCCTCCACAACACCACCGCCAGCAAAATCATTAAGAGCCAAAATAGAATAGTGCGGACTGTAGAATTCACCGTCTTACCTCACCCTCTGGATACCCTTCGAGCACCCTGATGTCGCTTGCGCCCACTGGGGCGAATCGCGCCCGCTCCGGCTGCCACAAACGGGAGATTCCGGAACAGGCCTAACTTGCCGCTCATTCCATACCCCACCCAATACTTAGATGCAGCCGCGAAGCCAGTGTATGCAGCCTGCAAATTCACCTTGCGCGCTTCCGGCTTGTCGAACAGCACGGCCAAGCACAACGAGCGCGGCTGGCTTTCCTCCAGCCGCTTCAACAGAAAATCCTGCGTGACGCCGGTATTCAGCACGGCATCAATCAGGAGCACGTGCCGCCCGCGCAGCGACGGCGGGGCGCTGAAAAAAATCTCGCGCCGGTCATGCCCGCCCATGTTGACGTCGCGCATTTCCGAGCGCACAAAATGGCAAATCACCGGGCGCTTGATTTCGCGCACCAGGTCGGCCGCGAACAAGAACGAATTCTCCAGAATCACAACGACATCAACGGTTCGTCCTGCGTAATCCCGCGAAATCGCCCGGCCCAACTGGCCAACCCGCGTGCTCAGGCGACGCCGCGTGTAGGCGACCTTCATCCGCACCTCACGCGCCATCTTCCTCGATCACCAAACCCCGCTGGGTGCCTTCGCGGGCGCAATAATCATCCGCAGCAGGCATTCCGCGAGCCCAGATGACCCGGCCGCCGCTTTCCATCACCGGCCATTTCGCGCGTTCGCGGCTGGGAATCCGCTTCGCCAGAAACATTTCTTTCAATTTCCGTGGCTGGCGCCGGCCGCTCGCCCGATATGCATCTCCCGGCCGCCAATTCCGCAGAATTACCGGGGCGCGGAGAAGCGCGGCATCAAGAACGGCGTGGTCCCTTATAGTTTCCCGCGCCACTGAGGCCCAGTCAATCACTTTGAGGCGGAAGCTAGTGCCAAGTTCAGGAACGGTAACGACGGTTGCGCCGCGCTCCGGAACTTTCACCTCATATTGATACGTGTTTTCGGCCGCATTGGTTTCCCTTGCGGCTCCTTCGAGGTTCGCGCGCGGGCGGTGCGAAAAAACAATTTCGTCAAACACCCGCTCGGCCATGATTCCGCCCGGGAGCTCCACGCGCTTCCCGCTGGTGCATTCCGTGGCCAGATGGATCAGCGCTTCCACGTGACCGGCTTCCAGGTCGCGGTGGTCGCCGCGCAGGCCTTCATACAGACGGCGAATCAGTCGTGCCGTTAGCGCGCGCGAAGCTGGCGGCTCTGCGGGTTTTTCACTGGCCGCGTTCGCCTGCAACTGCGCGGGCAGCGCGAGCGGACCAAGCGGTGACATGAGATCGTTGATTCCAATGGTCAGGGAATCCTTCGCGCGCTGCACTCGCGCGTGGAAGCAGTTCTCCACAATCGCGCCCCAGAAAGATTCTTCGTCGCGGGCGAAGCGCGAAAGTTCGCAGAGATGGTCCACAATGGCGGGTGAAAAATCGCGCTCCAGAACCGGCAGCATCTGCCGGCGGATGCGCGCGCGTAGGCGTTCGGTGTCGCGGTTCGAGGAATCTTCATGCCAGGATTCGCCGCGCGCTTCCAGGTATTCACGCAATTCCCGGCGTCGAAATTCAAGCAACGGGCGCACAATCGGCCGGGTGCACGGAAAAATTCCGGCAAGTCCGGAGAGCCCTGTCCCGCGAACGAGGTGCGCCAAAACGGTTTCCGCTTGATCGTCCGCGGTGTGGCCCACGGCAATGCGCGTGGCGCGCCCTTCGTTAACGAGCTTTTGAAAGCAGGCATAGCGCAGCCGGCGGCCGGCATCTTCGAGGTTCCAGCCGTGCTGGCTGGCTGCAGCGGCCACGTCCTCTCGCGCGAGCACGAATTCTAGTCCGTTTGCGTTGGCCAAATCGTTGACGAAGCGCGCATCGGCCTCCGATTCCGCGCCTCGCAAGCAATGGTCGAAATGCACGACCAGCAGCGTGATCCCCAACTCGGCTCGCAGTGATTCTAGAATGCACAGCAGCGCCACGGAATCCGCGCCGCCCGAGACGGCCACCCCGACACGATCCCCTGCCGTCAGCATCCGCGATTGGCGGATGGAGGCGAGCACGCGTTGTTCAAGAGGCGTTCGCATGGCGGCGCACAGACGGCGCGCAGGATTGCGATGGCTCTATCGTAACAGTTCAGCTGGGAAGGGTCGAACTCGGCGGAACGCGCCGCGGTCGAGGCCGCTGCGGTTAGAGGCGGTCGCCGCCCTGCTGCGTCAGCAGGTCGCGGCTGTAAGAAATGCGGCGGTCCAGCGCCACGGCGGCGAAGTACGAGCAGCTCTGACGTTCGCGTTCCGTCCAAGCGGCCAGGCTGGGGATGATGGAGCGGCAGGCGCGGCCAAATACGTCGAGCGCGCCGTAATAGGTGCCCACGGCGCGTATCTCGCTCTGATCGTCGCCGCGTTCCGGGCACAGGCGGACCAACTCGAGCAAGCGGCGGAAATCTTCCGCCGCCACGCTGCTCTGCCCGTCGATGCCGGCAACTTCACGGACGCGATCCGAGAGGCCTACTTTGCGGCTGCTGGCAAGGATCGAGCGACAATGCGAAATCGAGAATTGCAGCAGGGTGGCCAGCGAGATGACGAATATAAGGGAGGCGGTAATCATCGTGTGCCCACCGCCAATCGCGCCGTAACCAGCCGCGATTCCTCGGACACTCGCGTGAAGGTGTATGCCCACGCCAGGGGCAACCACACGCCGATGATCGGAGGCACCCAACGGAGCATGGAAGCATCCGGGAACAGGTTCCGGAGCGCGTAGGTTCCTGCCGTCGCGCTGTAGGAAATTCCCAGCGCCAGCACCAGCTGAATCAGGCGCGTGCGCGTCTCGCGCAACTTCAGAATGGCGCCCCACAAGAGATATATAAGGACCACGCCCACGAAACTCAAATTCTGCTCGAGTTCAACCACGAAGTTCGTGGTCAGGTGGTCCTTGTGATCGTGGACCACGATATAGGAGAACAGCGCGGTGGCAGCCAGTAACAGGACGGCAGCGCCGCGAATATACCGCTCGACCTTCATCTCCGCAAAAACCTGCTGATAAAAGTGAATGACCACCAGGTACATCAGGATGAAGAGCAAGCTGTCGGAATAATAGTAGTAGTAAAAGTATTGCGACGAGCGCAACCCGTAGGTGTGGATGATGTGATACTGGCCCCCGTTCACCAGCGCGACGATAAACATATAAATTGTCAGTGGAATATAACGAAGAAAAGCCCGGCGATAAAATGAACACACCACCACGTAGGCTTCCAACAGGAAACCAACCAACCAGAAGGCGTAATCGAACGGGCCAAGTTGCATCTAAATGACGCTTCCGAGACCTGGCCGTACGCCCTTAAATTAGGCCGTGTCGACCCGCAGCGAAGCCAACTTCAGTTACTGGCTTGCGCTGTTCAGTGACCACGGTGGCACCGGACCGCTGTTAATCGACCACGGCGGTACCGGACCACTGTTGATCGCCCACGGTGGGACTGGCCCGCTGTTGATCGACCACGGCGGCACAGGGCCGCTGTTAATCGACCACGGCGGGACTGGACCGCTGTTAATCCCCAGCGTCGATGAGGTCGTTAAAGCCTTTAACCCCATGGCGCTAGAGAGGATCAACAGGACCAGTACACCCACCAACAACCACCTGTTCATGGACCCCTCCGAGTAGGAGAACTACGCGGCGGAGTCTATAGGTGGTTAAGGGCCGTCAAGAGGGAAATTTCACGGGAATGTGTCTAAACGGTACACACCCCTCCCTCTGACCTTGGCCAGAGCCTCCTCGAATTGTCATCGCCAAGGTAGCGGTTCAGAGCGAATAGCGTCAATGGACCAAAGGTACTACTTCGGCGAGCCGAATTCCTCGCCGGAAATCATTGTTGTTCCGGGGTGCGGCGAAGGGGAAGCGCTGGGGGGGTGTTGCTTCAGTTTCCGAGTTGCGCAATGCGTCCGAAACCGGGCCGGCTGTTCTGGGCAACCTGCGCCCATTTGTCCGGAAGTCCGTGCGCGCTCAATGGGCATTAGCTACATTCCCGAAATTCGTTCCCAGCATCGCCAGCCACGACAACGCTCTTGCTGATTTCCTGAAACCGGCCGGCTCGCGACTGTGATTAAATTGAGCATTCGGTTCTTCCTGGGATGTAAAGCTTCCTGAACTTCAATCTGAGAAAGGACAGGAAATGAAAATTACAGCGATGATCGCTCGTCTGCTTCTTGGCCTGGTCTTTTTTGTATTTGGGCTAAACGGGTTCTTGCAATTCATTCCCATGGGGCCGTTGCCTTCCGGGCCGGCAGGCCAGTTCCTGACTGTACTGTTTGTGTCTCACTATGTTTTGATCGTAAGCGCCGTGCAACTCGCGGGTGGTGTGCTCTTGCTGGTAAACCGCTACGTCCCGCTGGCACTGACACTTCTTGGCCCTATCATCGTAAACATCCTCCTATATCACCTGCTGTTGAACCATGCTGGCGCGGCGGTGGCGATCGTCGTCACGATTCTTTGGGGAATCCTGGCCTTTCATTATCGCCAGTACTTCTCTGGCCTTTTTGTGCAGCGGACCACCTAGAAAATCACAGTCTGCGATGCGATTGTACGAATTCCGCTGGATAAGTGCTGATACACGCGCAAAGAGGAGAAGTGGAAGCACCCCGAACCGCCCCGCCGTGTGGGCTCTGAATTATTCGCCGGAAATGTCGGCGCTTGTCCCGGGCGGGTAATGGCGTGCTCGCAAACTGCTCCACACCTCCGCCGACCGCGCGCCTTGACACTCGACGGAGGCACACCTTAGCATCGGAGATTGATGGTGTGCCGGCGTAGCTCAGTGGCAGAGCGAGGGTCTCATAATCCCTAGGCCGTGGGTTCGATTCCCCCCGCCGGCACCACCTCTTTCCCGACTATTATGAATAAGTTGGCTTTTTGGCCTCCCTCCCTGCGTGCCCGCCGAGTACCCGTTGCCAATAGAATTGGGCAGTCTCTCCAAGACCGCTTTACATTTGCCTCAAGCAGTTTCTGGCGCTTGAGCATCCACGATTTGTAATGCTTCTGGTAACTTCGTCTTTTGAGTGACCCGGTAACACTGTGACTTCTTCGATCGAACTGCCCTTCAAAGACAATTCAACCGCGAAGGCATCGCGAAAACGATGCCCGTAACCGTCTTGCTGGTTTGATTGTTGGCAGCATCGTAAGCATAGGTTTAAAAAGGTTCGGTGGGACCGTGGTCTGGGTGACCCGGCCAAACGCGTCGCAGGCCGGGTGTTAACTCGTGAAGGAAAGATTCCGCACGGATGATTGTCAGAAGAGAAGCCCTTGTCCATGAAGCTCTTCGAAATTAGGTCGGCGCCAAAGGAATTGAAAGAGTGATCTATAAGGCGTCTGGCGGAATTGTTTTCCGCGACAAGACGTTTGACGTTAGGGGGCAAGTTTCTGTACCACGATCGGCCGATTCGCTCGAAGGAGCAACTCTCGATATTTGCCAGTCTACTTGGGTGCGTAATTATTGCGGAAGCCAGAACCGAACTGGCCCGGAGATCTAGCGTTTTCTTGCCAAGTGTTTCCCACGTTCTGTTCGGAGCGCTCAGGAATGCGCTTACGACTTGGGGATCGAAAAAAGTTTTTGACCCACGCTTGATTTCTTCTCGCGCCGTCAGAAACGGAAGGCGTCGTCAACTCCCGTAGCCACTAAAAATTCCAGGAAGGGGGAATAACCGACGGACCTCCAGCAAGAGCTCCATGCCGGACATGCCGTGCATTCGCAGGTCAGATATGACTGCATCCAGATGCTCACTCTCTAGAATTTTGATGGCTTCGGCGCCACTTGCTGCCGTGGTGAAAAAAAGGAAAATTGCGACAGCATGGCCGCCAGAACTTTCCGGTTGAAAGATGCATCGTCCACGATCAACACGCGACCTGCTGACGAAGGGCTCGACCTGGTTGTATCAGCCTTGTTGACCGTGCCGGGAACTGCGGCTGCAGAAGAAGCTGTCATGATGGGCATCCTTCGGTTGAGTTTTGTCGAGGGCCGGTTAGGAGGGTGCATGAGGGCAAGCGTCCGTGTGGACCCTGAGAAGGGCGGTATAAGTGAGCCTCTGAGAAATTTGGCATCTAAAGATGGCATCCGCTATTGCAGAATCCAGTCTCCCTTCTTCTCAATAAACCGGAATGCGTAAAGAGTGGAAGCCCCCGGGCGTGGATCGGCGCGAACGGTTCGAGCCTTTCCCACGTATCTCTCAATTCCACTGACGATGTATACGTCGACGATGGAATCCTTTTGCAACTCGGCCGCGCAGCCACATAGGAATGCGCTGATGCTGGCGTTTTCCGTGAAAGTCGTTTCCTTAAATTCGTTTCCATGTATGTCTTTTCCGCAGAGAAAGATGGCGACTCGGAGTTGAAGCCGAACCTCAGATCGTGGAATCACTGACTGTTTTTTTACATTTGCAAGCGAGCTCCTCAACGCATCAAAATCGACCGGCTTCTCAAAATAACCAGCCGTCCCCATTTCCTGGCAAGAATTCTTCACCTCGATTCCCGTTTCTCCACTGACAACAAAAATGGGAATTGGCCGTGTCTTGCTAATGGCGCCGAACGCCCGGCACAAATCGAGCCCTGAATGATTGGGCATCCGCAGATCCATTAAGATGGCGTCGGGCTTATGTTCCATGGCCAGAGCAAGGGCTTGTTCAGGGTCTGCTGTGTCAATGATCTCGTAGTTGGCGGATAGGTTCAGACGGAAGAGGCGGCGCATAGCTTCATCGTCATCGACGATCAAAAGGCGTTTCATTTTGCGACCAGCCTCCTGCCATTCAATTGACTTTTAGGTTCCTGCAAGAATCAAAGCTTTCTCGGGGACGTGCCCGGCAATTTTGGCTGTGTCAAGCACCTCGCGTACTTTCTGGATCAGGCCTTCTTCGGTGAACGGTTTGTGAAGCAAGGCGGCGCCGGATTCGAAGGCTCCATGGCCTACGATTGCAGCGTCCGTATATCCAGACACATACAGCACCTTCAGTCCGGGGTGCAGAAGCTCAAGATGTTTCGCCAGAGCGCGCCCATCCATGCCGGGCATGATCACGTCGGTCAGGAGAAGATCGATTCGCTCCGGCTTTTCTCGCATCATCTGCAGGGCTTCGGCGCCATTCGCCGCTGGAAGGACGCGGTAGCCATTTTGCTCCAGCAGTACATTCGTCAGCTTTCTGAGTGGGTCGGCGTCTTCAACTAAGAGCACGGTTTCCGTTCCGCGAAATGTTTCCGTCGGGGGCGCGGCGTGCTCAACTACGCTTACGGGCTCCTCAATGCGGGGCAAATAAATCTTAAACGAGCTTCCTTTTTCGATCTTGCTGTCCACCCAAACATATCCATCGCTTTGTTTGACTACGCCGTACACAGTCGCGAGTCCCAGGCCGGTACCCTTGCCTCGTGGTTTGGTTGTGAAAAACGGCTCAAAAATACGCGCGAGTGTTTCGGAATCAATTCCCGTTCCGGTGTCGGTGACTGAAAACATGACGTAATCCCCAGTTCTGGATCCGGGATGGTGGCGCGTGTACGCCTCGTCGACGCTGACATTGGCTGTTTCAATTATCAATTTCCCTCCCCGTGGCATGGCGTCTCGAGCGTTGACCGCGAGATTCATCACCACCTGCTCGATTTGCCCTTGGTCAGCTTTAACGCGGCCAATCGCAGGGTCGAGTGCCATGGCCAGTTCGATGTCTTCGCCGATGAGTCGAGGCAGCATCTTTGCCATTTCCGACATCAAGGAATTGAGATCCAAGACCGCGGGTGCCAGAACCTGTTGCCGGCTGAAGGCCAGCAGTTGGCGTGTGAGTGTTGCAGCACGTTGGCCGGCCTTCTCGATTTCTTCGGTGTGCTCAAAAAGGGGAGTCCCGGCCTGCAGGGATCGCTTGAGTACTTGGCTGTACCCGATGATCACGCCAAGCAAGTTGTTAAAGTCGTGCGCAATTCCTCCGGACAGCCTTCCAATCGCTTCCATCTTTTGCGCCATCCGGAGCTGGCGCTCCAATAGCAGCTTCTCGGTGACATCTTCCGCGAACACTTCAAAATAAACCGCTCCCTGGCCGCTGTCCTTCACCAGCCGCCCGGTACAGCGCACTCGAATCGGAGTGCCATCCTTTCGCTTCCATTCCACTTCCACTTGTGTGAAATCTTTTTGACTGGCAAAAAGTTCAATCGACTTCTCATGTTGCAGTGGGTCACGGTGAATATCCGAGATCAGATTTAATCGCATCAATTCATCTTCTGAGTCGTACCCAAGCATTTTCTGCAGCGCGGGATTGACGAGCAGCAACTTCCCGGAAGCATGCGCACGGAAAATCCCGTAAGGCGCGCTTTCAATTACGCTTCGAAAACTGACCTCCGACAGTCGCAATGCATGCGACGCTCTCTTTCGCTCGGTGATATCCCGATTTACGATAACTAGTTTCTCCGGTTCACCATTGGCGTTGCAGATGACACTGGAGGTCGATTCCAGATCCCGCCACGTCCCGTCCTTGTGACGGATGCGATATTCCAAATTCTTGCCAATTCCCGTCCGGCGCGCTTCCGCAGCGGCTTCTTTCACTCGCTCGCGATCTTCGGGATGAATCTGATCGAGCGATGATGAGTTCTTTAGTTCTTCCGGCGAGTATCCAAGAATGCTCTGATAGGCGTGACTGTTGTAAAGGCGCCGGCCCTCCATATCCACAACCGCGAGCATATCGGCCGCGTTCTCGCTGATCAGACGAAACAATTCCTCTCGCTCTGCAAGCCGGTTGCGCATGCGATAGATTTGCAACTGCTGATAGATGGTGTAGATGTCAAAGAGCAGCACCAATGCAACCAGGCCCTGCACCACCGGAGGCAGAAGGATGAAAGAGAAGTTACCTGCCTGCTGCCCTAGCGCGGGGAGTATGAAGGCCATCAACCCGCACAGCAAAATGAGCGTGACCAGAATCGCTCCGATCCACAGCTGCCACTCCCTCCTCTGAATTCGACGGAGGCTAGTCCGTCCAATCTCATTCGTCATGGCCGGTAGAATTTTCAAATCTTGCGATTTGGCTCGTTCCACGCTGCTCCTGTTGATTTGGATCTCCCTTTTTCGCGCGTGTTGCCATGTGCTTAACGCGCACCGATCCTAGCAAGTCCACAGTTAGACCGCTGTCGTTGCTGCACGTTGTCAGCCACGGGCTATCCCTTAGGCGTCTTGGCGCAAGTGTGTGATAACGACAGGCAAACACCGGGAGGCTCGTGCTGACTTAATCCAACGAACCAATTTTGCGGCAAGCCGCTGGTCCGAGTCCGAACTGGAAGTGCCAAATCGGGATAGGCAAAAAATCTTTCATCTTCTACTAATGCTTTCGCTCTCCAAAGACTAAGTGCCGAGTCTTACTTCACCCTGCTCAAGTGACCAGCCGCGATGAATGCGGCATCCTTGCTTCAAGAAAGTAAAGGCGTATCAAGGCGGATCGGCGGCACCCGAGTTCCGCGCTCCTGTTTCACATCGGAACAATTCCTATCCATAAAAGAATTAGTCAAACATGGCTTCGCGCAATCCCCTTTACTTGAAATCGCCTTCCTGGACTTCCCTGCCGTTGAGCGGCATTCATGGGCAAGGTTTTCGCGAAAGTGGCGATCTGCGCGGTGGAGAGTTCGACGGGCGTTCCTTTAGTGTAGAACTCGGTGCTGGGGTTTCACATTTAGGAAGGGGACCAAAGCAAGGCACGAGTGTGGCGATATCCCAAGACAATGGGGCTGCATCTCACTGCTTTGCCCCGTTGACCGCCGGTGCGCAACTGACGCACAGTATTTGGTGCACGGAGGAGGTTTCGATATGGCCAAGAAGTGCACACATCTGGATCAGATCCATCAGGTAAAGCCCAGCGCCAACGGTTGCGAGGAATGCCTGAAGATGGGCGACACGTGGGTGCATCTGCGCATGTGCCTTTCCTGCGGGCACGTGGGCTGCTGCGACTCGTCGAAAAACAAGCACGCAACGAAACATTTCCGTACCGTCCACCATCCCATCATGCGCTCGGTCGAGCCGGGAGAATCCTGGAAGTGGTGCTTTGTGGACGAATTGATGTTTGACTAGGAGAAACCCTTGCAAAGCTTTCGCCGCACGGCATGGATGGCGCTTGCGATTTTCATTTTTTTCAGTTCGGCTTGCTCGCGCAAACGGCAGCAGCCCGCGCAGACGGCGGAGCCTGGAGAAGGCGGGCTACAATTCGCCGATCTTGGCGAATTCCAACTTCGCAGCGGCAAGGTCATCCACGATTTCCGCCTGGGCTACCGCACGTTTGGCACTCTGAACAGCGACAAATCGAACGCCATTCTCTGGCCTTCCTGGCTCGGCGGCACAACCAAAGACCTGTTTTCTCTCGTAGGTCCGAAGAATGTCGTGGACAGCGATAAATATTTCGTCGTGCTGGTGGAAGCCATCGGCAACGGAATTTCGTCTTCCCCGTCGAACAGCCCGACGCAACCGGGCAAGTATTTTCCGGAGTTCACAATTCGCGACATGGTCGAATCGCAGCGCCGCCTGCTGCTGGAAGTTCTTCACGTTTCGCACCTGCGCGCCGTGGTGGGAATTTCCATGGGCGGCATTCAAGCCTTCGAGTGGGCGGTCGCTTATCCCGACTTCATGGACCTGGCGCTGCCCATGGCCGGCTCGCCGCAGTTAACTTCCTACGACAAGCTGCTGTGGACCGCGGAAATTGATGCCATCGAGTCCGATCCCGCCTGGAACGATGGCCACCCCACCGGCCCGCTGATGCACGGCATGGCCCTCGCGCAGGTAATTGATCGCATGAATCTGAGCTCGCCCGAATACCGCGCCACGGTCACCTCGCCCGATCAATTTGCCGGCTACATCTCCGCGCTCAAAAAAGATTCCGCCGCAACGGGCGGTATCGCGTGGGACCAGATCCGCCAGCGCCAGGCCATGATCCGCCACGACCTCCCCGCCGAATTCGGCATCTCGCTCGACGACGCCGCCCATCGCGTAAAGGCAAAAATGCTGGTCGTCGTCTCGCCCCAGGATCACATGGTGAATCCGCTCCCGGCGATGCAATTTGCCGAAGCCATCCACGCGCCAATCATCAAACTCGATTCGCCCTGCGGCCACCAAAGTTTCCGCTGCATTTCCGTGGGGCCAACGGTCGCGGCCTTCCTCGCCGATCCCGGATTAGTCCACAGCCAGACCATCAAGAGCACCCCCGGCGCGACCTACGATCAGCCGGCGAAGCAGTAGGGTGTTGTCGCGATTCGCGATGAAATCTTGGCGGGTTTTTGTTGCCAGCGGGACGGAAGCCTGCACACGCGCCGCAGCTGTGGAAGGGCCGGTCAGGAGCCAATCTTGACGCGCAGGCTCTTCGGTATAAACAGGAATGTCAAGAGCGCGCCCACAATCAGGAGCGCCGCGATGATGTACAAAGCAGCGGATTTATCCGCAGAAACCGATTTGGCCCAGATGGGGATGTTGGGTCCCACGTATCCGCCAAGATTTCCCACCGAATTCACGATGCCGATTCCCGCAGCGGCAGCGGTCCCGGCCAAAAACGCGGAAGGCATCGGCCAGAACAGGGGCATGGACCCAATCACTCCCAAAGTGCCAATGGACAGGAACGTGATGGCCAGGACAGGCTGAGCGGCAAACACGCCGCTAAGAATCAAGCCGACGGCTCCGGCAGTAACATTCAGCACGTAATGCAGGCGGCGCTCGCCCGTTTTATCCGAATGATGACTCAGCAGGATCATCCCGATCACCGCGACACCGTAGGGGATCGCGGTAACCAGTCCGACTTTCAAATATCCTTTCATCCCGAAGGCCTTCACGATGGTGGGCAGCCAGAATGCAATCCCGTACAAGCCGATCATCAAGGTGAAATAGATGGCGCACAGCAGCCACACTTTTCCGCTGGTGAATGCGTCGCTCAATTTGTGCTGCGTTTTTTGCTGGTCTTCTGCGGCTAGATGGTCAGCCAGCAGTTTCTTTTCTTCCGCCGTCAGCCATTTCGCCTCTTCAATGCTGCTGTCCAGATAAAAGATCACCCAGAAGCCGACCAGTATTGACGGGATGCCCTCCGCCAGGAACAGCCATTGCCAGCCCTCCAGGTTCATCGCGCCGGTCAACCGGTCCATGATCCAGCCGGAGACCGGATTGCCGATCACTCCTGAAACGGCGATCGCCGCGACGAACCAGGCCGTCCGTGTGGACCGCAGTTTCGAGGGGTACCACAGCGTGAGATAGAAAATCACCCCGGGGAAAAAGCCGGCTTCCGCCAGGCCCAGCAGAAATCGCACGGCATAAAACGACCATTGGCCTTTGACGAAAATCATGCAGGCGGAAATCACTCCCCAGGAGATCATGATGCGTGCAATCCACATACGCGCCCCGAATTTTTTCAGCAGCACGTTGCTGGGAACTTCAAAAAAGAAATAGCCGATAAAGAAAATGCCCGCGCCGGTGGCAAACGCCGCATCGCTCAACGAAAGATCCTTGAGCATCTGCAGTTTTGCAAAACCGACGTTCACGCGATCGAGGTAGGCCAGAATGTAGCAAAGGAAAAGAAACGGCAGCAGGCGGACGTCAGCCTTGCGATAGGTCTGCGCTTCAAAGCTTGCGCCGGATTTCTCCATGCTCGCTCCTCATTTGCGCGAATTGTGAATCCGAACGTAAAATGGGAGACTCAATTCGCGCATGCTACGCCTTTCTCGAACGGGAAACAACGAATCCGCGTGGGCGCGCCGCCCCGCTCCATTGCGGCCTGCCGGAAATTTCCACATTTCCACGATTTCCACATCAAGAAATCGTTCCGGTCTGGTTGACACTTCTCCCGCCCGGAGTTACAAGCGGGTTGCCAAAGCTTTCGAATCATCTGAGTCTTGCGTGGCACGGCAAGTGAAAGCTTGACGGGCTATGCAGGACACAGACGGATAGAACAGCTTCGACAAAGTTCCGAGGGATACGGCATCACAGCAGGTCCGTAGGTCAGGTTCAGCGGATGCGGCGCGTCCCCGTCAAGCCTCGCTTGATAGGTAAGCGCGGCGCGGACGCCGAACCAGTCATGTGAGATTGGTTGTGGCCTGCCTGCCCCGGTAAAACGGGGGAAGGTCCGGCAGCCGAATCCTTTCGAGACTGAAGAGAAGGGGCGAGCAATCGCCCCTTTTCTTTTTTGCGCCTCACCTCGCCCCCGCATTTCTTCAATTCCGCCCACCCAACTCACCGCGCAGCATTGACAGGCTTGCTCAAATCGGTGACAGTTGGTGCCGCAGCGCGCCGGTTATTTTCAATTCCGGCGTCCACGGGGCTCTTAATTAATGATTGGCCAGAACGTCTCGCACTACAAAATTCTCGAAAAGCTCGGCGGCGGCGGCATGGGCGTGGTGTACAAAGCCGAGGACACGAATCTCGGCCGCCTCGCTGCCCTCAAATTCCTTCCCGCCGAACTGGCCCAGGACCAGCAAGCCCTCGAACGTTTCCGCCGGGAAGCGCGCGCCGCCTCCGCTCTGAACCATCCGAACATCTGCACGATTTATGAGATTGGCGAAGAGGGCGGGCAGACCTACATCGCCATGGAATATCTCGATGGCGCCACGCTGAAGCACCGCATTTCTGGCCGCCCCATGGATTTGGAACTGCTCCTCGACCTCAGCGTCGAAATCGCCGACGCCCTCGAAGCCGCGCACGGCAAAGGCATCGTCCACCGCGACATCAAGCCCGCCAACATTTTCGTCACCGAGCGCGGCCACGCCAAAATTCTCGACTTCGGCCTGGCCAAACAAGTCGGGCGCTCCGCTCTCCACCTGACGCAGGATGTCACGCGCGCGAGCCAGGGCATGGCCGGCGTCAGCGTCGCCGACCTCACCAGTCCCGGCACCGCCGTCGGCACGGTCGCGTACATGTCACCGGAACAAATTCGTGGCAAGGAACTCGACGCGCGCACAGACCTCTTCTCCTTCGGCGTGGTGCTCTACGAAATGGCCACCGGTGCTCTCCCGTTTCGCGGAGAAACTTCCGGCGTCATCACCGAAGCGATTCTCAACCGCGAGCCCGCCGCCGCGGTGCGCTTGAATCCCGATCTTCCCGCGAAGCTCGAGGACATCATCAACAAAGCCCTCGAGAAGGACCGCGACCTGCGCTACCAGAACGCCTCGGAAATCCGCACCGACTTGAAGCGCCTGCGCCGCGATTCCAGCTCCGGACGAATCTCCTCCACGCGAACCGGAGCGATTCAAGTGCAAGCTCCGGACATGGCCAGCAGTTCGGCCAGCGTCACAGCCGTGCAACCCGCCGCGAAACCATCGCGCACGAAATTTATCATTGCCGGCGCGGCCATCGTGCTCGCCGCCTCGGCTTTCGCCGTGTATCACTTCAAGGGCGGTCCCACCGCTCCCAGCGGCCCCGCAAAAATCACGCAAATCAGCCATTGGAACAAGCCCATGGACGACGCGCGCCTTTCCCCTGACGGCCATACCGTGGCGTTCTGTGCGCCAGTCGCGGGCATCAGCCAGGTATTTGTGATGCTCACCTCCGGCGGCGATCCGTTGCAGCTCACCAACGACGCCGCCGACAAATTCGTGGACAGCTTTTCTCCCGACGGCACGGAGATTTACTTCACCAAATCCACCGCCAACACCGAAGGATGGGCCGTGCCCACTCTGGGCGGAAATTCAAGACGGGCGGCCGCCGGCTTCGCTCTGGCCCCCTCGCCCGATGGCGCTTTCATTTATTACATTAAGGGATCTCAGCGGGCGGTTTTCCGCTCCGATAAATCGGGGCTCGGTGAAGAGCTGCTCTACAAGTTCGACGCCAAGTCCTTGCCGCCACGGCGCATTTTCCCCTTCCCCACCGGCAACCATCTGCTAGTCCTGACCTTTAATCCCATTTCTGTCGCCGAGGATCGCTTTCATGCCTACGACGTGGATCCCGCGCGGAAGACCGCAGAAGATCTGGGCGAGATACTGGGAGATCAAAATGATGCCGCCTGGGGCGAGCCGGGCAAATCTCTCCTAATCAGCCGCACCGTCAACGGTCTCACCAATCTCTGGCAGTACGATTTGAAGAGCAAAGCCCTCATTCAGGTCACCTCCGGCACCGGTCCGGATTTCTCTCCTATGCGCGACCCCGCCGGCAAAGGCATCTACTACGTAAACGGCAAAGCCTCCGGTGTTTTGACCGCATACAACATCCGAACGAAACAATCCACGGACGTGGCCGCGGACAATGCCACCCAGCCGTCCATGTCACCCGATGCCAAGCGCCTGATGTACATCACCACGCCCGAGAAAGGCCGCACCGAACTTTGGGTTCAGAATCTGGACGGCAGCAACAAAGTGAAGCTGGCCACTTCGCATTCCCTGGGCACAGGTTTCTGGGCCCAGGATAGTTTTCATCTCTTTTTTTTGGAGGAGCAGACCGACACAACCGACCGGGCTTACACCGCGGCAGCTGATGGCAGCGGTGTCCACCAGATTCCCTGGAGCGGCGGGGTCCTGCAGGCTCTGATGCCCAGCCGCGACCAGAAATCCATTTACCTCAACAGCTACGACCAGGGCGCCTCGCGGCCCACCATCTGGAGAGAAAACCCCGACGGCTCAAATCCAGAGAAGCTCACCGATGATTGCGGCCATGCCTTCGAAACCACGCCGGAGGGCAAATACCTGCTTACCGTTCTCCGCGGCGGGGAAAGACGGGGGATCGCGGAATTATCTCTCGCCGATAAAAAGTGCACCTCATTGCTGCCCGGCGCGATCACCTTCGGCATCGCCATGGCCCCAGACGGAAAATCCTTCCTCTACGCCGTCCCCTCGCGCTCCGACGTCACCATCTACCGCCAGCCCTGGCACGACGGCAAACTTACCGGTCCAACGCAGGTAGCCGTGAAGCTGCCCTTCGCCTTCCCCCTGCTAGCCGGCGGCAATGCCTACGATTTCTCCCGCGACCTCTCCACGGTCGTCTACGCCCGCCCCGCCGGCCAAGCCGACCTCTTCCTCCTCAGCCAGAAATAATTCGGGTAGCACAGACTTCAGTCTGTGTGGATTTGATTTGCTTCAGCTTGTGTGCTTTTGGTGGAATCGTGGCACAGGCACTCCTGCCTGTGTGCTCTTGCTTGCGCGTCGCCACGCTCGAAGATTTTTCGTCAGGGCACGGCTGAACTTGTCCCGAGCGGAGTCTAGGGAACCGTGCCGAAGATCTTTCGTCAGGGCATGGCTTTAGCCATGCCGGCGCTCTCGCAGATTGAAATCGGCTTTAGCCGCTGAGGTACACCTTCGACCATTGGCACCCAACTCCTTCAGTCGCGTCAAACTTCATTGTACTTCGCGGTTTTTACGGTCCGGTGCGAAGGGCAGCTTCGCCGAAAATCTTTGTAGGTCGCGGTTTTAACCGCGACATAAGTGGGCCGGTCAGTATGGGGCTTTCGCGGTTTGTGCGTCCCAACGGTGTTTGTCGGGAAGCCCCTGAAGTTCCTCCGATGCCCCTAATCGGAGCTCACTTCTCCGTATCCGTATGCCACCCCGAATTCATCCACTGCCCATTGCGCCGCACAAAGATTTCCGTCACCCGCCCGGATTCCAGCGAGCGCTTCCCGCCCATTTCCGTTTCCACCACGTACTGGCTGTAGATGATGGCCGCATCCCCATAGATTTGCATTTCCGTGCGCGGAAATTCCAGCCGCGTCAGTTTCCCTCCGTCCGCCTGAAATTTCGCCGCGGTCTCAAATACCTCCGCCTGGTTCTTCCAGTGCAAATTGCCCGAGCTGATGACGATGGTGTCCGCGGGAATTAGTTTCTCGAGAGCCTTGCGGTCGTTGGCAAACCAGGAGCGCCACACCTCTTCGCGCACCTTCATCACTTCGCTGCGCTCGTCCGGCCGGGCATGCAGTCCCGCGGCCAGCAGAGTGGCAACGCATACAGTGAAAACGACGGCATAAATTGCCTTCATTCCCCGGGAAACATTCATGATCTGGCTCCTATCTTGCGGGATTCAAATGCATAAATCATCAGCGCCGCAGCCGATGCAGAAAATACGGAATAGTCCAGCGGCGACTTGATGCCGAACGAAATGGCCATGGCCACGCCGAACAGCACCAGCAGCGCCGAGCTCCCCAGCGCCGCCCACCGCGTCCACAATCCGAGTACCAGCGCCACGCCAAAGCAAAACTCCGCGGCAGTGGCAGCCCATGCAAGAAACGGAATAGTGGAAGCGGGCATGAACGAATTCACTTTCGCGGTGTAGTCCATGAAGCCCGCGAAGTTCCCATATCCAACATTCCTGCCCCAATACAAGCCGAACCGGTCGGCAATCCCCGATAGGAACGCGACGCCCAGCGCAATCCGCCCGTAGAGCAGCGCCATCCGCTCAAGCCTCGCAGAGGATCGGGTCGTCGCGGCGGGGCGCGGGGAGGATTCCTGTACAGCCATCGGCGTGCTCGTCATCGTCAATTCCTCCCTGCGAATAGGATGCTGCCTCGCTAAATCTGACTCCAAGCTGCAAAGAATGACCCAGCCAAGCTGAGGAATCAAGCAGGAGGCGATGCTGAAATTGGACGATGGAATTTTGCGGTTAGCGGCTGGCGAGGCATTCCCCGTGTCCACCCAGGATAGGTGGGCGCTTCGAAAACCATGAAAGGAGCCGACACCCTGGATTGCGACGTCGACGGGGCGGCTGCGCGTGCCATGGCTACCCAATGAAATGCTATCGCCATTTCACGCAGGCCATAGGAACGAAGTCGGAACTCGACTAGTATAATAATTAGTGATGCAACGAAAGCGGCGTAACGTCCGACTAATTGCTGGGTTTATTGTGTCCGTGACTTTCGCCCTCGCATTACAAAAAGGGATCTTGGATTGGGTGCCAGATTCGATTTTACTTCTTGGTTCCCTCAGCGGAATCTGTCTGTGGGTTTATTGGATTGTAACGCACGAACAACTATCCCCCAATTGGAAGGGTTTTTTCGTCCTTCTAGGTGTGAGTGTGTCTATCGCTTTTCTCGGCCATTACGTGCCGGAGAATATGGCACTTCCTTCGAAGGCGCCGCCTGGACTACTTTATGCTTCGAAAGAACCCCCTGGTACGCCTGAAAAGCCTGCCATCAAAATCCGGGAACCGAAGAAATTGGAAACGAGCCATGGACTAGAAATAACCTACGGTGAAGTTCAGCTTTCCCTCGCCGTTGGGGACGACGATGCGCCGCATGCGCAAGGAACACACAATGCCGATAAGCCCGGGGACATGAACTATTTGTTCGTATGCTCCCCACCATTTACATGTTTTTCCGAGGAAGCCCTTAAATCTCACCGCGTGGAACTGAAGATTGGAACAAAGAAGTGGGGACGCATGTTCTTTCAAGTCGCAAATACGGGAAATGTGAATATATCCCATCCAACGGTTGCGATCGCCAGCCAAACCAAAGGTGTCTCCGTCTACTTTCTGAATCAGCGATCACAAATTGCTCAAAATTCTATAGAAATGCTTCCGACCATCACCGTTGATCTCATACCTTACAGTGTAAGCGATTCTGCGTACGATTTTGTGGCAGATCTCGCAGTAGATGATGGTGTCTCTGATTTTGAAGTCGGCTTACGCATTTTCGCACCGAATCTCAAGGCTCGCACTTTGCTTGTATTTGCGAGGGCTATCCGATGAATCAAGCTGACGTTTCTACTCGGCTGGTGGCACAGCCTTCAGGCTGTGCGCCTCAAGAGTTTAAGGTCCCCCGCCCTTAAATTTTCCCTCAATTTTCCACACCGTCGTACCATTGCACTCCGCGTTTCCCCGTGCCACGCTAGAAATGGAGATTTCCCGGATGACCATCGCCGCCAAACCAGGAATAAGCACTTATGGGAGAGGGGCGAAGAAAAGGCCAATCGCCAACCCTCGCGAACAGAAATCGCCGCAACTCACAGAAAACAAAGGGAAGGAGCCAAATTCAATCGCCAACTTTCCCGGGTGGGCTGCACTTGCCCTGGAGAAATTATCCGCCGCGTCTGGATCTCTCGTCACTCGCCACTCACCTCCTGCTTGTCCTGAGCGGAGCCCCGCACCGGATGGTGCAGGGCGGAGCCAAAGGGCCCCTGGTCCCTTCATTTCTAATCGCTACACCGTGCGAATAGAATTCGCCGTAATCCCATCAAAACAAACGACGGTGGTACTTTCTAATCGCTACAGCGGGGCACCCCTCCGGGGGGTGGGTACCAGTGCGCGAAATTCGCTCCCGTCCGGCGGGACGCGAGCGTCCTCCTCAATCGGAAGGGCGGGGATTCATCCCCGCCGAAAGCGGTTTCGAGTGTCCTCTACCGCTTGCGCTTGTTCACCCGCGCAAGCTTTCTCTTTTCGCTTTATATCGCCGCGAATGACAATAACTCCCTCGCTGAAACAATCGACATGAACGCGGACATATTCGTGATCGTGAATCCCATTTCGGGAGGCGGCGAAGCTCTGCGCGCCGAGCCCCTCGTTGCCAGCTACCTCGCTGAGTACGGGCGGCAGGTCCAATTTGTCCATTCCAAGAGCTCCGAAGATGCGCGCGAGCTGGCCGCGAAAGCAGCCGCCGAGGGTTATCGTTACGTGGTAGCCATGGGCGGCGACGGAGCGTTTCATCACGTGGTCGAAGGCGTACGCGGCACGGCAGCCATCGCGGGAATTTTTCCCGCGGGCAATGGCAACGACGTCGCGCGTGACCTGGGCATTCCCGGCGATGCCGTGCGCGCTGCAGACGCCTTCTTGCATTCGCAGCCGCGCGCCGTGGACCTGGTGCGCGTGCGCTTCGCCGGCGGGCGCGAGTCACACTTCATCGGCGCGGGCGGCATGGGCCTTGATGCGGACGCAGCATATCAGGCGAACACGCGATTCAAGGCCTGGCCGGGCCTGATGCGTTATTTGGCCGGAACGCTGTGGACATTTGTGCACGAGCCGGCGTTCGAACTTCGCGCCGAGCTCGACGATGTCCGCTGGGCCGGCCGCGCGCTGCTGGTGGCCGTGGCCAACGCGACCAGCTATGGTTCCGGCGTGCGCATCGCTCCGGACGCAAAAATGGACGACGGCTGGCTCGATATTGCGCTGGTCACCGAAGTGACCGCGGGAATTCTGGTCGAGGCGCTTCCGGTTTTGCTCACGACCGGGAATTTGCACCTGCCGCAACTGCAGCGCTTCCGTTGCCGGCGCGTGCGCCTGGAGTCGGATCGCGCCGTCAAGGTTCACGGCGATGGCGAGCTGCTGGGTGAATCTCCGGCGGAATTTGAAATTCTTCCGCTCGCGATTCGCGTGATGGCACCGGCTGGGCTCGCAGAAACAAATTCGTTTGGGGCGGATTGAGAGAGAGGACATGAAAACTGCGGAGACGGGAACAAGAGAATTGCTGGAGCAGGCCGCGACACGCGGGATTCGCTACCTGGAGAAATTGGACCAGCGCAGCGCGTTTCCCACACCGGAAGCCCTGCGACAGCTCGCCGAGTTGGGTGGGCCGCTCCCGAACGAGCCGGCGGAGGCCGCAGAAGTTCTGGCCCTGCTCGACGAGATTGGTTCGCCGGCAACGGTGACGACGGCGGGGCATCGATATTACGGGTTCGTTACCGGCGCGGCGCTGCCCGCGACTGTGGCGGCCAACTGGCTGGCTGGAGCGTGGGACCAGAATGCGTGTCTGGAAGTGATGTCGCCGGTAAGCACGGCGATTGAGGAGATTGTCCGCGGCTGGCTGGTGGACATTTTGAAATTGCCGGCGGGGACAGGCGCGGGGTTTGTGACCGGCGCAACCATGGCGAATTTTTCGGGGCTCGCGGCGGCGCGGCATGCCGTGCTTGAACGATCCGGGTGGGACGTGGAATCGGATGGCTTGTTCGGCGCGCCGCCCGTGACCGTGATTGCAGGCGATGAGGTGCATGTGAGCCTGCTAAAGGCGCTGACAATGCTGGGGCTGGGACGGAAGCGAATTGTGCGCGTGCCGGTGGACGCACAGGGCCGCATGCTCGCCGATGCGCTGCCAAAGATTTCCGGGCCCGCGATCGTGTGCATGCAGGCCGGCAACGTGAATTCCGGCGCGTTCGACCCCGCCGCGGAAATTTGTGCTGCGGCGCACGCGGCCGGAGCATGGGTTCATGTGGATGGAGCGTTTGGATTGTGGGCTGCCGCGGCCCCCGCGCGGACGCATCTGGCCGCAGGATTGGAGCTGGCGGATTCATGGGCCACGGACGCGCACAAGTGGCTGAACGTGCCGTACGACAGCGGGATTGTGTTTGTGCGCGAGTCGAAGCATTTGCACGCGGTGATGTCCATGCAAGCGGCGTACCTGTTGAGCGGAGAGAAGCGCGAACCGTCGCACTACACGCCGGAAATGTCGCGCAGGGCTCGCGGCGTGGAGCTGTGGGTGGCGCTGCGTTCGCTCGGGCGCGCGGGAGTTGCGGAGATCATCGAGCGCAATTGCCGCGCGGCAACACGATTTGCAGAAGGATTGAGGGCTGCGGGATACGAAATTCTGAACGACGTTGCGCTCAACCAGGTGCTGGTATCGTTTGGCGATGATGAAACCACGCGGCGCGTGATCGCTGCGCTACAGCAGGACGGCACGTGTTGGTGCGGCGGCACGGTGTGGCAGGGACGCGCGGCCATGCGCATCAGCGTTTCGTCGTGGGCCACCACGGAGGAGGACGTGGAGCGAAGCCTCGCGGCCATGATTCGGGTGGCCGGGAAAGAAACGGCGAGGCGACCGTGATCAGTCTTTTTTGCGCGAAAGTTTCAGAGTCAGTTCGATGTCGCGCCGGGTGTCGTAACTCGAAACCGTGCGCGTGGGGGAGGTGATGTCACCATGCTCGGCGTGGATTTCGTAGTCCACGTTGGGATCGAGCCCGCTGAAGCGGTAATGACCGGTATCGTCGGCGATGTAGGTTTTCACCGCTTGCGATTTCAAGTTTTTCAGATAGACGACGCTGGAGGCCATGGCGTTGCCGCTCTTGTCCAGCACGCTGCCGTGCACGGCGCGAAGTTGAGCTTCTGCCCGCTTTTGATCTTTCGTTTGCGCCGCGGCGGGAAGCGACGCGAGCAGGCAGAGCGCAAGCGGCAACAGGAAATCGGCGAGCGATCGAAGTCTCACTGTTTCCTCCGGACTGCTGTTGGAAGCGGCACGCAAGGGCTCAACGAGGGACAACGCGGAGCATGCTCCCGCCGGCTCGCGCCCGGCCCTGAGGGTGGGATGATGCGCGGAAGGAAAAGGATGCGAACCTGGCAAAAGAGAGAGTCATTCCGCTTCTTCTTCCTCCTCCTCCTCTTCTTTCCCCAGGCCCTCTTCTTCGTCCGCTTCTTCTTCTTCCTCGTCCTCGTCATCGGAAATGACGATCAAATGCACGGGGTGGATCTGGGTGACCTCCAGCTCGGCGTCGCATTCCGGGCAACTGATAATTTCGCCTTCTTCCACTTCGTCTTCGTCCAAATCAATTTCGGCGTCGCAATCGGGACACTTCGTCATGGGGATGCCCTCCTTCCTGGGGCCAACCTCCACAGGCGGGCGTATTATATAACGCCAGTGTCAAGCTTTCCTGCGGAGGGACACGCAAAGGTGACGGGCAGACGCGAATATCCGGACCGGCCGGTGGTGGGAGTAGGCGGCGTGGTGATTGCCGATGCCCGCACGTTGCTGATCCGCCGCGGGCATGCGCCGCTCGCCGGCGAGTGGTCCATACCCGGCGGCACGCTTGAGCTCGGGGAAACAATTCACGACGGCGTGCGTCGCGAACTGGAGGAAGAAACAGGCTTGCAGGTGCGCGTGCTGGATTTGATTGAGGTATTCGAGCGGATTTTTCCCGATGGCGAGGGCAAGCCGCAATATCACTTCGTCATTCTGGATTATTTGTGCGAAATGTCGGGAGGAACGGCGCGTGCAGGAAGCGATGTGACCGACGTGGCCTGGGCCAGGGAATCGGAACTGCAGAGATATTCGCTGACGGCCACGGCGACGCGAGTGATCAAGAAAGCGTTTCAGATGGCGCACCAGCGGAGCAGCGCCCGGAATTTAATCCAATGAGATGTAGAGCGCTAACTGGCGGCGGCTTCAGGAAGACGGCCGAACCTGCGCTCGCGCCCGAGAAAATCTTCGACCGCGGCGGAAAGATCGGCGGGCTCGAATTCCGGCCACATGCGCGGCGTGAACAGCAGTTCGGCATAGGCGCATTCCCACAACATGAAATCGCTCAACCGGCGTTCTCCGCCGGTGCGGATCAGCAAATCCACGTCCGGGACGGAGCCTCCGGCGTGCGTGACTTCGCCGAGACGGCGGGAAAATTCACGCTGCGTGACTTCCAGGCTCGACAGCATCCAGCACGACGCGCGGAGAATCGCGTCGCGCGAGGAATAATCGAGAGCGATGCGCAGGTCGAGCGCGCGCCCAGCCGCGGTGATGCGCTCGGCGCACTCGATGGCTTCGACCAGCGAGCGAGGAATGCGGTCGCGCCGCCCGACGACGTGCACACGGATCCCTTCGGCGGCGCAGGCCGCGGCATCGGTGCGCAGGAAATCTTCGAGCAGGTGGAACAGAGCAGCTACTTCGCCGGCCGGGCGTCCCCAGTTGTCCGAAGAGAAAGCGTAGAGCGTGAGGGTGCCGATGCCGAGAGATGGCGCGACGCGAATCACGCGGCGGACGGAAGCGACTCCGGCGCGATGACCCTCCGAACGGGGCAGGCCGCGCAAGGAGGCCCAGCGTCCGTTTCCATCCAGCAAGATGGCGACGTGCAGGTCTGGCGAAGAAGAAGTTCTCAAAGGAGTCTTGCTCATAGATTGACCAGGTACAATATTTTTCCTCTCTCGCCGCGTTTCAGTGCCGGCTTGGGATTATTTCGATTGACTCCCCCAAGCGTTACGGCCGTGTTGCAAACCCGTGAACTTTGCCGGGCAATTCCCACGCTGCTCCAGAACTACCCTTCCCGCGTGGCGCGAATCAGCGCCTCCATGTGGTCAAGATATTTTTCGAGGGCGCGGCGGCCGGCGGCCGTCAGGCGGTATTCGGTCTTGGGAAGCCGGCCGGAAAAAGATTTTGTGCAGGCGATGTATCCAACATCTTCGAGCTTGCGCGCGTGCACGCTCAAGTTGCCGTCTGTAGAACCGAGAAGATGCTTGAGCTCGTTAAAGGAGAGCGATGAATTGACGGCCAGGGCGCTGACAATGCCGAGTCGTGTGCGCTCGTGGATCAGGCGGTCAAGATTGGTGGCCGCGGATTCCGGCGGCCGTACAGCGACAGCGCCGCGCCTGGATTTTTCGTCTCGCGTCGCGCGAAAAGCCCCTGATTTAGCCGCCATAGTTCCTCGCAATCACCGCGCCAAAAAGAATATGAAACACGCCGAACCCTACAGCCAGAAACGCGTTCCCCCAATCCCGTGGGCAAAACAGTGCCACTGTGCCAAGCACGATGAAACACAGCCCCATCAGAGGGACAATGCGGATGGAAAACGCGCCGCCCGTCACAACTCCTGTGCCATACAGAAGCAGCCAGACGGCAGGAATCGCTCCGGCGAAATCGATACGATAGAAAAGCGCCGTGAGCAGCGCGCCGACGAACAAAGGAGGCGCCAGGCTGTATACGAATCGCCGGGCCGGGCCGACGAAGAGCGAAATTCCGGAGTCGCGCGCCTTGGATACCGTTGTCCAGGTAGCGATGGCCAGCGCGACGGCCGCTTCCACCAGCCAGATCAGCAGCCAGGATTTTGTCCGCGGCTCGCGCGAGGCGATGATCGCGGCGCCCAGAGCGGTGATGCCGATGGCCACGCCGCCCCAGCCGGGAACAGCCGTGAAGGAACCGGCGCGCTCCATGGTCTCGCGAATGAAGCGGAGGTTGTCGCGGGCGCGATCGTCAAGAGAGACGGGCCCGGGGGAGCGACGCGCGAAAGGATCGGATTGCACCACGAGGAAAGCATAGCAGTGGGCCTACATCTGTCAAGTACTTTGTGAAGTAAAGTTGATTTGCCCGATACGGGTGCGGAGGCTATGCTCGAACCGGGCAAAAAACTCAGGAGGCTTTCGCATGACTCGCATGATTCTCGGAATGATTGCCGCCGTACTACTGCCGCTGGCGGCCGGCGCGCAACAACCTACACCCACCCCAGCAGCCGTACAACCGCCGGCTGCGACCGCGGCGCAAACACCGGCACAGCCGGACCCGAATCCGCTCTCGAATGTAATGCGCAGGGTTCTGGACCGTCGGGCAAAAGCGATGATCCCAGCGGCAGAACTGATGCCGGTGGACAAATACAGCTATCGCCCCACGCCCGACCAGATGACGTATGCCCATTTGGAGATCCACATTGCCGAGACGAACAATTTCTTGTGCTCGGGCATTTCCGGTACGGCGGCTCCCACCGACCAGAAACTTGCCGACACAGACACGAAGGAGAAACTGGTCGCCGCGGTGAAAAGTTCGTTCGAGTACTGCACGCAAGCGATGGCTAAGGTGGACGATTCGAAGCTAAGCGAGCAAGTTCCTTTCTTCGGCGGCGACAAGATTTCGCGCGCCGGAGCAATGGTCGTTCTGGCCAGCGCTTTAAGCGATCACTACGGCACACAGGCGATGTACCTGCGGTTAAACGGGATCGTGCCGCCGACGGGTAATCCAAAGAAAGATTAGCCCGCGGCCTGCGCCCTCCGCTGAGGGGGATAGCGACCCAGCAGCCAATTCCAACGAATTACCAGCAGATCGGCGAACATCAGCACGCTGTCACGATAGACGTGTACTTTCGTGGCGGGATCGTGCGCCCAGCGGACGGAAACTTCCACGGCGCGCAGGCCGTGATGTTGTGCCAGGAAGAGAATTTCCGGGTCAAAGCCGAAGCGTTCAATGCGCTGCTGTTCAAAAACGATCCGGGCGGGCTCGCGGACAAAAGCCTTGAAGCCGCATTGCGTGTCGTGGAACTGCAGCCCGGTAATAAGGCGTACGAAGCCATTGAATATTTTCCCTGCGGTTTCGCGCAGTGCGGACTGATGAACGGAGATGAGGGAGCGGTCGAGAGCGCGTGAGCCGATAGCCACCTCGTTTCCCTGCTCGAGGGCGGCGAGGATCTTGCCGGCTTCTTCGATGGGCGCAGAGAGATCAGCGTCGGTGAATAGCGCAATGCGGCCGCGAGCCTCCAGCATTCCATGTCGCACGCTGTACCCCTTGCCCCGATTCACCCCATTCGCAACCAGCCGAAGTGTGGGCAGCTCGCCAATCCATTCTTGGACAACGCGCGCGGTGCCGTCTTTTGAGCCATCGTCCACAACGATTACTTCCGCTCGATCACCGGTCAGGCCTTGAGCCGCCAGATAATCGCGGATGCTGGCAAGAGCGCGCGGAAGGCGGGACTCCTCGTTGTAGGCAGGGATGATGATGGAAAGCTCAGGCAAGCTCATCCGGGAGTTGTAGCTCCAGAGGATTGTCCCCAACCATAGCGGCCGAGCAGCGGGACGAAACGGCAAGCGTAGAGCGATTTCTGCGCCAGGCCGCCTCTGTGTTTCACGATGCGAAGCAACTCCTGCTGGTCCTCCGCTCCAACGGGAATCACCAGGCGGCCGCCTTCGGCCAACTGTTCGAGCAGCGGAGGCGGGATGGCGGGGGCAGCAGCGGTGACGAGAATCGCGTCGTAGGGAGCTTCGGCAGGCCGCCCCATGGAGCCGTCGCCAAGCTCAACGCGGATATTTGTGTAGCCGAGCCGCTTCAAACGGTCACGCGCGGACGCTGCCAAGTGTGGTTGCGCCTCTACGGCGATCACTTCCAACGCGAGTTGGGAAATCACAGCTGCCTGATACCCGGAACCGGCGCCGATTTCAAGGACACGCTCGTCCGCTTCGAGCGCGAGAGCGTCGGCCATGGCCGCGACCATGAAGGGCTGCGAGATGGTCTGGCCTTCGCCGATCGGCAGCGGTTCATCAGCATAGGCGCGCCAAGCGAGTTGCGTCGGAACGAAGCGATGGCGTTCAACGGCGCGCATGGCTTCAAGCACACGAGGGGATTCGATCCCACGGCCGCGAATCTGCTTTGCGACCATATCCAGGCGCTCGGCTTCAAACTCGGCGTCGGTACGGGCCGGGGAATTTCTTTCAGGGATCACGTAGGCAAGGCCTCTGCAGCGACCGCGTGCCGTTTCCAGGCGCCGGTATGGAGGATGTCCTCGATTTGGTCGATGCCGAAATCGATTTCCTCGTCGCGATTGTAGAAATGCGGCGACATGCGCACACCGGCGCCGGGGCGGTAATCGACAAGCACTTCGCGAGCGATCAATTCCTGCTTCACTTCCTTCGCATGCGGGCAATCGATGGAGACGGTGCCGGCGCGCTCGGCGGGATCGCGAGGGGTGCGCACATTCCATCCATGGGACAGCGCTCCTGAGACCAGGCGCTCGGTCATCTCGATGGATCTGGCGCGGATGCGCTCAATCCCCGCCTGGGCCAGGATTTCCAGGCCTGGTTCACAGGCATACAGCGCCGGGATGTGCGGTGTCCCGTTCAGGAATCGATAAGAGTCGTCGCGCGGGTCGATACGTCCCACCTCAAAATCAAACGGGCGGCGATGCGCCATCCAGCCCGTGAGCGCCGGACGAAGTTTTTTTCGCAGGTCGGAGCGCACGTAGAGATAGGCCACGCCCGGCCCACCGCAGAGCCATTTTAGGACGCCTCCCACGGCGAAGTCCGTATTGAGGGCGCGAACATCGATGGGGATAGTGCCGGCGGCCTGGAAGCAGTCGAGGATAACGGTGGCGCCGACGGAGTGCGCGCGCTCGATGATGGCGCGAGCGTCCACGACGGTGGCGCTGCGGAAGAGGACCTGGGAAATGGGCACGAGCAGTGTGGTTTCATCGATGGCCGCGAGCAGCTTTTCCATTGGCGCGTGAATTCCATCAGGGCTGGGCAGGATTTCCACGCGTGCGCCGCGGCGCTGCTGTTCCATGTAGAAATAAACAATGGAGGGGAATTCGAGATCCACCAGCACCACTTTGTTGCGCGGGCCGGAAAAATCGAAGCAGGAACTGATGACCGCCTGGGTGATGGTCACGTTCTGGTGCAGTGAAATTTCACCCGGGGCTGCGCCGATAAGTACGCCGATCTTGTCACCGACGGTAACAGCCTTATCCCACCAGTCTTCTTCCCAGGCGCGGACACCGCGAGTGGCCCAGGTATCGGCATAATTCTGCAAACGCGCGGACACGGCGCGAGGCATGGCGCCGAGTGAATTACTGATCAAATAGGTGGTGCGGTCGAGGATGGGAAATTCGCCGCGCCATTTCAGGAGATCATTCATGAAGTGCGGTCCTTTACTATGGGCTAGACGTGAATATTGTCACACCAAATTATCACACCGCGTGGAAGACGGGCCACGGCAATCCCGCGGGTGGCGCGTGCCGGATTGTCCGGCAAGATATTCGCCGCTGGAAACGCACCCCGCGCGTCAAATTGCATCGTGCAGTGCCGTCGGTTACGATGCCTAAGTCCTAAATTCGCGGGTAGAAACCGGCCCCGCACCACGTATGGGGAGATATTCATGAGATTGCAAAATGCACTGGTATTCGTGGCACTTCTTTCCACGTTACCGGCTATGGCGCAACCGCAGACCGGCGACGCACAGCAAAAGCCGCCTGCGCAGCACCAACCGGGAGTGGCGGCAAGGCCCGCGGAGGCGCAAGCGGACGCGCAAACTGCTGCGGCCGCGGTGCCGGCAGCTCCAGTGGCTGAGAAAGTTGACCCCGCCAAGGAAGCGGCCATCCGGCACCTGATGGAAATAACCGGGACTTCAAAGATGGGCGATGCAATCTCAAGAGAGTTCAATGCGCAGCTCGAGGCGTCCATGAAGCGTGTGATTGTCGGACCTCGCTTGCAGAAATTCATGGAAGAGTTTTCACAGAAATATAACGAGTCCGCACCGTCAAGCCTCGTAAACGACAAGACTGTGGCCGTCTACGCGCGCCATTTCTCGACAGAAGACATCGACGGAATGATTAAGTTCTACGAATCGCCAGTGGGCCAAAAGGTGCTAAAGGAGCTACCCGAGGCGCAGCAGGAATCATTTTCATCGAGCCAGGACGTGGGACGGCAAGCGGCCATGAAAGTCCTGCGAAGCATGGCGGACGAATACACGGAACTCCAGCGGATGCTCCCTCCGGATCCCAATCAGCCTCAAGTGAAACCGGCGAGCCCGCCCGCCGCGGCGGCACCGGGCACTCCGGCAACTCCCTCGCCTGCACCGTCTCCCACTGCAACGGCAACTCCAAAACCGGCTCCTGCAACTGCACCAGCGGCAACTCCACCACCGGCACCCGCGCCCAAGCCTTCGCCTGCTCCCCAACAGCAATAGGAAAGGTATTTTGCTGGCATGATCGCGGCGATTGCCGCGGACGTGTCACTGGAAATGCTTCACAAACTTGATGTCGAAGCCGTAGGTGCCGTTGATATCGCGCAGGAAGATGATGGAGAGGTCGCGCTTCACGGCGTATTCCACCTGGATGAGCTGATACTGGTTGGAAGTGGCGGCGTTGGTGGAGTAGGTGACGGTCAGGCCGCGAGTAATCTGCTGCTCGATGGTCACGCGCGCCGCGGCGTTCGATTCCGTGGCTGTGCCGGCAAGGAATGGGTCCACGCGAAAATGGCTGATGCCGAAGAGGCGCTCGATACGCCCGCCGAGTCCGCTGGAAATGGCTTCGGAGAGCAGAGCGGTGGCGCCGTAGTTTTGCGAGCTGGTGGATTGGGAGCGTAAAGCACTTTCCTCGCCGGTGTTGCCCAGCGCGAGGAGAGCGACGATGTCGGAATCGGGGAGCGGGGGATCGGAGCGATAGCTGAGAGCGAGCTTGCTGGCTTTGCCGGAGAAATTGATGGTCACCAGATACTGGCTGATGGTCGAGGTGGCTTCAATATTGAGTTCGGGGTCCAACTGAAAAGGATTGGCGAAGTTGATGTCGCCGCGAGTGAGCTTGAAATTATTGCCACGGAAGGCCATCTCGCCGCCGAGCAGATGAATATGGCCGAGAAGAATGGGACGGTCCCAAGTGCCGCGCAGGCGAACGTCGCCGTCAATTTCCACGTGAGCGCTGGCCCATTCGATGCGCGCCCCCGCGCTGGTGTGTCCGGCAACATCAAAAGTGAGGTTGCGAAGGAAGGGCGATGTGGATGTGGGAGAGACATTGGTCTGGGCAGCCGCGGCAAACAGAGAAGCCACGTCCACATCTTCGGCCAGTAGGAGACGTTTTACTTCCACGCGGCCGCTTAGAATCGCGGCGCTGCTGGTTCCTGCGAGCTGCAAAGTGCCGCCGGCGAGCCAGCTCATCCCCGCGGGATAACGGATGCGCACCACAGTTGTGGCCGCGTTTATTTCATAGCGCAAGGGGCCCTCGCCGTAGGTGACGCTGCCGTTCAGCGTCAACTGCCCGCCCCCGGCTTGGGCGCTGATGTGATCGAAGAGCAGTCGGCTGCGATCGAAAACTAGCTCACCGGTCACGTGACTGAGCCCCACCGGAAAATCAGAATAGGTTGCCGAGGCATCCTGGACGCTTACGCGGCCGGTGACGCGCGGGCGCGCCTGGGTGCCCTCAATCAGGATGTTGACGTTGGCCGGTCCCTGGGCCTGCAGATCGGGAACGATTTGATTGACGAAGCGGAGGTTGACGCCGCCTTCGAGATTGAAATGCAGGGCGCGGTCGCGATCGAAACGGGCGAAGCCGTTGATCTTGAAATCCGTGTTCGGTCCTTTCAGGCGGGCCTGCTCGATGCGCACCTCGTTGCGGCGGTAGACGAGGCGAATGGGATCCATATTCTGCAGCTCGACAAATTCGTAGTTGAACGAAATTCTCTCGATGTCGGCTTTTACTTCGATGGAGTCCGGCTGACGCAAGGCTCCTGCAATTGTAAATGTTCCGTCCACGCTGCTGTGCCCGGTAAGCTGCTTCAGATGCAGCCCGGCGACGATCAGCGCATCCATGTCGAACTGGTTTACCGTAAGGCTGCCGGAGATTGGATTGTCGCCACGCAGCCCAAGCGTCAGTTCGCCATTGAGTCTGCCACGCGTCATCTCCGATTCGAAGGTAACGTGGCCGCTTTGGCCATCGGAGGTAAGCTGGCCGCGGAAATTTCCGGCCAAATCCGAGCCGATGCGAAGATTAGTGAGGCGCACACTGCCCTGAGACTTCGGAGCAAAGAGCGGCCCACTGCCCTGTAAATCAAAATCCAGCACGCCTCCCACCGGGAGCAAGGGAGCCTGGATTGCTGAAATCTTCTCCAGCGCAATGCCCGAGCCGGTGACGTGGAATTCACTTTCCTGTTCGATCGGGCGATAGGCGATATCGCCTGCGACACGGCCGCTGCCCTTCCGGAGTTCTGCGCGAGTCAGACGATAGTCGTCATGCGAGAGATGCAGCAGACCGCTCAAGCGGTCAAATCGAATTCCTTTGGCTTCGGCGTCGTCGTAAACAAAATCGGCATCAATGACGGGAGCATTGCGGGTCCCGCTGCCGCGGAAAGTGCCGCTGAGGAATCCGCTGGTGGGGTAGTTGGTGCTAAAGATGTCCTGGATATCGGAAGTGGGAGCGTGAGTCAAATCGGCTTGAAGGGTCCACGGACTAGAGAGGAGAAAACCCCAGGCGCCATCGAGCTGCAAGGAAAGATTGAGATTGGCGGAAGTCCTCCCGCGGCGCACGACCCATTTGACCAGGCGCAAATCATCGGGCGAATACTCCATGTCGCCTTCGAGATCGTCCCAAGAGAGCGTGTCGTAACGAGCCTCCGTGGCGTGCAAATGGCCTGTAAATGTGGGGCCGCCGAGTGGGCCGAGGATGCGCCCGTTCCATTCAACGAGGCCGGATACGCGGCGCGCTTCGTTTTCCTTTCCGCGCAGATTATTGATGAAGTCATCCCAGTCCTCGAGCTTGCTGGTGCGAACATTCAGCGCGAGTGTGGAATCCTTCGCGCCCAGGAAACCACTGGTGTGGATTTGGGTCATGGGGGTGGAAATCTGGCCCTGCGCAATAGTGATCGTCTTCAAATCATCCGAATAATCGAATTCAAGTTGTGCCGTGACCGGCAGCACGCCGGGCCGAGGAGAATCGGGGGGCGACCAGCGGGTTTCACCCCGGGTGCGGAAATGCTTGAAATTGGCAACCCAAGTATTTACCGAGTCCACTTCCATGCGCGCGTCCCAATGAAAGGTGTCCACCGGGAAGTCGAGGTTATCCACGGCATCGAGCGCAGAAGCCAGGCTCACGCCGCGGAGCCGCGTTTCTGTGCGGAACGCGAGTGTCTTGAAATCCAGTTCCAGGCGGCCGGTGATGGTTCCGATGAACGCGTGGATTCCCAGGTCCTCCACCGTCAGGCGACGGCGCGCGATTTCATAGTTGCCCCACGTTTCAAGGCCATGTGCGTGAAACCACTGAAACGACATACCGATTTCGCGGCCGGAGTAATGGCCGGAGGCAGCCCACTCACCGGAGGCGTAGCGCGCCTGTCCGGAGAATTCGGCGATGCCGTCGGGAGTGGTAGGCTGGCGGAGAATGGCGCGCACATCGGCCAGCGACAGGCGGCCACGATAGCGCAGATTCCAATCTGCCCGGGAAAAGGATGGCAGTTCCGCGCGCAGGTTCAAATCCGAATGCGGTAGCTTCAAAACCAGCTCGTCCAGCTCGAAAGAATCTCGGTGAAGGGTGAACTTTGCGAATATATCAAAACGGAATGGCAGGTCACGGCGCTCGATGAATTCCATTTGTTGCCACTGGAATTTGCCTACATACGCCTCGGCTCCAGCGCTGGGGGCATCGAGGTGCAGAAGAAAGACCAAATTCTGCCCCTTCAGCTCGAGCGGGACGCGGCGGTCGTTCACCAGCGCGCTGCCGCCGCGGAGCTCGAGGTTGCCGATGCGCAGATTGAACAGCGTTTCGCGCCAGGGGCGACCGGGCTGGGCCGCCGGCGAAGGGAGATTGCTGTGGCCGTTTTTGTCGAAACGCACGGCTAGTTGCGGACGATCGAGCAGCAGCTCCTCAAGCGCAAACTGCTTGGCGAAGAAGGAAAGGATGCGGAGCTGGAGCTCAACATGCGCCACGTGTAGGAGAGGTGAAGAATCCGCCGGCTCCAGCCCGTGCATGGTGAGGTTATCCATCCCCACGCGCAGACGCCAGGCGTGCAGGTGAAAGCCGCCCAGCTCGACCCGCGCGCCGGTCCGCTGAGCAAGCTGATTGATGAATGTGTGGCGGACCCAGCGCTCGACCAGCCCGGTTTCGAAGGCCAACAAGACAAGCCCGGCAACGGCAAATAGCACAGTGAACGCGCGCCTCAGCCAGCGCCACAAGCGGCGAATCATGGCTGGCCTCCCTCCGTGACGACATCAATGCGCAGGCGGTCACGAGTTTCGTCGAGCCACTTGGTGGCGCGTTCGGTGATGGCTCGCTGGATCAGCACTTCGCGGATGGTGTCCTCGACGTCGGCGAGAGCGGGAACTTCCTGGCCACGGGATCTGAGCTGCGGCGAAAATTCGGTGCGATAGTACGTCTCCACGTCCTGATCGCTGATTTGTGCCGCGGGACGAAAACGGAAATCAATGAAGTGCGCCAGATACATCTGCTGCGTCAGGAGCCGCCGGATAGCCGGTTCGCTCAAGCCGGCCGCGGCGCAACGCGCGCGGAATTCCTCCGGAGATTTGAACTGCGAGATGAATAGCGAATAGGCACGGTCCACGTCGGCCTGCGATGGATGCTGGTATTGGGCTGTCCGGGCTTCGCCGGAAACGATCCACTGGTCCGCCAACATGCGAATCAGTTCACTGCGTGATTTCGCTTTACCGTCGACCAGCTGCTGGAAGGCACCAAGTTCTCGCAATTCGCTTTCAGCGATGACGTCGTCTTCAATGCGTGCTGCCACTCCATCGAGCGTGTGAGCCGCGCTGCCTTCCGATTGTGGCGGCAAGTGCGTGATAGGCGCCGATTGTTCCTGCGCACGCGCGGGAGCGGCCACAAGGCTGAGCAGCAAGGCCAGCAAGCCGGAGATGATTTTCGCGCGCAGCATCAGAATATCGGTCCTATATTGAAGAAAAATTGAAAATGGGGAAGTCGGAAAGTCTGCGGCACAGTGGACGGCGGGACGGTGGCCTGATAATTCGCAGGATTGATCTGGTAGCCGAAGTCCACGCGCACCGGGCCGACAGGCGTCGGATAGCGGACGCCAAATCCAACCGTGTGAGAAAAGTATTCGAGATTGTTGTTGGCAGGCGGCTTCCAGGCGAATGAGATGTGTCGAATGTCGGGATAGACATTGCCCGCGTCGTAGAAGACGGTCCCGCCTAGCCGGTTGCCGACGAACGGCAATTTCATGGGGAAGCGCAATTCCTGGTTGAAAGCCAGTAGAGCCAAACCGCCGACGGGAAATCCAGTAACGGGATCGCGCGGCCCGGCCTGATTCAGCCCAAATCCTCGGATCGAAGTTCCCCCACCGGCGAAGAATCGTTCCGGGAGCGGCACGTCGGCTTCGGTGGTGCTGCCGAAAGTTTCTTGAACACCGAACCGCGTGGAGCGGGCGAAAACAAACGCGCGTCCGAACGCGTGGTACGTGGAATTCTGGGCGAAGAAGCGGTAGAAGTTCGCACTCGATCCGACCGAGCGCAGCGCGATGCTGGCGTCGGCGGTGTTGAATGTACCGCGCTTGGGATCGCCGGGATTGTCGCGGCGATCGCGCGCATAGGTGAGTCCGAAACCGGAAACGAGGGTCGGCTGATTGAACAATGGAATCTGGTCCGGGGTGATTCGAATGTCGGAGGCTTCCACGCGGCGGTAGAAATACCGGTACAGCAGAGAGGTGCCCGGCCGGAGGTTTTGGATCAATTGAATCGCGCCCTCATACCGAGTGGATGTGAACGTGTTGATGTCCTGGGTCTTGTCCGCGAAGCCAGTGAGCTGCAGGCTGAGCTTTTTGTTGGCCATGAAATTGTCAGCGATGTAACTGAGAACGGTGCGGTATTGCAGCGTGCTGGCGCGGGCCTTGAAAGAAAGAGTCTGTGCCCGGCCGAACATGTTGGAGCGTGAGATTTCAAATATCCCGCGGGGACTTGAACCGAGCGTAGTGCCGCTGGGATTGTTGCTTCCTCCGGCGATGCGCTGAATTTCAAATCCGCCACCGTAGCCGATGGTGTAGCGCTTGCCTTCTTCGGTGTCCACCACCACGGTCTTCAGCGGGTCGGTTCCATTTGGATTTTGTGGCGCGATGGCCACGCGGTTAAACACGCCGAGGTTGTAGAGCCGCCGCTGCGTATCCACCACGTCGCCTTCGCGGAGCGGCCCGCCGGGCTCGATCTGCACCTGGCGCGAGATGATCCCGGGGCGAGTGAACTGGTAGCCGGTGAGAAGAACTTTGGCAACTTCGATGCGCCGGCCTTCGGCGATGTGATAGGTGAGGCGAACCTGTGTGGGAGCCGGCCCAGGCACGACCGTTTCCTGAAAATGGGCTTGCGGAAAACCTTCGTTGTAGTATATCGCCAAAATGTTATTCCTGTCGCTGGCGACTCCGGCTTCGGAGTAAGGCTGGCCCGGCGTGGAACCGACCACGGCAAGGAGCGCATCGGTGCTGATGGTGCGATTCCCTTCCAGGGAAAGTTCGGTGACGCGAGTCTGTTCGCCTTCGACGATGTGAAAGGCGACAAACAGATTGCCTTTCTTCCCCTGGTAATTGTTGTTGGTATCCGAAGTCACTTGCGCCTCGAGAAATCCGTTGGAAACATACAGGGCGCGGATGGAATCGGCGTCGTCGCGCACCATGCGTTGGCTGAAACGGCCGCTGGCGGCAAACGAAGCGGGCTGAAGCTGCAGCCGGCTAAAGAGAAGATCGCGGCGGAAGTACTTGTTGCCGTCGAAGGAGACACCGGCCAGGTGGAAACGGTTGCCGCGATTGATATCATAGGTGATGACGCGCTCGGAATTTTGGGCGTCCTGGTGCGAAGTTACCTGAACGTCCGCGTCGAAATACCCGTCGCGCTGGAAATAGTCGCGCAGGTTGCGGCGCCCCTCCTGCAAAAGGTCCTCGTCTACGGCTCCTTCCGCGTAAATGGGGAGTAGCTTTCGCTCTTTGCCTTTACTCAATTTTGCGCCGTTCACTTCCAGGCGGACGCGCGGGCCCGCGGTGATTTCGTAATGCAGCGGGACATTATTTGAGGCCGCATCGTAATCTCCGGTGGTGATCAGCACCCCCGCTCCCAGATAACCCTGGTTGACCAGATATTTCTTCAGGCGTTGGGACCCGCGGGTCAGGCGCGCAGAGGTGATTTCAGCCTTCTGCTTTATCTTTGATCGCCGCAACAATTCGCTCTCAGGGAAGGGAGTTTGATTCTGGAAGGCGAATCCACCCACGCGCGCCCGGGGGCAGGGTTCAACGTTGATCGTGATGTCCATCTGTCGCGTGTCGCTATGAGGAACGAGGTCCCAGCTCACCTTGGCTCGATACAGCCCCTCGGCACGCAGCGCATCTTGCAACCGGCTGACGGCATCGTGCAGCGAGCTTTCACGGAATGGCTCGCCAAGATTCAAGCGCATGGCAGCGAGCGCGGCGGGCGCGGTGGGAGGCTCCTTGAGCCCTTCGATGCGCACGACATTGTTGAAGTAATTGCGCCGGACAACGAAATCTATGTGCAGGCCGTCCCCTTCAGGGGCGGCTGTGACGCGAATGTCGGAATAGTCGCCGGTGGCGTAGAGCTTGCGGAGGCTCTCGCGTTCGACCGCAAAGTCGAATGGTTTACCAGGCTCGAGCGGGAGGGACGGAAGCGGTGTTGTGACGGTTCTACCGGAGTCATCCACAACGTGGATGACCGCAACTGGACGGCCTTCGTACAGATTTTCCTGGGCGAGAAGAACGCATCCGGCGGAGAGAATAGCGGCGAGGAGCCCTGCAACCCGAGCCGCAGCCCGCGCCGCAAGGAGTGCCCGCGGAATCGCTAATTTCCACCGAAGTCTCATTCGTCGAAGTGATGAGAAGAAAGGTTAGCACAGCCTCGTTGCCTGCCGGACGCGAAAAGGCGATATCATGAAGCGATTGTGGTGAAAGGTACGATGAACCGCGACCAGCACGAGAGATACTCGCGCCAGATCTTGTTCGCCGGAATCGGCGAGGCCGGGCAGGAAAAGCTGCTGGCCGGCAGCGCCGCGATTGTGGGCTGCGGCGCTCTCGGGACCGTGGCCGCAAGCCTGCTGGTCCGAGCCGGAGTGGGCCGGCTGCGCATCATCGATCGCGACTTCGTTGAGGCTTCGAATCTGCAGCGGCAGACGCTGTTCGAGGAGTCCGACGCGCGCGATGCGCTGCCGAAAGCGGTGGCCGCGGAGCGCCGATTGCACGCCATCAATTCGGAAGCTCGCGTCGAGGGCATTGTCGCAGACGTGACGCCTGAAAATGTACGCGACCTCGTTTCCGGATTCCCATTGGTGCTCGACGGCACGGATAACTTCGAGACACGCCTGCTGCTCAATGACGCGGCCATCTCGCTCGGCGTGCCGTGGATCTACGCCGCAGCCGTTGCGAGTTACGGCGTGACGATGACGATCCTCCCCGGCGAAACCGCGTGCCTCGCATGCCTGCTCGAAGGAGAACACAAACCGGCGGCCATGGGCGCGGAGGCGACATGCGATACGGCCGGAGTGCTGAATGCCGCGGTCGGCGTGATCGCTTCCATGCAAGCCGCTGAAGCGATCAAAATCCTGGCGGGAAAACCGGAGGCTCTGCACGGCCGCCTGATTTCCTGCGATGTGTGGAGTGGACGATTCCAATCCATCCGCGTGGCGCGCAATGCGGAGTGCCGCGCGTGCGCGAAGCGGGAATTTACTTACCTCGAGGGAGAAGCGCAGCCGCACATCACCATGTGCGGGCGCGACTCCGTCCAGATTCATGAGCGCAGCCGTCAATTGAATCTCGGCGACCTGAGCCGCCGCCTTGCCGGCGCGTCCGCTGCGGAGGTGCGCAACAATGAATTCCTGCTGCGCTTCCGAGTTCCGCCGTACGAAGTGACCGTGTTCACCGACGGCCGCGCCATCGTCAAAGGGACGAAAGATCCTGCGGTGGCGCGTTCGCTGTACGCCCGCTACATCAGTTCGTAAATTTTTTCCAGGAATTCGGAGTGCTGCGTCAGCCGACGAATCGGCGGGCGGCGGATTGGCGCATCGCGGCGCGGTCAATATTTTCGCGGCAATTCATCAGCGTCAGCAGCGTGCTCAAGATGCGCGCCTTTATTTCGTCGGACATCGGGTAGCCGCTGGTCGCCGTGTGGACCAGGGTCTCGCCGCGCTCCGCAATTTTGCGCATGAAATCGTTGTGGCGTTCGTGGCTGTTTTTTCCCAGCGCGGATTCGCGGCGCATATCGGCGCATTCCGCTTCGATAAACAGAGTGAAATGCATGATGCACATGTGTTCGGCGGCGAGGCCCCCTGGCACGGCAATCTTGCATCCCTTGGCGCTGCAGTTTTCTGGCACAGATACTCCCGCCCGATGACAATTTTTTGTAGCACCTTCCCGGCCCGAATTCCAGCAGGCGCATCCGGCTTGTTTCCATCCAGATAGCACACGGCGGCCACAATCCCACCAGCCCTGTGAAGAGCCGCGGAGTAACGAAAAGCGCGGAACAATCCCTGCGGATTTTGCGTGCATCTAAAGAAGTGGGTGCAGAAGAAAGGTGGTGCAACATGAAGAAAATAATTCGCAATGTTATCTGTGATATCGGTTCGATGGTTCTTTCGCTGGTTTTGATTTTGGGCCTGGCCGGCGGCGTTGCCGCGGCCACAAATTCGGATGCCAAGACGGCGATCACTCCTGCGCAGCGCCAGGAGTGGATTACAGAACAGGTCCGCCACAAGCTGGCCATGATTCCCTACTACTCCGTGTTCGACATCCTGGAATACAAAGTGGATGGCGACACGGTCACGCTGATGGGCGAAGTGCGGCGGCCGGTGATTAAGGACGAAGCCGAATCGTCGGTGAAACACATCGAAGGGGTGAAGATGGTGCGCAACCAGATCGAAGTGCTGCCGCCTTCGCCTTTCGACGACCGGCTCCGACGTGCGGAGTATCGTTCGATCTACTCCTTCGGGCCGCTGCAGCCCTACGCACTCGGCGTAAACCCGGGGATTCACATCATCGTGAAAAATGGCGACGTCACGCTGGAAGGATCGGTAACCAGCAAGGGAGATTGGAACGCCGCCAACGTCCGCGCCCACATGGTGCCGGGCGTTTTCTCCGTCACCAACAACCTCCGCGTAGAGAAGTCCAGCTAACGCGGGAGAAGGAGGCGAGATCATTCCCCTTGTCTCGCCTCCTTCACGTTTTTCCTGAACTCCGCGGGTGTGCAGATTCTGCGTGAGCGCACCTTCCGTACGACAGTTGTTCTCCCACTTTTTACACGGCCACGAAACTTCTACGTCCCTTATGGGTTTAGAATGCTGGGTCCCTGCGTTCCGTGCTGCCGGAGACTCGGAATGACTCGTGTACGCAGATGCGCGGTTGCAATTTTCCTGGCGTTTGCCGTTGCTGCGCCGGCCTTGGCCCAGACCGCGCAAAAGAAAAAGCCCACCCCCGCGAATCCACCCGCGCCCAAGGAACTGACCGAGCGGCAGCGCGCCCTGCATGCACTCAATCGGCTTACCTTCGGCCCGCGCCCGGGTGACGTCGAAGCTGTGCTGGCCAAAGGCGTGGACGCGTGGATCGAGGACCAGTTGCATCCGGAGAGCATCAACGATTCGGCTCTCGATGCGCGATTGGCACCCTACCCCTCGATCCGAATGAACGCGAAGCAACTGGCGCTGACTTTTCCCACCGACACCGTGCTCCGCCTGGTCATGGCCGGAAAGCGCCCGATGCCCGCCGACCTGGCACAGAAACTCATCTACTCGGTGCAAATTGCGCGAATCGAGCAGCAGCAAGCGGCGGCCAAAGCTGCCGACGCTGCGGGCAGCGCGGCAACAAACACAAATGGGAGCGGGGGCAAGCCCGCCGACGCGAAGAACGTCTCGCCGCAGGACCAAGCGCGCGGCATCGCCGACAATCTCCTGGCGATGCCTAGGAACCAGCGAATGGCCGCGATGGGACAGATTCCCGCCGACCAACTGGTCAATTTCCCGAACCAACTGCGCGGCGACCAACGCGACCGGCTGAACGCGGATTTCTCGGCTCAGGAGCGCGAAGTGTTTCGCGCCCTTGGGAATTTGGGCGCAGTGGTGCCACAGGAACTGCAACAGGCAAAGCTGATCCGCGAAATCTATTCCGAGCGCCAGTTGCAGGAAGTGATGGCTGATTTCTGGTTCAACCACTTCAATATCTTTCAGTACAAGAACCAATACACGATTTACGCCACGACCTACGATCGCGACGCGATTCGCGCCCGCGCCTTCGGAAAATTCTACGACCTGCTGTTGGCCACGGCGCAAAGCCCGGCCATGCTCATGTACCTGGACAACTGGGTGAGCATGGGTCCGCATTCCCTGGCAGCGGGAAAAAGCGGCCAGAGCGGATTGAACGAGAACTATGGCCGCGAATTGATGGAACTTCACACGCTGGGAGTGGACGGCGGTTATTCGCAGGCGGACGTCACCGAACTGGCGCGCATCCTGACGGGCTGGACGGTGGCCGAACCGGATGACGGCGGCGGCTTTCTGTTTGACCCGCGACGCCATGAGCTGGGCGCGAAAACGCTGCTGGGGCAAAAATATTTTGGGGAGGGAAGCAACGAGGGCATTCGCGCGCTGGACCGGCTGGCGCATCATCCCGCGACGGCGCACTTCATTGCGAAGTGCATCGCGACCAGGTTCGTGGCCGATGATCCGCCGGAGAGCCTGGTCACTCGCATGGCCGCTACGTTTCAGTCGAGCGACGGCGACATCCGGGAAGTGATGCGCGTGATGCTGAAGTCGTCTGAATTCTGGTCGGCCAGGGCGTACCGCGGCAAGCTGAAAACTCCGCTGGAATTCGTCGTCTCGGCGGTACGCGCAAGCGCCACCAATGTGGTGGCCCCCGATGCGCTGCTCCAGAATCTGGGGGCGATGGGCATGCAGCCCTATGGAATGGCCGTGCCGACGGGATATTCGATGAAAGCAGAAACCTGGGAGACGGAGGGAGCGTTGCTCGCGCGAATCAATTTCTCCACGGCGCTCACGCAGGGAAAGCTTGGCGGCCTGCAATTCGATCCCGGCAACCTGCTCACACTGGGGATCCTGACGAGTTCGGAACTCCCAAGAACAAAAGCAGCGCTGGCCGGCAAACACACCGGCCTCGATTCCGCCATGGCGCTGATGGAAGACGCGATTCTGCAAGGCGAGCTCTCAGAAAAAGACGAGGAAATTATTCGCAAGCAGATGCTGGATCCCGCGGTGCAGCGGCAGATGTCCGCGTCTCCGGTGGACACCCTTCGCTTAGTCGCGGGCTTCGTGCTGGCGGCGCCGGATTTTCAGAAGCGATGATGGGCTCATTGAGGAGTGGCAGTCAGTGATCCTGGGGCCACCGGCGCGTTTGCACTCTGGTCGCCGGTGCGAAACTTCGTCCACGGCCCCGCGTTCATATCGTTCATGATCGGCGACATCCAGCGGTACTCCGGATGCGCGGCAATAAATTTTGCGGCGTCGAAATTCGTGCCGCAAGGGTGCCCCATGCGCGCAATCATGGACATGTCTTTGGCCATCGCGCTGTCAATCACCTTTCCCTGCACCGCGCCTTCTGGTTCGTATGGTGTGGTGCCAAAGTTCGGATCGGCGGCGCTGTCCACGTCTCCGTGGCCGCACAGCGTGCGGCGGCTGGCTCCGGTTTTCTTGGTGTAGGTGTCGAAGTGATCGGAAATGAAAACCTGGCCCATGTCCGCGTCGATTTTCCCTTTATTTGGCGGGACGAGTTGCTCCCATCGCGCGCGGCGCGCATTGGGTGAGCTGGCCATATCGTTGGGATCAAACGTGGTGTCAGCTTTCGCCACTTCGGGATCGACTGGGAAATTCGAGCCGATGTAGTACCCATCTTTGGTGCGAAACAGCTTGGTCTTTTTCAGCCCCAGCTCGAACAGTGCAATTTCGCCGGTCTTGCGGTCGCCGAGAAGCCAGTCGTTGGCATAGCCTCCGTTGTTTCCTTCCAGCATGATCTTGACGTAGTCGTCAATCGAGCCGGCATACTGCATGGCTTTGCGGGCGCGAACGAACTCAGGGATGCCGGCGGGATCCCAGCCGTGAAAACTGGAAATAGTGGTTTCGGTGATCATCAGGCCGGCGGAGTTCACGCCGAAATCGTCGTCGCTGGCGATGACGCCGGGGAAACCGTCCATCAACATGCGGTAGCCCTTTTCCGGGACGATGTCGAAGATGATGCGCCAGCGTTCGCCATTAGCGTAGTTGGTCCAGTTGTTGTGGGCCATGACGATCTGATGGTCCTTGGTCCAACTGCCGGTGGCCACGAAGGCGCTGCAATTCCCCGGGCTATGAATGTCGGGCGCGTTCGCGGCGTGGGTCTTGTCGTTGAGCCAGGGAACGTAGTAGCCGGGCAATTCTTCGAAGGCGTTCATGGCTACGATGTCGTTCTGGTCGAGGCTGACTTTTCGCGCCTGAATGCCTTCGACGATTCCGGCAATCTCCGACTGGTATTCGATGTCCACTTTCGGCCAGAGCATTTCGCGGGCGGCGCGGCGGAAGAAATCCCAGTCGCGGCCGGTGGAGTGGGTCATGTTGAGGCTGACGGAGGCGAAGGCGTCGGAAATTTCGTTGGCCAGCAGGTAGCCGTGCTGAAAGCCAATGTCGTGCGGCGTGCCTTCCAAGTGAACGTAGATCCAGCCGCCGCGCTCGAAGCGGTAGGCCTTGGCCAGGCGCGGGTCGTCGGAGCCGCGCTGCGCGGGGTACGCGGCGCCCGCGGCGGCGGCCACGTGCTGGCCTTCGAGCACCAGCAACCGCCCGGCGAGCAGGGCAGATGCGAACAGGATAAGTAGAACAAATGGAAGGCGGTTCCTCGGCGATGTCATCAGTCATTCCTCCGCGCGGACATCATACAGCAGAGGGGACGGGTGAGTCGTGATTGGGGATTCCTGAATTGGGAAGGCGAGGGGCGGCGAGAGTTTCTTCTCTGGCGGCGGTCGCTTCCCGGGACCCCGATTGGGGCAGCAATACCCACCACCGGGGGTGGCTTTTTGTGTCGATTAGAAAGTACCACCGTCGTTTGTTTTGAGAGGGTTACGATAGGTTCTAATTGCGGCGTGTGTCGATTAGAAATGCGCGATTCGGAGGCGAAACAATGGAATGAAAGGTCAAAGTCAGGGAGGGTTGCCGTGGCAGCGGGGCAAATGTGGTTGAGTGGTTGCGAGGGGCAGACGGTGTGAAGTTTGCCACGCGCTGATTGGTTGACACCTGCCATCGGAGAATCCCCCCGAGATACTGTGGCGCGACAGTACGATAATTGTAATAGTTCCTTGGGTATAATGTTGGAGAACCCCCGGAACGCCAATTTACCATGAGCCAAGCTGAAGGGTTTTCCGATTGGCGCGCCGCGGTGCAAATTCAGCTGCAAACCCGCCAATCAGGAGATTGGCGTTCCCGGAGGGCGTGCTTGCGCAGGGGGCGCGGACTCGTCGTCCGTTAAGAGAGTCCTACCCTTGACGAGCCAGGCGAAGCCGAAAGCCAGCAGGGCGGTGGTTTCAAACAGGAAGTCCGAGCCCAGGCCTGCGTACAAATACTTAATGTCGCGGAGCTTAAGAATCGCGATCATGGCCATGGATAGGAGAATCACGCCTCCGCAGATTCTGTAGACGCGGTTACGCAAAATCTTCTTGGGAGTCAGTGTCCGGCCCTGGGCGCTCATGGTGAAAAGGAAAAGGCAGAAGCAGGCCAGAGTCAAAAAGAGGAGCGCGGCACAGGTCCAATGAATCTTGCCAATAGTTTGCTGAAATTGCGAGGCAACGCCATCAGAGGTGGTTGGAAAGAAGGCCACGCCGAGGGCGCAAATGCCGGAGAAGATATCGGCGAAGGTGTCCCAGTCGTCGTAGCCACGGCAGCAGATCATGAACAGGGCAATGCCACAAAGACTGCCGACGAACAGATTGCGCATGCCGGTGTGGTAGTAGCCGCTGATGGAACTTTCCGCGGCCTGCCAGCAGAGATACCATGGGATGGCCAGGGCGAAGGGAAGACCGAGGGCGATGATGCCGACCGCTCGCCGGAGGCCAAAGTAGGTGAGGTCGGCGGGATCCGTGGGCACGGGTGCGAGGCGCATGGAACACCTCCATGGGAGTGGGGCCGTGTTACCCGGTTAATTATATAAGTGCATGTTAAACAAGCACGGGAGAAATGCAAGGGCAAAACATTGTGGCGCGCCTGCGCGCCCGGTTGATTCGAGGATAGGTTGGTAGCACAGACTTCAGTCTGTGTGGATTGTCGTTGCATGCCGCCAAGAAGACGCTACGGAGCCCGGATGTGGCTGTGGCGGGAATCGAAGCGCGCGAGCGGAAGAACACAGATTTGGTTCGGCTACGCTCACCACAGGGAAATCTGTGCCACCCAAGTCAAGGATGCCCTCCCCGGGGGCTTTTATTGCAGCGGCCCGTGAGGACCGGCCAGGAAACCGCCGTCGAGGACCAGATATTGACCGGTCATGAAGGAGGCGCGGTCGGAGCACATCCAAAGGACGCCCTCGGCGATTTCCATGGGCTTGCCGAAGCGGCCGAGAGCATGTTGCGAGCGCAGGTGGCGCTGAACTTCCACGTCGTCGAATAGACGGTCGGCCATGGCTGTTTCGATCACCGCCGGACAGACGGCGTTGACGCGAATGCCTTTGTCGCCGCATTCGAGCGCGGCGGTTTTTGTCAGGGCGATGACGCCGTGCTTGCTGGCGGTGTAGGCACCCGCTGTTGCGGCGCCCATCAAGCCGGCGACGGACGACATGTTGACGATGGCTCCGCCGCCTCCCTGCTTGAGCATCTGCTGAATTTCGTATTTCAGGCACAGCCACACCCCTTTGAGATTGATGGCCATAGTGGCGTCGAAATCCGCCTCGGATTGCTCGGCGATGGGGGCCCAATTCCCTTCGATGCCGGCATTGTTGAAGGCCACGTCCAGCCGCCCGAATTTTTCCACGGTCTTGCGAACCAGCGCCTGGACTTCGGCGGCACGCGAGACGTCGGTCTTCACGAATAGGGCATCGCCGCCGGCGGCGCGAATCTGGTCAACGACTTCGCGGCCTTCCGTTTCGCGACGGCCGGCGACAACCACTTTGGCGCCAGCTTTGGCGAACAGCACCGCGGCAGCGCGGCCGATCCCCGACGTTCCGCCGGCGATCAGGGCGACTTTTCCGGACAGGTCAGTATTCATCAAAGCTCCCAAAGATGATGGATTCGAAATTTTGAGAGGACGAGTTTAGGCGTCCGATGCGTGAAGGTCAAACGGGCAGCGCGGAACAAATCCGCGCGGGGGGTCATTGCCAATGCCGGAAAAAGCGCGGGAGAAGTCGGAGCAGCAGAAAGCGCTGCTCCTCGCTGGCGAGTCGAGCCTCGCCGTAACAAAGCGCTGTCAAGCCAGCGCACTCCAAAAATTCGGCGCTGGCGTGCATCTCAGGTCATTTTTTTTTATCGGCGGGCGCGTCGGAATCCTCGACAATCAATTCCTTGTTGAACCTGCGGTCCGGTTCAACGGGTTTCTGAAGCTTGTACTCGGCGGCGCCCTGCTCGGGCAGGAGCAGAGTCAACTTGCCGTGGCCTTTCCAGAAGCCGGTTTCCTCATCCACGCGGACGTAATAATCCTGGCCGGGCTTGGCGTCGAGGGAGATGGCCGAAGATTTGTCGTCGGAGCGAACGGTGTGCGAGCCGGGAGTGAGGCGGATGGTGACGCGGCGGCCGCTACCGACGCGGGCGATTTGCTTGTCGTCCAGGTAGATGGAAGGAGCGAGCGCGGAGCCGGCGTAGCGGTGCTGACGATAGACGTGCAGGAGCGCCGAATCGGTGGCCGCCGGTGCTGCTGAAGCGGCGGGGGAAGCCGTCGCTTGCGGCGCGGGGGGATTAGGATTGGCCGGAGGCGCCTGTTCCTGGGCAAACAAAGTTGCGCTGCAGAGCAGCGCGGACCAGAGGACGAGAGCGAGCTTCATCTTCAGCACCTTTCTGAATCGAGTATCACCGCAGGGGACCCCAAACGGGTGGGTATTGTACTCCAAAGTCTATGATTTGATGCGAAGTTGAAAGAGCGGAGGAAAAAATCAGGATGCGGATCAGGAAGTGAGGACGCTGCAATCGTTTTCGTTTTGTTCGCGAGATTTGCGGGGCTCGTCACCCTCGGGCAGAAAGACATACACGAGGAGAATCCCCGCCACTGTAACAAAACCAGCCACGAATCCGAACCAAAACTCCATGCTCATGAATTGCTCCAATCGGGTGCAAGGACAATGTTGGATGCACTTGGAGGCCCATTGGTCACATAGGACTAAGCCGCTGAAAATACAGGGGAAAGGTGGCGCTAGGAAAGTCCTGGTACCAGATAATTTTGGCGCGGGCGCGGACCATTCGCCCCGGAAGGGGTAGTCGAGGGGCATGTCGTGAGAATGCAAACGGGCGGTTTTTTTGAAATACCTGCGTGTACACAAATTGTTAATTTGTGTACATTCGTGTTACAATTGAGCGGGAGGACATTCCTGTGGCCGCTGACAGAAGTAGAGCGCACAAGCACTTCCGTCTGGATGCGGTGAAAATCAAACGCGCCCAAAGACTGTTGCAGGCGGGCACCGAAACGGAAGCAATCGAGCGCGCCCTGGACCTGGTCATCTCCGAGCACCAGCGGAACCGGCTGGCGGCGGAGGCGAACGAACGTTTTCTGAGCAGCGGAATTCGCATTGAGGATGTGTACGGCGCTGTGGAGGAGTAGGTGCATCCGGTCCTGTTCGATTCGTCGGTGTACATCACCGCGCTGCGGGTGGGAGAGGGGGCGGCGCTGCGCCTGCGAAGGATGGCCGGCGAGGGCCCCATCTGGCTGAGTGCGGTAGTGCTGGAGGAGCTCTACGCTGGGGCCAACACGAGCGGTCGCCGGGCGGTAGAGCGCCTGGAACGCGATTTCGACAAGGCCCAGCGGATTCTGCTCCCCAATCTGAGCGACTGGACGCAAACCGGAAAGGCGCTGGCGCGGCTGGCGGCGCGCCATGACTATGAGCAAATTGGACGAGGTCGATTAACCAACGACTCGCTGATCGCGGCGAGCGCAGGCCGCCTGGGAATCACGGTGATCACCGCGAATGCGCGGGATTTCGGGAGGCTCGCGGAGGTCCTGCCGTTCGAGTGGCGTCTCAACGATCCGCGGACAAGCTAAAGATCAGGCTGATTCATCGTGGTACACCGCTTTGGACGATTCATATCTTCCGCCTCAAGAGCGTGACGCGAGGGGATGGTTAGAATCGTTGACACTGCGCTGGGCCACCGTATAATTTGGACTGCTCGCCGGGCAAGTTCACAGGAACTCGCAAGCGGCCTCACACACGAAGTAGGTGAATTCAGATGTGGTTTTACAGCATGGCCCTATGGCTTACGCCCGGGCAGAATCCGCTGTCCACGTACTTTGGCAAGGTCATGGACCGGCGATTTACGGGACTGTGGCAGGCTAACGGCTTCGACCTGGCGGTGATGCTTCCGTATTTCTTCGTCATGGGCATCCTGGCAGCGTACGGAATTCACCGCTACACGCTGGTCTATCATTATTTCAAGAATCGCAATCGCTCCGCCGGACCCCCGCCTGAAATTTCCGTGTGGCCGCGCGTCACCGTGCAGCTCCCGATTTACAACGAGCGCTACGTGGTGGAGCGGCTGGTGGACGCCGTGGCGCAATTCGATTACCCGCGCGAGCTGCTCGAAATTCAGGTGCTCGACGATTCCACCGACGAAACCCAGCAAGTGGCGCGCGACTGCGTGGAGCGCTGGCAGGGACTGGGGCTGCCGATCAGCTACATTCATCGCGACAATCGCGAGGGATTCAAGGCCGGGGCGCTGCAAGAAGGATTGCAGCAGGCCAGCGGCGAGTTCATCGCCATCTTCGACGCCGATTTTATTCCGCCGGCCGATTTTTTGCGGCGCACCGTGCCGTACTTCGCCGACGCCAAGCTGGCCATGGCGCAGGCGCGCTGGAGCTACATCAACCGGCACTATTCGCCGCTGACGGAAGTGGAAGCCATTCTGCTGGACGGGCATTTCGTGGTGGAGCACTCGGCGCGGTTCCGCAGCGGGCTGTTTTTCAATTTCAACGGGACGGCGGGGATCTGGCGGCGCGCGGCGATCGAGGATGCTGGCGGCTGGCAGCACGACACGCTGACCGAGGACACCGATTTATCCTATCGCGCGCAGTTGTGCGGCTGGCATTTCATCTACTTGCCGGAAATTGAGTGCCCTTCGGAATTGCCGGTGGAAATGAACGCATTCAAATCGCAGCAGGCGCGCTGGGCCAAGGGGCTGATGCAGACGGCGAAAAAAATCCTGCCGCGGGTAATGCGCGCAGACGTCTCCGGAGCGGTGAAGGCCGAGGCGATTTTTCACCTGACCGCCAACATCAGCTACCCGCTGATGGTTTTTCTTTCGATGATTCTGCTGCCGGCGATGATCGTGCGTTTTTATCAGGGATGGTTGCAGGTGCTGATCATTGACCTGCCTCTGTTCCTGGCTTCGACGTGCTCGATTTCGTCGTTTTACTTGACGGCGGAGCGCGCGCTGTATCCGAAAACGTGGAAGCGGACATTTTTATACCTGCCGTTTGTGATGGCTGTGGGCATCGGGCTTTCGGTGCGCAACGCTCTGGCCGTGCTGGAGGCAATTTGGGGAGTGAAGTCGGAATTCGTGCGCACGCCGAAATACCGCGTTGGCGCAGGCGCAGCGGAACACGGGCAGTGGGCGAAGAAGAGTTACCACAAGAAGGCTGGATGGATGCCGTTTGCCGAGGTGCTGCTGGGGCTGTATTTTGCCGCGGCGGTGGTGTACGCGTTTCAGAATGAGAACTACGCCACGATTCCCTTCCTGCTGCTGTTTGTGTGGGGCTACCTGTACACCGGGTTCATGTCGCTGGCGCAGACTTATTTCGAGCGGCTGCGCTTTGGCGTGGAAGCCGGCGAAGTGCGCGCGGCGTCCACCGGCGCGCCTGGATTTTAGTGACCACAGGTGAACCGCTGCTCCCCAACATTCCTCTCAGGCGTCTAAGGAACACACTATGAAAACTTCCCGTTGGCACATTCGGCTTACGTTCTTGTTGTGCGCCGCCGCGCTGGTTGCATGCTTCGCCCAAGCGCGATTCCCGCAACCGAAAGAAGAGTACCAGGGCCGGCGCGCCAAACTGCGCTCGCAGGTGGACGGGCCGGTGGTGCTGTTCGGCTACACCAGCCGACAGGAAGGCGGCGAAGTGGCCGTCTTTTTCCAGGACGAAAATTTTTATTACCTCACGGGATACAACGAGCCGGACGCGGCGCTGTTGCTGATCCCGGAGCTGCCCAACGGCGGCAAACCGGAAGGCGCGAGCGAAATTCTTTATTTGCCTCCGCGCGATCCGCGCCGCGCCAAATGGGAAGGGCCGAAGGTCGGGCCGGACGATCCCGGGGCGGCGGAGAAGACCGGATTTCAATCCGTGAAACCGTACGCCACGCTGCGCGGCGACCTGGTGAACCTGGCGAAGATTTTCCCGAATTTTTACACGCCGCTGGCGAAGGGGCCCGAGAGCGGCTATCCGCATCTGGCCACCTCGAGCGCGTGGGTCCGCGAAACGCTGCCCAATTCCGAGGTGCATGACGTTACTGCCACGTTGACGGCCATGCGCATGGTGAAGTCAACAGGCGAGTTGGCGCTGCTGCAGAAGGCCATTGACGCGTCGGTGGACGGGCAGATTGCGGCCATGAAGATGATGAAGCCGGGCCTGTGGGAATATCAGGTGGCGGCGCGGATGAAGGAAGTGCACGAGTGGGCGGGCTGCTCGCGCGAAGCGTATTCGCCGATTGTGGGAACGGGATTCAATTCCACGGTGCTGCATTACGACGCGCTCGACAAGCAGATCCAGGACGGCGACGTGGTGGTGCTGGACGTGGCCGGAGAATACGGTGGGTACGCAGCGGACATTACGCGCACTCTGCCGGCGAATGGAAAATTTACGGCGCGGCAGCGGGAAATTTACTCGATCGTGCTGGGGGCGCAAAATGCGGCGCTGGCAGCGACCAAGCCCGGCATAAGGCCGCGCGAACTCGATCAAATCGCGCGCAAGTACATCGACTCGCACGGCAAAGACCTGCACGGGAATTCGCTGGGACAATATTTCATTCACGGCCTGGGCCATGGGCTGGGCCTGGATGTCCACGATCCGACGGAATACACGCAGCCGCTGCAGGCCGGCATGGTGATGACCAACGAGCCGGGAATTTACATTCCCGAAGAAAATCTCGGTGTGCGCATCGAAGACGATGTGCTGATCACCCAGGACGGTTACGAGCTGCTCACGAAGCGCCTGCCGCGCGACCCCGACGAAGTCGAGAAAACCATGGCCGAGGGGCGCACCCGCTAACTGGGGCAAGTAAGGATTGTGGGTCAGTTTGTAGTCATAGGGATTGTCAGGTTGGCGCGTTAATCGGGCACTAGCTCCAAGATTGCCAGGTACGCACCAGAAAATAGTAGACTGACGCCATGAATCTGCTCCGCTGCTTTGTTTGTGCAGGTTTAGCGATGTTGATGATTGCGTCCTCTTCCTCGACATGCGAATGGGATTATCCGATTTGGATTCCTCACAGTGCGAACGACGACCCCTTCTACCGCTTCACTAAAGGTCGTAACGCCGGCTACATCGACCGAACAGGAAAAGTAGTCGTAGCCGCGGTCATTCCCTCCTGGGGAGGGAATGGCAGAGGCGCATTTCACGACGGCCTATTAGAAATAGGTGTATCAGACGGGGTCTACGTTAATACAGGGGGCAAGAAAGCCATCGACATGGGGCTTTATCGCGGATGGGATTTTTCAGAGGGGTTGGCTGCAGCGATGGAGACACCTGGAGGCAAGTGGGGCTATATAAATACACAGGGTGAGTTTGCCATCAGCCCGCGATTTGCTTCCTCGCTTACGGATTACGTTTGGTCCTTTGAAGGTGGGTTCGCGGCGGTCGAGGTTGCGGGCAGGTTTGGATACATTGATCACACGGGCGAATTTGCCATCCAACCGAAGTTCCTCGATGGTGGTTCGTTTCATGACGGAATGGCAAGAGTAATTGCGGAGGGCCCGTGCATCTATTTGCGAATTTCGGAAGAAAGTCCATGCCCGGACTTAGGCGTATTGCCAAAGGACACGAAAACGCAGGAGCCTCTGCCTGCATGCAAGTACACTTTTGTCGACAAGTTTGGGAAAGCCATTTCTGACCAGCGCTACGACTACGCGCTACCCTTCGCGGAAGGCTTGGCCCCGGTACGCATTGGCACATTGTGGGGCTACGTTGACAAGACAGGGATGATGGTTATCGCACCTCACTTCGATAGCGCGTCTTCCTTTTCTGACGGACTCGGGCTCGTATCTGAGAACGGATTGTTTGGCTATATCGACCGGACAGGGGCCTACGTGATAAAGCCGGAGTTCAAACGCGCTGAAAGCTTTGCGGAGGGACGTGCTGTGGTGGGCGACACCGAATCCGGCCATTGGTATATCGGCCATAGCGGTTACCAAGCCATTCCAGGCAAGTTCGCTCTTGCGAGCCCATTCTTTAAAGGTTTAGCGCACATCAAAATCTTGTCTAGTGCTGCCGGCAACGGAAACAGCCGCACGGGCACTTTTGCGTATATCGACACCAATGGCAAAACCGTGTTTACCTACAAGCCGTAATCCGGCTCTCACACCAGTACGCCGGCGTTTGACCGGATGCGGGGCGCGCCGCTATAATTGAAGATTCCAGTCAGCGTGAAATTCTTGCTGAGCAGGGCTTCGGCGAAGATTCGCCCGCCCCATTGAGATATGCCTCTGCGGGGAAACCCTCGGGAGAGAAACCAGGAGCGCCAGATGAGTTCGCTGAAGGCTACACAACTGCGCGCGGGGATGATCATCAAGCACGAGGGCGACCTGTGCACGGTGTACAGCGTGGATCACCGCACCCCGGGGAACAAGCGCGCCGCGATGCAGACCAAGATGCGCAACCTGCGCACCGGCTCGATGATGGATTACCGGTTCCGCGCCGAAGAATTCGTCGACAAAGTGGTGGTGGACGAAGAGAACTTCGATTATCTCTACAGCGACGGCGACGGCCATCACTTCATGAACACGGAAAATTACGAGCAGCTGCAGCTGCAGAACGACATCGTCGGCGAGACCAAAGACTACCTGGTCCCCAACATGCCGGTGAAAATCGAATACTACGACGGAAAACCGATTGGCGTGCTGGTCCCGGACACAGTGGACCTGACAGTGGTGGAGACGGAACCCAGCATTCAGAAAGCCACCGCCAGCGCGGTGATGAAGCCGGCAAAACTCGAAACCGGCCTGGTGATCAACGTCCCGCCGTTTGTCGGCACCGGTGACAAAGTAAAAGTGGATACCGCCGAAGCCCGCTATATCCAGCGCGTACACTAAAATCCGGCCCAGATTGCTGGCGTGGAGGTGACTGTGTTTATTCTCAAGCTTGGACTACTCACCTGCGCGTTCTATGCTGCCTTAACTCTCGCCCTCGGCACCGGAGTATGGTTTGTAATCCGAACGAGAGGATTGATGTATTTCATTCCCGCTAGCAAGCATCTTTTTTGGATCGTGGGTCTACAGCTCGGAATTGTATTCGGAATACTGTGGATCATTTCATTCGGCGCTGCATGGCTACTCACCTACCCGAGCTTGAAGTCATTCCTTCAGGCAGTTATCCGCTAGGTCCTTCCCCTGATTGACTTGCCCCGCTGCCGACCCTAGAGTGGCTGCTTCCTTGGCCGACGGGAGAGGGTTTGCTGGCACGCTATTTCCAACTCGCTGAAAATCAGACCACGGTTCGCCGCGAATTGCTCGGCGGGCTGACCACGTTCATGACCATGGCGTACATCGTGGTGGTGAACCCGCAGATTCTGGCGCAGGCGGGCATGCCGGCGGATGGAGTGCTGTTCGCGACGTGCATTTCCGCGGCGGCGGCAACGCTGGTGATGGGGCTGTATGCGAATTATCCCATCGCGCTGGCTCCGGGGATGTCGCTGAACGCGTATTTCACCTATTCCGTGTGCATCGGCATGCACATCCCGTGGCGCACGGCGCTGGGCGTGGTGTTTCTTTCGGGCGTGCTGTTCGTGCTGTTGACGGTGACGCGCGTGCGCGAGCAAATCGTCAACGGGATTCCCGGCGCGCTGAAACATTCCACTGCTGCGGGCATCGGCATGTTTATCGCCTTTGTGGGATTGCGCAACGCCAGGCTGGTGGTGGCGAATCCGGCGACGTTCGTGGGCCTGGGCAGCTTTTCCGACCGCGAAGTGCAGGCGGCGTGCTTCGGACTGCTGCTGACCATTGCGCTGATGGCGCGGAAAACGAACGGAGTGATCCTGCTGGGAATTCTTGGGACGACGGCATTTGGAATCGTGCGCGGCCTAGCGCACTGGCCCGCTGCGATCGTCGCCTGGCCGCATCCTGCCGGGACGTTTCTGCAACTCGACCTGCGGGGCGCGCTACATCTTGGTCTGCTCGAAATCGTTTTCGCGTTCCTGTTCGTGGATCTGTTCGACAACATTGGAACCCTGGTCGGCGTGTGCGAGCAGGGCGGGTTCGTGAAGGAGGGAAAAATTCCGCGCGTAGGGCGCGCGCTGCTGGCCGACGCCGTGGGCACGATTTTCGGATCGCTGACCGGAACGTCCACGGTGACGAGTTATATTGAGAGCGCCGCGGGAGTAGCGGCCGGAGCGCGCACCGGCCTGGCGAATGTGGCGGTGGCGGCGCTGTTTCTGGTGGCGGTGTTTTTCTCGCCGCTGGCGGCTGCGATCCCCGGATTTGCCACGGCGCCGGCGCTGATCCTGGTGGGCGCGCTGATGACTCAGTCCATCGCGCAGGTGAACTGGTCTGACTTCACCGACGCGCTGCCGGCATTTGTCACCTTGCTGGCCACGCCGCTGACGTTCAGCATCGCCACCGGGCTGAGCCTGGGATTGATTTCGTTTACAGTGGTGAAGGTGGCGGCGGGAAAATATCGCGAGGTAAGCCCGCTGCTTTGGATCCTGACGCTGCTTTTCATTCTTCGTTACGTCTATTTGGCGGCGGCCTGAGCGGAGAGATTCTCCATGCCAACTTGCCCGAGTTGCGGGAAGCAATTTAGCGGGTTCTCATTTGGGGCCGCGGTAGCAACAAAATGTCGTGAATGCCGAAAGCTGGAACCGCAATCGGTCAAAGCTCCCGTACCGCAACTCGAATCCCAACTATCCTATGAGGCAATCCTTCGCGCCGGGTACTCTCCGGTCGTCACCCGCTCAATTATCGTGTTGAATGTGCTTGTTTTCCTCGCGATGGGATTTTCGGGTGCTTCCTGGGCAAGTCCCAGTACAGCAGACGCTCTGCGATGGGGCGCAGACTATGGGGTATTGACCTTGAGCGGCCAGTGGTGGCGGCTGCTCACAAGTACGTTCGTGCATTTTGGGATTCTCCACATCGGGTTGAATATGTGGTGCCTCTGGTCCCTCGGTCCGATCCTCGAACGGCTCATGGGCTCAAACGCATTTGCGCTCACGTATCTTTGCTCAGGGATTTTAGCAAGCGAAGTAAGTTTGGCCTGGAGTCCCATTCGTGTCTCCGCCGGTGCTTCAGGCGCCATTTTCGGGATCGGCGGTGCATTTTTTTCTTTTCTGTATTTCAAGAAGGCGCCGCTCGACGTGCAATTCATGCGACGGAAACTCAATAGTCTCGTCGCCTTCATTCTCTATAATCTTTTCTTCGGTGCGGTTTATCTTCGCGCTAACAATGCAGCGCATGTTGGAGGCCTGGTGGCGGGCCTAATCTTGGGCGCAACAATTCTAGGAACAGTCGGGAAATTATCGGTCGACCAGAGATCACTTCAGCAGTCCATTCACGAACCTGGTAACGCTAACTGGGGCGGCCCGACGTCCAATGAAGAAGAAAATCGCCGTTTGCTTCTCGTCGCGGTGGTTTCGGCTTTGGTTCTCGTAGTTGCAGCATTGGGAATTCGGAAGCACTACGGCGCCATCGTCAAGTTTGGCATGGCAGCAATACGCGTTCACGCGGGAGAACCAGCCAAAGCGATTCCAGAACTGCGGGAAGCAATTGCACTCGATCCAAAGGAGCCGTTGCCGCACGAGATGCTAGGCATCCTGTTGCTTGAGCAAGATGATCCTGTCGGCGCATACCCCGTCCTTGAGAGCGCAATCGAAACCGACAGGAACAACCGGCTTCTTCGCCACAATCTAGCGCTGGCTTACATAGGTGCTGGGTATCCAGAGGAGGCCAAGCAAGAAATTCGCTGGGCACTCGAAGCGCCCTACGAAGACCGCGGTGCTGCACACTACATACTTGGGTTGTGCGCGTACCTGGATAAGGATTACGAACAGGCAACGACTCACTTGCTTTCCGCCATTCAAGAAAGAAAGGATTTTTTCGAGGCACAGCATGCGCTAGCACGAATTTATATCGAGACGGGCAGGCAGGACCAAGCCCGCGCTCTTTACACGGCCGTGCTCTCCGTCCATCAACATGATCCGGCAGCCATTTCAGGGCTGTCTTATCTCAACAATGCTTCAAAGACATCGCCGAATTCCGGCGACTTACCGCCATTCTTTATTCCGTACTCCAAACTAACTGCTAAGTCTCCCCTTTGGCCGTACTTTCCGTAATCCATGCGATTGCCGAGAGGCGATTACTTCAATCCCTCTACCAGGTACAAATCCGAAAGGGCTCTGCTGTAGGAGTACACGTAGGACTCTCCGTCCGGCGTGAAGATGAAATTGCCGACGTTATCGACCCCTGCAGGGTCGGCCGGAACCACCGTCTTCCACAATTTCCTCTTACCAGTGGGGATGTCGAGAAGGCTGACAACCGCTGGCAGGCCGGCGTTGTTGTAAACATAGAGCGAGCGGCCATCGCCAGTAAAGCCGCCCAAACGGTCTTCCGGTCCGAGACCAGGGATAGTTTGAGGTTCTCCACCGTTCACCCCAAAGAGGCTGAGTTTTCCGTCCGTTCCCGGGCCGATGACCTGCTTGCCATCGGGGGAGATGAAGACTGCAGCTAAGGCGCCTCCTTCCGGACTTATGGGTTTCGGTTTCCCACCATCCAAATCCTGAAGCCATAGCCGCGGCGCACGGCCCGGCTCGCTTCCTGCAAAGATGATTTGCTTACCGCCGGGTAGCCACGATGCGGTGAAGTGATTGATGTCGTCGTGGGTGATCGTCCGTAGCTGGCCAGTTTTGGTGGGGAGAAGAAAAATCTGTTCCGGAGCATCATGAGTGACACACAGGGCCCAGTTTCCGTCCGGCGAAAGTGACTGCGCAGTTCCATCCCCCAGACGGACAGCCGGGGATCCGTCCGTCCCTCGCACAAACACAGCGTAAGTCGAGCCTCCCGCTTCGCCGTATTCGCCAAAAAGCATCGTGCGTCCATCGTGAGACAGATCGGCCGGGAGCGAGCCATCGAACCAGGCCAGGTCGCGCTCTCGCGGGTCGTCATGGAATGCGCCTCTGATTTCGGAGCGGAAGGTTTCGCGTTTGATCAAGGCGGATCCGTTGGGAGCAATATCGAAGAGGTTCAAGCTGGCCGGCACACGGGCGATCAATCGCTCCACTTTCGAAAGGCTGACGGCATAGAGTGCCCGTCCAAGGCCGGCCTTCGTGGCGGTGAACCAGATTTCGTCTCCACTGGGGGACCACGCCAGGCCATCCACGCTCACCCATCCGCCTGACAGAATCTGCGAGTTGCCGGCCAGGTCCACCACCGCCACTTCTCCGCCATCGTCCGCCAGCACGGGATGATTCAAGAACGCGATGCGGTCGCGCTTTGGTGAAAACCGAACATCTCCAATCCATCCCGGGGTCTTGTAGAGCACCTTGCCAATGGGAAATTCGATTTGCCGGAAACCGTGCTCCTCCCGCGCGACAGCCAGACTCGAGCCATCTTTGGACCAGTCCGCCCAGTTGACCTGCTCAAGAATTTCGCGCGGCGCGCTGCCGCCCATCGGCATTCGTGCCAGCGTCCCGAATTGCTGGAAGGCGCCAAAGCGGCTCCGCAGCGCGACGGCCATCTCCCCCGCGGGTGACATGGCCAGAAGTTGCGCGCCAGGGACTCCGAGCGACATGGATTCGGGGCTACCGGCGCGTGTGGAGAAGAGTTCTGGGTGCCCTCCGTCCCAAGAGGCACTGTAAATGATGGTCTGGCCATCGGGCGCAAATCGAGCGGAATACACGGAGCCCCGGCGATAGGTGAGTTGGTGATAGAGGGGCTGCGCGGCTTGCGGCTGGCGCTTGGCGATGAAGAACCCCGCGGCCAAGCCTGCCGCGAGAGCGACTGCCGCGGCAATTCCCATCGGAAGCCAAGCGCGTTTTCCAGGCGCCTTCACACTGGGAACCGCGCTTATGGTCTCAGAAAAACCGGAGCCGGCTGCTGTGCGGCCGGATTCTGTCTCGCGTTTCAGGCGCTTCAAATCTGCGCGCAGCTCGGCCGCGGTCTGGCAGCGCAACTCGGGATCTTTTTCCAGCGCCTTGGCCAGGATCAATTCGAATTCGGGCGGGATATCTGGATTGACGCGCGACGGAGGCGCCGGCGCGCGATTCAAAATGGCCTCGGAAACCACGCCGGAGGTGGTCCCGGTGAAGGCCTGCCGGCCAGTGCTCATCTCATAAAGCACGGCGCCGAAGCTGAACAGGTCGGTGCGAGCGTCGAGTTCGCCGCCGCGGACTTGCTCGGGCGACATGTACGCCACCGTGCCCACAGCTGTACCGGGACTGGTGAGGAGCTGTTCGCCTGCCAGAGTTGGCATAGCAGAAGTCGCAACGCCTGCGCCCACGCGTTCCGGCGCCAATTTCGCCAGGCCGAAATCGAGAACCTTGGCCTGGTTGCGGCGAGTGACAAAAATATTCGCGGGCTTGATGTCGCGGTGAATGATGCCTTTGGCGTGCGCGGCATCGAGGGCATCGGCGATTTGAATTCCCAGGTCGAGGACCTGGTCAAACGTGAGCGGCCTGTCGGTGATGCGGTGCTTGAGGGTTTGCCCCTCGAGCATTTCCATGGCGATGAAGGGGACTTGCTCTCCATCCATGCCGGCCACATCAATTTCGTAAATGGTGCAAATATTCGGGTGATTGAGCGCGGAGGCGGCGCGCGCCTCTCTCTGGAATCGTTCCAGCGCGCTGGGATCCTTGGAAAAACCTTCGGGCAGAAATTTTAGCGCCACCATGCGGCCGAGCTTGGTGTCCTCGGCCTTGTACACCACACCCATGCCTCCGCCGCCGAGCTTTTCAAGGATGGTGTAGTGCGAGACGGTTTTGCCGATCATGAGGTTGCCCGAACGCCGGCGCGATGTTAGGTGGGGCTCCCGCGCAAGTCAAGGCAGGGCTTGGAGAGTCTGTGTGATGACTCCAGAATCTTTGTGGGTCGCGGTTTTAACCGCGACATAAATACAGCAAAATGAAGCCGGCTTCAGCCGCTGAAGTTCCTCTTTTGTGGTCCTCACACAGACTCTTGGAGTCCTTACAAATGTTGGGGATCAGCGCGCGGCGCTGTGGCGCGCGCCGAACACGCGGCTGAAAATGGCATCCACGGCGCGAAGCTGGCGCTGCAAATCGAAGGTGTGGGCCAGCGCCTTCTCGTCCAGGAATTTGCGGATGTTCGTGTCCGCGGCGACGCGATCCTTGAAACTTGATTCCGATTCCCAGGCGGCCATGGCGTGGCCCTGCACCCATTTGTAGGCGTCTTCGCGCGGCGTGCCGTTTTCCACCAGGTCCTGGAGCAATTGCCCGGAGAAAACCAGGCCCTTGGTGGCGTCCAGGTTGCGGCGCATGCGCTCGGGAAAAACTTTCATCTCGCCGACGATGGCGTTCATGCGGTGCAGCATGTAATCCACCAGCGTCGTCGAGTCCGGCAAAATGATGCGCTCGACGGAGCTGTGGGAAATGTCGCGCTCGTGCCACAGGGCCATATTTTCCATGGCCGCAAGCGAATTGGCGCGCACTACGCGCGCCAGGCCGCAAATCTGCTCGCTCCCGACGGGATTGCGTTTGTGCGGCATGGCCGAACTGCCTCGCTGCTCGCCGCCGAACGGCTCTTCCACTTCGCGGACTTCGGTGCGCTGCAGGTGGCGGATCTCCTGCGCGATGCGCTCGAGCGAAGCGGCGACGATGGCGAGCGTGGCCAGGTATTGGGCATGGCGGTCGCGTTCGATTACCTGCGAGGTGATCGGCGCGGTCGCGAGCCCCAGGCGCTGACAGATTTTCTGCTCGATTTCCGGGCCCAGGTGCGTGCAGGTTCCCACGGCGCCGGAAATTTTTCCCACGGCCATTTGCCGCGCGGCTTCCTGAAATCGCACCAGGTCGCGGCGATTTTCCGCGTACCAGTTTGCTACTTTCAGCCCGAAAGTGATCGGTTCGGCATGCACGCCATGGGTGCGGCCGATTTCTGGCGTGTCTTTGAATTCCCAGGCGCGCCGTTCGAGCACGCCGCCGAAGCGTTCGAGTTGCTGTTCGATCAATTGCGAGGCTTCACGCACCAGCAGCGCTTGCGCGGTGTCCACAACGTCATTGGAAGTGAGCCCGTTGTGCAACCAGCGCGCCGCTTCCGCATCGGCCACCGATTCCTGCACGGCGATGGTGAAGGCGATCACATCGTGCTTCACATTGGCTTCGAGCTCGTTGATACGCGCTACGTCCACGCGGGCGCGCTCGCGCAATTTCGCCGCCGCTTCGCGCGGCACGATGCCGGCCTCGGCGAGCGTCTCCGTCGCGGCCAGCTCCACTTCCAGCCACTTCTGGAATTTATTTTCCTCGCTCCAGACGCGGCCCATCTCCGCTCGTGTGTAGCGTGCGATCAAGCATTTCTCCCTGGGACTACAGGCACGGATATGCGGCTCGATTCTGCACAAGGACGCCGCAAACGCGCATCGAGCCCAATGAACGCTTCTGAATGGTGGGGAAACTCCCTGCGCTATGATACCTGAAAATTCGCAGGTCTGCACGCACGGCCACTTCCAAGCGCGAGGACTAAACTCTAATTCTATTGTTATCAATAAGTTGGCGGAAATTCGCAGGCCAAACGACTTACTCAATGAGAGCCCCATCAGGGCCCAAGGAGATGCGCAATGAAAATGACCGTGGCATGGTTCAGCGTGAACGATTTCGAGCAGGCCAAGAGGTTCTATGGCAGTGTTCTGGGCCTGAAAAAGACGTATGAGATGCTGAACTGGGCGGAGTTCAGCCACGCTGAGGGGGAAGCCTCGATCGGCGTAGCGGGAAATTCCCAGTGGGGCAAGGAGCCGAACGCTACGATCGTGCTGCGCGTGGATGACATCGAGCGCGAGCGCAAGCGGCTGCAGGCTACGGGCGTCCAATTCGAGGGCAAGACGGAAGAGATTCCCGGCGTAGTGAAACTTGCGACGTTTCGCGATCCTTCCGGCAACCGGCTGCAGCTTTGCCAGGTGCTAGGGCAGAAGTAGAAACGTGGTGCCGGGCCGCGCTGGTCGGTCGACGCGTGTACACTGGCGCGGCCCGAATTTTTCCTTGGAGATTGGTCATGAGCGTTCAACCAATGCCACAAGTTTCGAAAGAGCAGGAGACCGCGCTGGTCGAGCGGGCGCGCCAGGGAGATCACGCGGCCTTCGGGTCGCTGGTGGAACCATGGCGCAAGCCGCTATTCGGTTACATCTATCGCCTGGTCACGCTGCGGCAGGATGCCGAGGACCTGCTGCAGGACGTGCTGGTGCGCGTGCTGGAAAATCTGCGCCAGTATCGCGGCGAGGCGCCATTCAAGAGTTGGCTCTTCGGCATCGCCACGCACGCCTGCCTCGATCATCTGCGTCACAAGAAGCACTGGCGCGTGGAGGCGCAGCTCATTGGCGAGCGCGAGGCCACCGAGAATCCGGAAAACATCGTGAACTTGCGCGCCATGATGCAACACCCGGAATTTCAATTTGAGATTCGTGAGCACATCGCGTTTTGCTTCGCGTGCATTGGCCGCACGCTGCCGCCGGAGGAGCAAGCGGCCATCATGCTCAAGGAAGTTCTCGGCTTCACTTCCGAGGAATCCGCGGGAATTTTGTGCGTGTCGGAGCCGGTGTTCCGTCACCGTCTGTCGGCCGCGCGCGCGAAAATGGTGCGGGATTTCGACGGGCTGTGTGCGCTGATCAACAAGACCGGCGTGTGCTACCAGTGCAGCGGTCTGCGTGAGGTTGCCGGACCCGGCCACGGCGGGACGGACCTGGTGCAGATTGAAGTTGCTCCCGGAGTGACGGTCAATCCCGAAAATCTGCTGGACGCGCGGATTGTCATTGTCCGCAACGCGGATCTGGAGGATGGCCGCACCCGGCCGGTGCACGACATGTTTTATAAATCGTTGACCGCGCGCGAGGAATCGCGTCCAGATTGAAGATCGGGCGGCTACAGCTCGAAGGGGCCGAGGGGAATGCGCTGGTTGGCGATATGCAGCGTGCCGCGGAACGGCAATTCCGCCGGACGGCGGTTGAGAGCTTCTTCGGCGGAGATGCGCGCGACTTCGGGGTTGTTGTTCTGCTCGGAGAGGTGCGCGAGGACCAGGTGACGCGCGCGCGCGTCGAACACTTCCGCATCGGCAAGAAATTCGCTGACCACCGCGTTTGAAAGATGGCCGGTGCGGCTCATCACCCGCTGCTTGATGTACCAGGGATACGGTCCCACCTTGAGCATTTCCAAATCGTGATTCGATTCCAGAATCAGGAAGTCCGCTTCCAGGAGATGCTGCTTCACGTGGCCGGGCAGGTAGCCGAGGTCGGTGACGATGGCCACTTTCGTTCCGTTTGACCGGAAAGCGAAGCCCACCGGGTCGGTGGCATCGTGCGGAATGCTGAAGGGGCAGACTTCGATATCGCCGATTTCGAATTTCGCACCCGGGTGGATGTATTCGACGCGCTCGACAGCGGGTTTTTTCGCCGGCTTGCCGGAATCATCCGCGAACATTTTCAGGATTTCGCGATGCGTCAGTTCGGTGAGGTAGGCGGGGCAATCCCATTCGCGCTGCATCTGGCCGAGCCCGCTGCAATGGTCGGTGTGCTCGTGGGAGATGAGGATGCCGTCCACGTGCTCGGGACGCGCGCGGCCCAGGGCTTCGAAGCGCCGCATAATTTCCTTGCGGCCGTAGCCGGCGTCAATCAGGAGAGTAGTGCGCCCGGTTTCGAGCAATGTGGAATTGCCCGCGCTGCCCGACGCAAGAATGGAAATGCGAAAAGAGATGAGCCCTCACTCGAGGGCTGCGCGAAACAGTCACGCAGCACCGCAAGGGATGATGGCAAAGTGCGCCGCCCGCGTCAATAAGTGGAATCAAATTGTGAGTTGGTCTTGCTTCAACTCGAAGCCGTTGAGGTTGCCGACGACGCTGGCGGCGATGCGGCCGGGGGCGAAGAATTCGCGCGCCACTTGCTGGACGTCCTCAACGGTGACACTTTCGAGCAGGGCGATCAACTCAGGGGCGGTGAAGTGGCGGTCGAAATAAATATGATAGCGGGCGAGATTGTTCATGCGCGCGCCAGTACCCTCGAGCGCCAGGAGCGTGGCGCCCTTCAGGTGGTCCTTGGCGCGGCGGAGCTCTTCAGCGGGAAGCGGCTCGTCTTTGATGCGGCGGAGTTCGTCGAGCACCGAGCGGGTCAACTTCTCCAGGTTTTCGAGCGACGCGCCGGCATAAACGGACAAAAGCCCGGTGTCGCTGTAGGCGTTCAACTCGCTGAAGATGGAGTAGGCCAGGCCCTGGCGCTCGCGGATATTCTGGAACAGGCGCGAAGACATTCCACCGCCGAGAGAGATGTTGAGGATGGAGACGGCGAAGCGCCGGCGGTCGGCCATGGGCAACGACGGCACGCCGAAGCAGACGTGCACCTGTTCGAGCTCGTGTTTGTTTCGCGAGGTAACGTGCTGGACGGGTCGCGGCTTCGAGTCCGCCGCGCCGTTGGCTGAGGGCTGCAAGTGCGCAAAACGCTCGGCGACCAGTTCCACCATCTGCGCGTGGGTCAGATTGCCCGCAGCGGTGATGACCATATTGTTCGGCGCGTAGCAGTGGCGGAACCACTTGTGTAGTTTTTCGCGGGTGAAATCCGAAACCGTTTCCGGCGTGCCCAGGATCGGTTTGCCGAGTGAATGCCGCTCCCAGAAATTCTGGGTCAGCAGCTCGTGGACCAGGTCCTCGGGATTGTCGCGGGTCATGCTGATTTCCTCGAGGATCACCGACTTTTCACGCTCGATTTCGTCGGCGGCGAGCTTCGGATCGAGCACCATGTCAGCGACCACGTCAAAGGCTTTGGGCAAGTGCTCGTTGAGCACGCGCGTATTGAAGCAGGTCATTTCCTTGGCGGTGAAGGCGTCGAGCATGCCGCCGACGCTGTCCACTTCGCGCGCGATGTCTTCCGCCGAACGCCGCCGGGTGCCCTTGAACAGCATGTGCTCGATGAAATGGGAGATGCCGTTCAACTCGGCGGGCTCACGCCGTGAGCCGCTCCGCAACCAGATGCCGACGGAAATCGAATGGACGTGCTCCATCGGCTCGGTAAGCAGCACCAGGCCATTCGGAAAGATTTCTTTCTGCACCGTGCTCTTGGGATCTGTCATCGGCAATTTCTATCTTCGCACGCGCGAGCAGGAAAAGTCACACTGCTGGACGGTGCAGTTGCTGTGCGCATGATTCAAGAATGTTGCGCAGAAAAACCGCTACATCAATTTTTCGTCCGGGGAGAGCTTGCCGTACTCGCTCGAGTAATGCAGCGGCACGTCGGAGTAGGTGCCGCGATCGATCGAATAAATTTCGCAGCTCGAGTAAGGATAAGAATAAATGTGAATGCTGGTGGCGCGCTGGCCGAATTCCGGCAAGTTCTGCACCTGGTGCACCGGCTCATCAGGCTGGACAACGGCCGGGTGCGTGGCATCCATGTCGTAGGAATCGGTGGGCACCAGTTTGCAGCGGCCGTGCGCGGCGTCGCGGTCTTCCACGCGGAAATTCTGAACGCGCAGCCGCCCGATGGGCGTGACCATCCAACAGTTCTGGTCGCGATGATTGTGAATGCGGCTGAGGTGCCCGACTTCCCAGCAGATGGACATCACTTCGAAGAGCTCGCATTTGTAAATCAGGTTTCGGGTGTAGTGGCTCTTGGCGTAGAAAAGGTAGGGCTTGAGCGTTTCCGGGCGGATGGCCTTTGCCTGCGTGAATTGCAGAACGCGCGGGATGGTGAACTCCTTCTGCGGAATGCCGCAGAGCTGTTTCACCCAGTCATCGATGGTCAATTGTTCCATGCGCGCGGCCGTTTCCATTGCTGCCCCCGTTCACTGCGTGAGAATCGTTCCAATGCCAGCATTATATCTCCCCGCGCCCGGCGGGGCGGTGAAAAATCGAGCCACAGCCGGCGTGCTATGATGGATGGCAAGATGTCGCAGCAAACTTCCACCGCGCGCGTAAACTTGCTGGGCAAATCTTCGGACGAGCTGCGCGCCTACGCCGAATCGCTGGGCGAGCCCGCATATCGCGGCGCGCAGATTTACCACGCGCTGTACGCCGAGCGGCGGTTCGAGCTCGCGGCGATGACCAATCTTCCTGCGGCGCTGCGCGAACGACTGGAGCGCGAAGCCGCCATCGCGCTGCCGCAAATTGTGCGCCGCTACCGGTCGGGCGACGGGACGGTGCGCTATGTCCTGGCGCTCGGAGTGGAAAAAACCGGAGAAGTTGCAGCAACGAAGCCGGCCACGATCGAGGCCGTCTTCATGCCGGAAGAAAATCGCCAGACCATCTGCATCTCAACGCAGGCGGGCTGCGCCGTGGACTGCCACTTCTGCCTCACCGCCACGCTGGGATTGATCCGCAACCTCACGTCCGGCGAAATCATCGGCCAGGTGCTGGTGGCGCTGGACGACAACCGCGCGACGCTGAAGCCGCTAACGAACGTGGTGCTGATGGGCCAGGGCGAGCCGCTGCTCAATTACGACGCAGTGCTGGCCGCGCTGCGCATTCTGCTGGACCCCAACGGCATGGCCATATCGCCGAAACACGTCACCCTCTCGACCAGCGGCATCGTTCCGGGCATCGAGCGGCTGGCGCAGGAAAAAATCCGTCCGAAGCTGGCGATTTCTTTGAACGCATCATCGAACGAGCAGCGCGACCGCATCATGCCCATCAACCGCAAATATCCCATCGAAAAACTGCTGGACGCCTGCCGGCGCTATCCGCTGCGGCCTTGGGAGCATTTGACGTTTGAATACGTCCTGCTGGGCGGGTTCAACGATTCCGCGGAGGATGCGCGGCGCGTGATGCGGTTGCTCGCCAACCTGCGTTGCAAAGTGAATTTAATCCCGTGGAACCCCGGCGAATTGCCTTATGAGAAGCCGGATCCCGAGCGCGTCGAGCAATTCCGGAAGATTCTTGCTGATAAAGACATGCGCGTTTTCGTGCGCTACTCGCGCGGGCAGGATGTAATGGCCGCGTGCGGGCAACTCGCGCTGCTGGAATCCGCCGCACCGCCTTCGGCCTTCGCGCTGATTTCTCCCTCGGCGTAGCGGCGGGAATTTCTTCCTACTGGATTCCAATCGCGGCCATCATCCGGCCGGTCGAGCGTTCGCGGCGATGGCTGAAGAAAAGATCGGTGCGGCACGCTGTGCAGTAGCCGGATGAAAAGATCTTTTCCGCCGGCACTCCCGTGCGCACGAGCATGGCTCGGTTCGCGGCGATCAAATCGAGATGCGCGCGCAGGGGAGGCGGCGCATGTCCGGGCGGGCGCATGGTCAGCCATGGAAGCCAGTTCGGATCGTTTTCGCCGGCGGCCAGCGCCTCAAACGGGCCTTCAAACCATTCCCGCGCTTCAGCAAACTGGGCGTGAAATTCCTTGGCTACGTCCGAGCCCACTTCGTAGCAGCAGCGTCCGATGCCGGGTCCCAGCACAGCGACCACGTCTTCCGGGCGGGTGCCGAATTCCATCTGCATGCGGCCGAGTGTTTTTTCCACGATGCGTTTTACTGTTCCGCGCCATCCGGCATGAATGGCGGCCACGGCGCGTTGCCGTGTGTCGGCAAGTAGGACGGGAATGCAGTCGGCAGTTTGGACCACGAGCAGCACTCCGGGATCGCGCGTGACTAGGGCATCACCTTGCGGCGGTCCTTCCACTTGCTCCGTCGCTTGAGCATCCGCGCGATGAACCATGTCGGAATGGATTTGGCGCAAACCGGCAACGCGCATTTTCCCGGCCCCGAAAGCGGCAAAAAACTTTTCGCGATTCCCGAGAACGCGGTCGCGTGTGTCCCAGTCCGTGAAGCCGAGGTTCAAAACCTGCTCAGCCGCTTTCCGGCCGTCACGGAGCGATTCGAGCGCGCTCGCTCCGCCCCGCCGCGTGCTGAATCCGTGCACCAGCCAGTCGAGCTGCGCGAGCGCCGGCGCTTCGAGGATCTGCAAGCCGCCGCTGGGGCGAATTTTCCACGCTGCTGCTTGACCATTCGGATTAGCGCGCGCGGGTGCCGTTTTGCGGGGTGCCCGTTTATTTCTTGCTGAGGATGTAACCATTGGATGAGTCGCGCCGGGGCGGTCAATCGCGGCGCCTGTCAATTATAGGTATAATTCCGTCGCGGCGCTTGTTCATCCGGTCGAAATTTTCCTGCGCGCCGCTGGGATTGCTGAGGCGCGCGTGATCATCGGACTGGGCCTGGACATCGCGGAAATCGACCGCATCGGCGCGGCCATCGAGCGCCACGGCCCGGCGTTTCTCGAACGCATTTACACCACGCGCGAAGTTGCCTACTGCGAAAGCCACAAAAATCGCTTCGAACGCTACGCCGCGCGCTTCGCCGCCAAGGAAGCAGCCATGAAGGCGCTCGGCACCGGCTGGCGGCACGGAGTGCGCTGGCGGGATATCGAAGTGGCCCGCGACCCCAGCGGCAAGCCGGCTCTGCACTTGGAGGGAGTGGCGCGCGAAATTGCCGACCGGCTCGGCGTGAAAAATATCGCCCTCACCATCACCCACAGCGGGAACTTAGCCCTGGCCCAAGTCGTATTCGAGAATTGAATTCATTATCGAGTGTCCGGCCAGGAGAAGCTGCGTCCCAAAATCGCACATCCGCAGACTCGCCGGAGCAATCATCTCAAATGTAATGCTCGCATTGTTAACGAGATACAGCTATAGGGGCGCGGTCACCAGCATGCGAAGGCAACATCTATATTCTGGGGCGAGGTGCACTTATGGAGAGTTTCTGGCAGGACATCCGCTACGGTTTTCGAACGCTACTGAAGTCGCCCGGCTTCACTGCGATTGCCGTCCTCACTCTGGCTTTGGGCATGGCCGCCAACACCACAATTTTCAGCATCATCAACGCCATCCTGCTGCGCCCGCTTCCCGTCAGAGATCCGGGACAGATCGTGAAACTCACCGCCGAGCAATTGAACAACCCCGTAGGAACCGCATTCTCCTACCCGGAATTCGCTGACTTCCAAACGCAGGCAAGATCTTTCGCCGATCTTTTTTTCTACCACATCACCCTGCGGGGCATGTCCGCCGACGGCAACGCGGAACATTTTGCCGTCAGCCTGGTCTCGCCAAATTATTTTTCGGTCCTCGGAATTGCGCCGGCAGCGGGCCGTTTGATTCTGCCGACTGAAGACGGAAAGCCGGGCGCGGATCCGGTGGTCGTGCTCGGCTACTCCTATTGGCAGAAACGCTTCGGCGGCAGTCCGGCCGTGGTGGGAAAGCAGGTTTTGATTGACGGATCTCCAGCCACGATTGTGGGAGTTGCGCCCAAAGGCTTCTTCGGCACCTACAGCATCATCGAGTCCCAGGGCTTCATGCCCGTGAGCATGGAGAAATTTGAAGGCGACAACCGGAAATTCTGGACCGATCGCGACGCCCGCCACTTCATCGCCATGGCCCGGTTGAAGCAAACCGTCAGTGTGAAGCAGGCGCAGACGTCCATGAATGTGATCGCCGGCCGCCTGGCGCAGCAGTATCCCGAAACCGACAAAGGCATCACCATCGGCGTATATCCGGAACGGCTGGCGCGTCCTGAACCGAAAAAAGACAATCCCATTCCGATGGCCGCGGTGATTTTCTCGATTCTCTCGGGATTGGTGTTACTGCTTGCGTGCTTCAACGTAGCAAACGTGCTCCTGGTTCGCGCTTCCGTGCGCCAGCGGGAGATGGCTGTGCGCGCGGCATTGGGCGCGGGGCGCGGCCGCCTGGTGCGGCAATTCCTCACCGAGAGTTTGGTGCTGGCGCTGTTCGGAGGCCTGGCCGGCACATTGCTGGCATGGTGGGGAAGCGGATTCCTGAGTTCTCTTCCGCTGGGCACGGAATTGCCGATCCGGCTGGACTTCAGCCCTGACGCGACGGTCCTCGCTTATGCATTCGCGTCGATCCTGGTCACCGGCTTGATTGTAGGAATGATGCCCGCGCTGCGAGCGGCGCGCACCAACGTCAGCATGGTGCTGCATGAGGGCGGCCGTTCTTCGTCGGAAGGCCCGCGCCGCAATTTTGTGCGCAACTCGCTGGTCGTCGGACAGGTGGCCGGTTCGCTGCTTCTCCTGATCGTTGCAGGATTATTTGCGCGCAGCCTCAACCGCGCGCAGCGTCTGAATCTGGGCTTCGATCCCAACCATATCCTCAACCTGATGATGGACGCCGACGAAGCCGGTTTTGACGAAGCGCGCGGCAGGGATTTCTATCGCCAGGCGGACGAAAGGTTGCGAGCGCTCCCGGGCGTCGAAGCCGTCACCCAGGCCGTGTCCGTTCCCATGGGGTACGTCAGCGAAAACTGGTCCGTGTATGTAGAGAGCCATCCACTGGAAGCCGGAAAGCATCCCCCGGACATTCTTTGCAATACGGTTGCGCCGAACTATCTGGACACACTGCGCATGCCACTGTGGCGCGGCAGAAATTTCACCGACGCCGATTCCGACAAGGCGCCTCTGGTCGCCGTCGTGAATCAGACCATGGCCAATCAGTTGTGGCCCAACGAGGATCCCATTGGCAAGCGCTTCAGCATCAAGAGCCAGACCGGGCCGTTTATGGAAATCGTGGGCGTGGTGAAGGACGGAAAATACCGTTCCCCGCGCGAAGACCCAACCCCATTCTTTTTCTTGCCGCTGGCCCAGAATTACAACCACTTCCGCACCATTCAACTGCGCACCTCGGTGCCTCCGGAATCGCTGGCACTGCCTGCGCAACAAGCGCTTCGTGAGCTGGCGCCGAATGTGTCGGTGTTTGACGTGCAATCCATGACGCAATCCCTGGCGGGCGGGAACGGCTTCTTCCTTTTCCGTTTCGGCGCGCAAATTACCACCGCTTTGGGACTTCTCGGCCTGGTGCTGGCAATCGTGGGCGTTTACGGCGTGGTTTCCTACACTGCAGCGCAACGGACGCACGAGATTGGAATTCGCATGGCGCTCGGCGCGGAGCAGCGGGATATTCTCAGCCTGGTTTTGCGCGAGGGATTGGGCGTGGTCGGCGTGGGCATTTTGCTGGGATTGCTCGCCGCCTTTGTCGGCACGCGCGCGCTGGCCAGCATGTTCGTGGGAACCAGCCCGACGGACCCGCTTACGTACGGAGGTGTAGTGATCCTGCTTACGGGGGTGGCGCTACTGGCGTGCTGGGTTCCGGCGCGGCGGGCCACACGTGTGGATCCACTGGTGGCGCTGCGTTACGAATAGGCCGCGGTGGCAGTTTCGATCGGGCTCAAGGGCAATGGTGGCGCTGATATCTCGGCGACATCATTCCGCCCGGCAGGCACAATAACTTCACACCATTCGTTGGCGCTGTGGCGGCCCCGGACGCGAACTTTCAGGTAATTTCCTGTTAATGCTTCGGTCCATTGGTCCGTGCTGCGCCCGAGCGTCAATGCACGCACATTCCGGCCAGCGAGTGAGGCGCGGAACTCCGCGGATTTCTTTTCGCCCAAAGCGCGCAAATATCTGGCGCGCTCGCGGATCAGGTTGTGGACGACGCGCTCTCCCAGCCGTGCCGCCCCGGTTCCCGGCCGCTCCGAAAATGAAAACACGTGCAGGTAGGTGAATGGCAGCCGCTCGATGAAATCAACCGTCGCCTGGAAATCATCCTCGGTCTCGCCCGGGAATCCGACAATCACGTCCGCGCCGATGGCCGCGTCAGCCAGGTAGCGATGAATGATTTGCATGCGCTCGGCATAATGCTCCGCGCGGTACCAGCGGTGCATGGCGCGGAGGATGCGATCGGAACCTGATTGCAGCGGAACATGGAAATGCGGGGCGATTCGCGCCGAGGATGCTGCGAGCGCCACGAAGTCTTCGGTCACATCCTGCGGCTCGATGGAGCTCAAACGAAGCTGCTCGAGCGCGGTTTCATCGAGGATACGGCGAACCACGGAGGCCAACTCCACGCGCGGCGCCAGATCGCGTCCGTAAGTGCCCAGGTTGATTCCGCTCAGAACAATTTCCTTCACGCCCGCGGCCACCAGTCTCGCAACTTCTTCGACCACCGCGCCGGGCGGAAGACTGCGGCTGCGTCCGCGCACAAACGGTATCACGCAATAGGAGCAGCGATTGTTGCAGCCGTCCTGAATTTTCAGAATCGGCCGCGTCCGGTCGGTGTCGGCCAGGCCGCTCGATAAAATTTGCACGTCGGCCTGGGCGAAAATGTCGCCGGTAAGAATCTTCGCCGGTCCGCGAGCGAGCGACATGGGCTCGTCCTCGAGCCGCGCCAGCGGAATGAAGTTTGGTGCTGCTGATGTTCCGCCAGTACTTTGAATCATCTCGCGGATCACCCCGGGAATCTGCGCCTGGTGCGAATTCCCCACCACCCACGACACGCCCTCGAGAGCCGCCAGTTCTTCCGGGACCCGCTGGGCGTAGCAGCCGGTGACGATGATCTTGGCGCTGGGGTTGGCGCGATGAATTTTGCGGATGGCTTCGCGCGACTGCGAATCCGCAGCCGCTGTCACCGTGCAGGTGTTCAGTACCACCACGTCCGCCCGCGTGTGCTCAGCGGAGTGCGCGAATCCGCCGGCAATCAATTCGCGGCGAATGGCTGCAGCATCCGGCTCCGTTGCCCGGCACCCGAAATTTTCGATGGAAAACGTAGCCATCGCGATTTTGTGCAATCTCCGGTGTGAAGTTGCGAAGAGTGAGTATAACAGCCTAGCGACGGGGAGCTTTAGCGCGAACTGCCGGTCAGAACAGCGGGACCCTTTTGGGGTGTTTCGTCAGAGGGCAGTCAACCGCCGGTGCTGCGGCGCTGGTAACAGAGGAGAATTAAGTCGGCGCGGCGCCGCACTCCAAATTTCGCCAGCAGGTTGGAGACATGGAATTTCACGGTGCGCTCGGAAATGTGCAGCCGGTCGGCCACTTCTTTGTTCGCCAGATTTTCGAGCAGCCCATTCAGCACTTCCTGCTCGCGTCGGCTCAACTCCGCCGGAGAATCGCCGCGCATGCGGCGTCCCTGCGCGGTGCTAAGGATGGAGTCCACGAAGCGCGAGAGCACATTTCGCGGCACCCAGAAGCCGCCCGCGGCTACCAAAGGCAACGCCCGGGGAAGCTGCTCGCGCGCCTCTTCGTAATTCAGGATGCCTTTGACGCCCTGGCGCAGCAGGGCGTAGCTGTCGGTCTCTTTGAACTTGTCACCGACGACGATCAGTCGTGCGCCGGTCTGGTGATCAAGGATGTTTCCCAGCAGCGCACCGGTGGCCTGCTTCGCGGCGTGCGCATCCACCACGTACACCGTGGCGCGCGGTACTTCCAGATTGCGCAGGTCCGGCGCCAGCATGGATTCCAGCTGGCGCGACACCAGCTGAAATCCCGAATCCGACAACAGACGGTCGAATTCGGCCAGCACCATGGGGTGCGGGGAAAGCAGGCAAACTCTCAAGTGCGGTTTCGACGAGTTCTTACCCATCGTAAATTTAGGCTAGCGGAATTGCCGGACCGGAGCAAGAAAGAGTCAAGAGGCGATTTCATACCAGACACGGGTAGCGGCAAGCCCATGGGATTGCGGTATATAGCAGTCGACTGGAGGTTGGTTTGGAGTTCAGGGTGCACGCCCTTCGAACTCGGAAGGGTGGGAGGTTTTGAATTTCTTCTGAAAACGCGAACCGACAACGTCCAAGGCCTCCCGCCTTTCGCTAAAGGCAGGCGAAGAACGGGCCACCCTCTATGACGTTGTCGGCTCTGTCAAGGGACACGTATAGTTCGCGAGTCTCGAATGACTCGTTTTCTTCTCTCTTACACCGGAATCCTTTTTCATCTCGACCAAGGCTCGCTTCGTGAATCCAGCGGTGGATTCTGGTTCCACCAACCATCTATTCGGTCACGGTACTT